>Ga0114957_1002463_pt1 | contig 17767 bp, 24 predicted proteins | sample BantaG_FD_87175 | JGI IMG/M metagenome (GOLD analysis project Ga0114957, IMG submission 87175) | Marine algal microbial communities from Bantry Bay, Ireland - BantryBay_4 metaG | ecosystem: Host-associated > Algae > Red algae > Unclassified | place: Bantry Bay, Ireland | collected 2014-11-21 | reverse complement strand
GAAGAGTCGCTATATGCAGGGACTTGGCTGGGAGGTTCGCGCAGATGTGCGCGAACATAACACCTCGACCATGCCCATGGATCTGCTGGTGCAGTATGCCCAGCGGCAGGGTGAGGTCTGTCGTAGACGCCACCAAGAGCAACGGGATGAAGAAGCCCGACGGGCCGAGGCCCGTCGGGAGCGTCGCGCTGCTCGGCCAGCGCCGCGGAAGTATGTCACCGCGGCAGTAACAGCCCCACCTAAGGTGGGGGAAGCCCCTCCGGGTCCTTCCCGATGGGGCCTACCCAAGGCTGGCGAAGCGGGTCCTTCCCGATGGGGCCCACCTAAGGTGGGGGAGGTCCCACCTGGTCAGACCCGACGGGCTCCTGCTAAGGTGGGGGAAGTCCCAGCGGGGCCTTCCCTAAGGAACCCAGCTCAGGTGGGGAAGACCCCACCTGGTCCTCCTCGGGAGGACACGGGTCGCCCTGGGCGTCCCCGGATCAACAATTGCCTCGCATGTAACATGCGGGGCCATTTCTTCAGGGAGTGCCCCCGCCTCGACGCGGGGACAAAGGCTCTGTTAACAAAGGCCTTCATGGAGCGGTGCGAAGAGCGCCGCAAGAAAGAGGAGGAGCTCCGGCAAGGTCAGCCGGTCGCGGCGGTGAGGTACCACTATGGTCCTCCGTGGTCGTCCTCGGACGACTCACCCTCCCCCGGGAAAGATGAAGCCGAGCAAGATGAGGAGGACAACTCCCCCTCGGGAAACGAGTAGCGGGTGGGATAGTCCCACCCACCCCGAAGACAACCGGGGTAGACCGGCGATATAAGTCTTCCGGGAGAGCCGGGAAGAATAGGCCGAGTCGAGTGGTGGGGGCGACCCAAGGGAAGCCCCAGGAGGGCACGTCTTGTGCTTTCACGCCCTCCTCTAGTTACCAACTAGCCGTTCGGTTATTCCTAACGGCAGGATTCGATCTCACTACACGGGCTATACTAGATATCGGTAGTGGGCCGACGCTAATAGACCGGCGATTACTGCCGGTCGACACCCCGCTACAACCGCTGGGTGATCTAGCGAAGATGTTTCATGATGTCAATGGGGGCTGGCTCCCCATTGTTGGTGCTGTTTGTCTTGGTGTGACCCTTGGGGGTCAGACCTCCTACATCTCCTTTGGAGTTGTGAACAACATGAGTGTCCCAGCTATCCTGGGCACCTCTTTCATTGATGTCGCAACGAAGAACATTGCGACGCAGGAGAAACATGTGGAACTCCTCAACGGCAGCAAGGTGCCGATCAAGCGACGGGGAGCCCCGAAGGGGCACCCCGATGCCTCCATTTCGGCGGTCTGTGCTTGTCCCGCGGGGATTACTGCTCAGCTGAAGCCGGCCAGGAAGACCTGGTTGCAGCCCGGGACTATCGCCCACGTCCCCGTGAGGAGCACCTACACGGGGCATGGCCTCGTGAGAGGGCGACCCCCTTTATATCATAAGCATGGTATACAGGTCGCCCAAGGGCCCGCCATTATGATGGCGAATGAGCCAATAACAATCCAGGTGATGCACCTGGGTGCCACACCGTTACGAGTAACGACTGATATGACCATTGGTTATATCGACCCCCATGAGGGACCGACCTATGAGGTCTCGGAGAGCGAGCTCGAGGAGCTCGCGACGCCGCCGAAGGGGGTAAAGAAACCCCCTCTTCCGGAGGTAGACGTTTCGTCGGCTTCGACGGAATGGACGGGGGCCGTAAAGGCCCTCCTTGAAAAGCATGCCTCCCTCTAGGAGGGCAAGCTTGGCTTGATCCGAGGTGTGGAACACCGGATTCGACTGAAGCCTGGGGCTGTCCCTGTGAGACAGCACCCTTATAAGGCCGGGCCTATGGCTCGGGAGAGAGAGAAAGCGGAAGTCGAGCGTATGCGATCGATGGAGGTGATTGAACCCGCAAGCGGGGAATGGGCTAGCCCCGTGGTAATGGTACCGAAGCCTGATGACTTGGTACGCTTCTGTATCGATTACAGAAAGCTCAACTTGATGACAGTCAAGGATGCGTACCCCATCCCACGGATGGATGAGTGTATAGACTCCCTAAGGGACGCCCGGGTGTTCTCCATCCTGGACTGTAACGCGGGATACTGACAAATACCAGTAGCCGAGGAGGACAAGCACCTCACGGCTTTTACGTGCCACACGGGCGCGTGGCAATGCGTGTGCCTCCCCTTTGGGCTATGCAACGCCCCTGCGACGTTCCAACGCGCCATGGATATGATCCTGGCTGGCGTGAAGTGGCAGATATGCTTAGTATATCTGGACGATGTGATCGTTTTCTCGCGTTCCCCAGAGGAACACTTGCAGCACCTCAACGAGGTGCTGACCCTACTCGGGAGGGCGGGGGTCACCTTGAAGGCGTCCAAGTGCCACTTATTCCAAGAGGAAGTGGAGTACCTCGGTCATGTAATCCGACCGGGGCGGGTGCATGTCCTGGAGAAAAACCTCCGGGCGCTTCGGGGTCTCCGTTACCCGGAAACCCAGACCCAGATGAAGAGCTTTCTGGGTATGTGCGGCGTGTACCGCCGCTTCGTAGCTGACTTCGCCAAGATAGCGAAGCCCCTAACGGCGCTCACGAGCACCAAGCTTCCTAAGAAGCTTCCTACTCCTTCAGGGGAGGAAATGGACGCCTTCGAGATACTTCGAGGACGTCTGTTGGACGCCCTTATCCTTGACCTGCCCAGGAAGCACGGGCATTACATCGTCGATGTCGACGCCAGCTATGAACAACTGGGTTGCTGCTTACAGCAGCAACAGCCCGACGGGGAATATCACCCCATCGGCTACTACAGCCGTGCGCTTCTCCCTGCGGAGAAGAACTATTTCGCCACGGAGATCGAGGCGCTAGGCGTCGTCTGGGCGGTGACCTACTTACGGTCGTACCTAGAGGGGGCGGAATTTGTGGTGCGGTGTGACCACCGCGCCCTTTTATCGGTGCTCACTAATATGAGCCCGAATGCTCGGATTAACCGATGGCGACTCCGATTGTCGGAGTACAACTATGAGATCCGGCATAAGCCGGGGAAAGACCATAAGGTGGCAGACGCGTTATCGCGTCTTCCTACAGAGGGTTTGGACACCTCACCTCTGGACGAGGACATCCCCGTCCTAGCGGTTGAGACCCGGGCCAGTGACGCCCTCAAGGAGGCGTCGCCGGAAGAGGCCCCCATGGGGGCCCTGACAGCCCAAGAGATCATCATGGGCCAAGCCGAGGATGACTTTTGTCAGGCCAGGCTGAAAGAGCTCGATGCTTTTCCGCCTCCCGACCCGACCTGGAGTCGACAAGCGTTCTTCTTCCGGGAGAAGAACGGGTTGCTATGCCGCCGCTCGGTATACGGGCGGGAGACCCAAGTGGTTATTCCGGAGGCGCTACGGAAACGCCTCCTGACATATCAACACCAGTCGGTGTTAGCCGGGCATCCCGGCTCGAGGAGGATGTACAACATCCTCCGCAGATATGTATACTGGCCGACGATGGTCGTCGACTTATACAAACACGAGGAGCAATGCCCCGCGTGTGCTAAGAACCGCCTCTCAGAGAGGAAGCACACTGCGGTGATGAAGTTGTTCGCCGCAGAAGAGCCCTTCTCGGGGCTCGCTATGGACCTTTTGGGTCCTTCGCCCACCTCTAAAGGGGGACACAAGCACGTCCTGGTCATATGTGACCGGTTCACAAAGCTGACAAGAGCCATCCCTTTGAGGGAGGCCACGGCCCTGACCGTGGCATCGGCTTTCATTGATGCATGGGTTGCCGCATATGGCATCCCTGACTCGGTCCTTACGGACAATGGGCCGCAGTTTGCCTCGGTTTACTACCAGGGCATCCTAGGCTTCCTGGGTATAGCTTCGAACTATACCTCGCCTTATCACCCGCAGACGAACGGGCAGGTGTAGCGGTACAACCGCACCCTCGTTCGCCAACTCCGCTGCTATGTGGCGGAGCACCAATCGGACTGGGACAGCCATCTGTCCCTTCTGACCACTGCGTACAATACGCAGGTCCACTTCAGCACTGGGAAAATCCTCTTTGCTTTCGTGAGCCCAAGAAGGCTCCAGCTGATTGGTATTGAGAAGATGCCTCGGCTGAGGCAAGCCGAGGAGAGACGCGTCGACGCCAGCTCGGCGGCGGAACAATATGTAGAGGACCTCAAGGTTCTCATTCCGAAGGTCCGGGAGCACCTGGGTAAAGCCCAGGCTGCGTACAGGCGTGCGTTTGACGCACGCGCTCGGGAAAAGAATAACCAGCTAAAGGCTCGGGACTGGGTGTACCTCGATGCCCACTCCCGTTCACCGATAAAAGCTTGGGTTTAAGACCCAAGGGCCCTACATGGTGCTACAGACCGATGGGTATCGGTTCCTAATAGAGAGCCCTAGGGGCATCAGGACGGTAAGCAGTGACCATGTCACTGGAGCGCCCACGCCCCCGGCGCGGGATGCCAAATGGACCCGTGCCTTCCGGGCACAGGCCCTCTTTAAGGAGGGCACCACTCCAAAGGATGGCCCAGAATTTGTGTTCGAAAAGTTTATCGAACATGGCTGGAATGAGGACGGGCAATTGAAGCTCCTAGTCAAAATGTTCGGGTTTCCTGAAAAGGAAGCCACGTGGCAATTTGCTTCTTCCCTCCCGAGGGAAGCACTCCGGAAGTACTGTCTCCGGAAGAAAATTAAACTCCCCGCCTTGACGCGGGAAGGGGTGTTCTTTTCTGACCAAGTCAAGAAAAGGGTACAAGACTGGCGTGCTGCTAAGGCCGGCACGGAGACAAAGAGAGACAAGAATCAGGGCTAAGCCCTTTTGTTCCCTACGGAGCCCTCTCGCACTCCCCCTCGTAGTGCGGCACCAGCCCCGCGAGGGGCGGTGAAGAGCGACAAACACAATCACCCAGAAGAGGGTGAGGGGGCAAAAGACTGCCCCTAGACCACCGGTCAATAACCCCGAGAACGCAGGGCCACGCCAGGGCAATCGCCCTGGCTAGTGTCTATTCCACTGGCCGCCTCATTTGAGCCGATTCCCCTCATTTGAGGCTGTTTTTGATGCCTCTCTGTGACCATGTTCCCGGCCTCGGCTGCTCTTTCTGAGAATAGATCTGGACTTAGCGCAGTCCACTTACCTATGGTCCAACTCGGCGGCTGTGTACGATGAAAACTCGGAGGGGGTGCCCCAGACACCCCAAAAAGGCCGCGTTTCCCGGCCATATGAGAGGGAGCCTCATTTGATCCTCATCTGAGACTCATTTGAGCCTCGGGAGCAGTAGAATAGACACTAGGACCCCCCTCAGGGGCGTAGTACTCCGGCCCCGAGGGGCACGGAGGGTTAGCCGACGGTCCCGTTGTCGCCCCATAGGGGTGCATAGCCGGGACACCAGAGCCCGCCCCATACGAGGGCGCGGGATATGAGCCCGACATCCCCCCGTGAGGGGGTGCGGCCGCGACACTAGTGCCAGCCCTATAATGGGGCGGGGCAGGAGACGGCGGACGCTGGTGCGTCGCCGGTGAGATGGGGCCGGCGGTCGGAACCGCCGCCCCGAGGCCGCTGCCGATTGGGCAGGCGGCGGAGAGGCCGACGCCGCGGCCAAGGCCGCCGTCGCGGGAGCAGACGGCGGAGAGGCCGACGCCGCGGCCAACGCCGCGGCTGGGCCATACCGGGACGGAACCGACTTGGCCAACTCGCGGTCTAGGGCACGGAGGCGCAGGTCGTGGAGAATGCCCCTCCCATACGGGAGGCGCGTGTTCCCAAGTCCCTCCGAGAGGGTCAAGACCCCCTCGTCGTCCGCCGCCTTGGCGCAACGGAAGACCCCCCGGGGGGTCTCCTCCCACTCTACCCAATCGGCGTCAGCCTGCTCATCCACAAGACGGAGGAGCACGAGCCCCGCCTCCAAGAGAGGCTGGACAGTAAGGTCCGCCGAGCATAAGCGCTCGGTCGTTAAGACGCCAAAGGCCTCACGCAAGGCCTCCGGCAGACGCCACAGGTGCCCATGATGGCGGATACTGCCGACGAAGACGTCGGCAACCTCGACGGCCCACAGGGTCGCCAACATAATATGGTAGGGACCCCCGAGGGTCTCCCCCATGAGCTGGCTGCCTTGCAGCCCAATCATCTGAGGAAGCCGCGCGGCCATGCCGCGCGGCACCTCCACTGAGGCCCACAAAGCCGGCGTGGCTGGGTAGAGCACCCCACGGCGTGCCACAGAGATGTCCCGCAGCTCGCGCTGCTCGTAGAGCGCGAGAAGTTTCTTGTTCTGGCGACAGGACCACTCCCCCATGACCGCCGGCATATAGAAGCCGGGGTCTGTCGCCCCCAACTTAGGGGGCGAACCCGGGCAATACTCCCACGAGTAGTGGGGCGCGTTACCCACATCAGGACGAAGCTCCCGGTTCGCCAAGTGGTTGAGGACCCGGCAAACCTGCCAATCCTCTTTCCGACGGAGGAAGGGGAAGTCTGTAACCGTCCCCTCGGGGACGGCATAGAGGTGGCCATAGAAGGCACGGATGTTCGTCCAAGCGACGGTCATCCGGCGGCTATCAATAGCCGCGTACCGCTGCTCGACGAGCGAAAGCCCCGGGGGTTCCCAAGGGAACCGACGAAACTTGGCGTCCACGACGGCTGGTGTCGGCCACGAGGCCGACATGAGGCTGGCCAGGGTCTCGTCAATCTCCTCCTCGGGACCGAGCACGTCCCCAGAGCCGCCTTGCCGGCTATCGACCGCCATGGCGGCCGCAGAGTCGGCCTCGCCGGCCGACGCCATCGGGTCCCGTGAAGCGGGGACCCGGAAAGAAGAGGTGGGCCCCACCCAAGGGGGGGCACAGAGTCGTCAGGGACACGGGACAACCGCCCGGTCTCGCGCTGTGAGCGCCGTCTCCAACGCGTGACGACCCGGACACCTACGGGAGTCCCCGTGCGCCGGACCACCGTTCCGCGGTGGCCGGCTTATGTGCCCCGACTCGGAGCCTCTCTCTCGCGCCCGGGTCCTCCCGAGCGATGGACCCCCTGGAGGGGAGGTCCCCTCAAGACACTCCCACAAGGGAAGGGGGGGGCAGAGGATACGAGTCGCGGGGCTGCCCCCGTGGCCTGTCAGAGGCGGTGAGACACCGTCCTCGGGCCTGCGAGACGCGGGCCCTGAGGTGGGGGATATGTGGGGGAAACCCCCTTGACTCGGATGACACGACCCCCGGCCGGAGCCGGGGGGGGGGGTGGGTCTCGAGTTCCCACGTAACGCGCCCCCGAGGGGGGGTGACGCGTGGCGCCCCCTCGGGTGGGCGTCAAGAGTGGTCCTCGACCACCTACGTAACACCCCCTCCTGGGGGGGTGAGTGAAGGAGCATCGCCTGATCAGGCCCCAAAGGGGCCTGACACAGACGGAAGGGGCGCGAGCCCCTTCGATCTGGGCCCCCTGGAGGGGCCGGGAAGCTTGTGGAAGTTTCCCCATCCGGGGCGGGACCCGGAGCCGAGATCAGATCTCGGCCAACGAAGATATTCCCCAAGGATTTCCATCAGGGAATTGAAAAATCTTGGGTCTAAGTCCCCTGGGATTTAGAGGCACTTACAAGTCCAGGCTGACCCAAAATTCTATGGGCCAGATATCTTTTCCAGTGGAAGAGTGTTCTTTGATCCGTGGCAGGGGCCACCAGACGTCCCTGTCCCAGGACCGTGGCCCGCTGGTCACCGGTCACCCCATGACCGTCTTCGTGGGCTGGGCTCGTGCGCGTTTTGCTTCTCCCGAGGGTATATGAGTGTGAGTTCCTGGGTCGGCTTGCTTCTATGAATAAATCAGTGTTGCGTTTGCGATAGTTCCGGCGTTCTGGTGCGCTTCGCGCCCTGTGATCCAGGCGTTTGTGTTCTTTCTCCTTTGTGTCGCTCCACATCCTGTGCTGGGTTTTCTGACGGGGTCTTGCCCCGTCGGCTTTGAGGGCAGAAACCACTACAAAGTCCATGGCGGTCGCCCGCGGCATCGCCATTGTCAATCCGGACGAACCACTCTTGGTCAAGTTATGCAACTTCGGCAAGGATCAGGTCATTGTTCGTAAGAACTCTACGTTAGGGTTCGCGGAACCTTATCAAGGACCGATGTTATCGGCAGTCCTGATGGACAACGATCCTAAGAACGGGACCGAGTCCCTGCATCCCGACACGAGTCGCGACCCTCTCGAGGACCTAGACCTCAGTGAGGCACCCGAGTACGTGCACAAGCAGATTCGGTACATGCTGAAGACACATTCGTCAATGTGGGACGGAACCCTTGGAGTCACCCGAGCAACGGAGCACGCGATTGTGACTCCCCCAGACGCTTTACCCATACGGGCACAACCCTACCGAACCGGGCCGTTCAAACGGCAGATCATCTCTGATCAGATCAACAAGATGTTGAAACTCAATGTCATTGCACCTAGCCATAGTGCCTGGGCTAGTCCCGTGGTCATTGTACCTAAGAAGAATGGCTAGTCCCGTTTCTGTGTCCACTACCGTCGGTTAAATAACATTACTAAGAAGGATGCGTATCCTTTACCTCGAATGGAGGATTGCCTTGACTCCTTGGGAGACGCTCAAGTGTTCACATCTCTCGACTGCACAGCAGGCTATTGGCAAGTGCCACTGCGCAAAGAGGATCAAGAGAAGACGGCGCTCACTACGCATTGTGGTATATACCACTGGTGATCTATGCCATTTGGCTTGACCAATGCATCTGCAACCTTCCAGCGAGCTTTGGATATTATCCTATCTGGCTTGAAGTGGCAGATATGCCTCGTCTACTTGAACGATGTCATTATCTCTTCCGCTAACGCGGAGTAACATGTCAAGGACGTCGACAAGGTCTTGCACCGCCTCCGCGAAGCCGGGGTTACCCCGAACTTGGAAAAGTGCACGTGGTTCTCCGATGAGGTCGAGTACCTTTGACATATTGTCCGCCCGGGACAACTCCACGTGCACAACAAGATTTGATGCTGTGAAGCATGCAAAATTTCCCACAACCAAGACCCAGCTGAAAAGCTTCTTGGGTACGTGCAACGTCTACCGACGATTTGTCAAGGACTTCGACAAACGAGCAAACCCCCTGAACGCCCTGACAAGGGCCGAAGCTCCACCTGATTTACCAACGCCTACCGACGCACAAACCGCCTCTTTCGAGGACCTGCGGAACGCACTATTGTGCCCTCCTGTATTGGCGTTGCCCAAGGCGATCAGGAAGCTCGTCGTCGACGTAGACGCGTGCGCCGACCATGTTGGATGCACTCTCCTACAGGAGGAACCGGGTGAATTACTTCACCCTGTCGGATACTGGAGCCGAGGGCTCACTGCTGACGAGCAGAACTACTCCACTACGGAGCGCGAATGCCTCGGGGTTGTCTGGGCAGTCCTCAAACTGAGACACTTCCTCGAGGGGCAACGGTTCCTCATCCGAACGGATCACCAGGCTCTAAGCTGGATCTACAGCACAGCAGATTCCGGCGGACGCTTGATGCGGTGGCGCCTTCGCCTCTCCGAATACACATTCGACATGGTATACAAACCGGGTGCATCGCATCACCGGCCTGACTTCCTGTCCCGCGCCTCGACGGTGGCGCCGACAGAAGATATCCACGACGATATCCCTTGCCTTGCATTGGCCAAGACGGCCAACGGGTTAATGACGGGGAGGTTTACGGGTACCGACACACCCGAACCGGTGGAATTCGACGACGTTGTCGAAGCTCAACAAACAGACGACTACTGTGTCGAAATGACCAAACGTGTCGAACGCGGAACGGCAAAGGCTTTCTTCCGCAATGAGCATCACGCTCTGTGCCGCAGAACGCCTTACGGCAACCAACTGGTTATTCCAAAATCTTTACGCGAACGCGTCTTGACCGTCGAGCACCACGCAACCGTGGCAGCCCATCCTGGTATGAACCGGATGTATTACACGATGCGTAAGGCATATTACTGGCCTTCAATGGTGACGGATATCAACTCTACCGTCACCAAATGCACAACGTGTGCGCAAATTCGCCTTGCCTTACGGCGACACACCACGCCCTTGACTCTGTTCCCCGCTACGGAACCACTGACGGAGCTGTCCGTCGACATCTTCGGGCCCATACCGGCCTCTAAGAGAGGCAATCGCTTCATCTTGGTTATCACTGACCGCTTCGCCAAGCTCACCAAGTGCGTCGCCTTGCGGCGAATCACGGCCATGTCCGTGGCGTCAGCCATCATCGACGCTTGGGTATCCGCCTACGGGCCCCCGGACCGGATCCTGTCGGACCAAGGGCCCCAATTCATGTCGAACTTCTTCATCGCCGTGATGAAGATGCTTGGCATCGAGACGGTCCGCACCACGGCGTACCATCCCCAAACGAACGGGCAAGTCGAACGGTACAACCGTACCATGGCAACTCAATTGAGGTGTTACGTCGCCGACGACCCATCACGATGGGATGAACTACTGCCGATGATCACCATGGCATATAATAGCCAGCCACACCGGTCGACGGGCATCGCCCAATTCAACCTTGTTATCCCACGACGGATCCCCAACCTTACGGTTCGCAACTTGCCCCCGGGCACACCCTTGGCCAACAAAGGCACACTCAAGGATGGGTCACCCCTGGCTCGCAAACGCGAATTCATGGCCCGCCTTCGCCGGAAAATCCCTGTGGTAGTCGAGGCCTTGCGTAAGACGCAACAACGTTACAAGCGTAACTTCGACCACAGGGTGGCGACCCGCAATGCGGATGTCAAGATTGGCGACTACGTCTACACGACTGACCACGATCGGCAAAATAAGCTGCAAAGCAAAGCCATTGGCCCCTTCATGGTCCTGGACGCAGATGACTCCACGTTTGTCATCGACATTGATGGAGAGGAGAAGCGCGTCAGCAGTGACCATGTCACACCTGCTCCTCGCCCAACGACGACGGACAAGGTGCCGCACCCACTACTCGACGGTTTGGACAAACCCAAGGAACCTCCGGCGGTAGTCGATGAGTATGTGATCGACTAACTCGTAAGCTTACGCCAGACCGGTGATACCAACAGCGCCAAAGTGCGCTGGTCCGACTATGGGTCCAAGGAAGATATTGGGAGCCCTTGGACAACCTCCCCCGCAACACGGTTTTGCGGTTCCTTCGACAGAAGAACAGACGTGTACCGGGATGCGACTGGCAAACGCCAACACGGCAAAGCCGACGACAAGCCGGGCTGACCGCGGTAACCAACGTCGTCGTGGACCCCACATGGACTCCCACCATCCGACACGTGCATGTCACCGCGGATGGAATTATCCATGCCGATGTCTCATGGTCGGACTTACATGACACGACCGCAGTTAAGGAAGTGATTGCTGTCACGTGGCTTAAGTCCACCCTACCCTCGAAGACCTGCAATTTTGCGTACGACCCCCAACTTGCCTTCTGGCAGTTCTCCCGCCTGAACTCTGAATACGGCCCCTACACATATGTGTGGCCGAAAGCCTCGCAATTGACACTGATCAAGTATGATCCTACCGAGTCCGTACATCCCAAAGGGATCTTCGTACCTCCGGTACAACACCTCGACTCAGTTCTGCGACGCTTGGTATCGACCAAAGAAGAGGCAACCGTGTTGGTCCCACAATGGACCAACACCAGTTGGTACGCCACCGCCATCCGTGCGTGTTTCGAGTACCAAGTACTTTTATCACCAAACGCAAGAAATACGACTCCCACACCATGGGCCATGCTGGCCTGCCACGTCCCTCATCGCTATGATGACTAACAGGAAACTGGAAAGTGGACGAAGGCATGTCAAGCGACATAAACAAACAAGAAACACAAAACACAACAAGGGCACGCGCCCTACATCCCCACCGCGGTCAACCGAACCGCCCACTTCGCAGTGACGGTCACTCCTCCTCGTCGTCGCCCCGGCGCAACTCACGGCGGGAATCACGGCGCGAGCCAACACTGGCCCCCGACTCCTGCGAGACACTACGCGCACGCGTGTTCCGTGCCGAAGGCGTAGCCCCTCCCGAAGGACCCCCGCCCTCATGTGTCCGACGACCGAAAATGCTCTGCGCGTTAAAGCGCGACGGCGCGGCCTCCTCCTCCGGCTGAACAGCCTCCAGGTGCTGCGTGAAGCGCCCGTAGCTGGCGTCGCTGTCAACGGCGCGAGCCACAGCCTGTCCAATGATGGATAAGGCAGACTCGACGCCTCGTCCGTCCGCGCGCTCAACGGTCCGCAGGCCGGCGATCTGCTCCACCCAGGCGTTAGCCACCGCCGACAAGGCCGCCCCACGGGGCACGCGAGCACGTACATCGCGCACACGCGCCGACCCAAACAAGGCAACCGCCGCGGCAGAAGAAGCGCGCGTCGGCCGAGTGGCATCGACCGCACGAGGCGGCGACAACGACCGCGAGCGATCGCGCCGCGGAGAACGCAGGCGGTAGCGACCCTATCGGTCGTCGCCGACGGCGTGAGCCCCGGGAGCATGGGTCCGACGACCACGGCGCCACACCCCGGGGTGGTGCGAAGTGATTCGCGCCATCGGCAGTGGCGCGTCCGGGTCCGGCGCCCAATCGAAATCAACACACGGGTGACGAAGGCAAAAGCCGTACTCCTTGGTCGGATCGACCATGACCCGCACGTGCTGAGCCTCACCGGAGTCGGCGTCGCGCCGGACAACGTCCTTAAGGACCACCCCCAAGGGGAACGCCTTCACGGCCTGGCGCATCTTGCCATACAAGGCGTACATGGCCTCGCCGTCGGGCGCGTCCTTCAACTTGGACGTGTCCAACACGTCAAAATGACGAAGCGTCTTCTCGTCCAAACGGACAAAGACCTTGTTCTCCTGTAGGGTGTGAACCCACGAAGCAACTAACTTGCAGTAGTACTCAGAGTACACCTCCTGCCAGACCGAGCTGCAGTCGTTACGAAACGCATCCGCCAGGTACGACACCACCACCGGGGTCGCCACCCACAGCCCCGTGTTCGGCTCCCACGACGGGATGGGCTGAAGCCAACGAGACAGGTCAAACACCCGTGTTGCACGGAGAAATCCAGCCGCCCACGCGGTGGGCAACAACTCGCGGTTGCAAAATAAGCACGTGTCGGCGGCCCGACGATGGTCGGATGGGAACATCGGCAACCGAAAGGGGTTCGGTAACCCGCTAACGCGAGGGCTGCGATCTTCATCGACACCGTCGTTCTCGTCGTTCGCCACAAGCGCGAGCTGGTCCAGGTAGTGCTCCAACCCGGAGTCGTGCCCAAACGGTACCGCAAGGTCCGTAGCGACAGGGCGTTTGATGAAGACGGCCTTCTGCCAATTGCGCAGCAGGCGGCAGAACGACTTGGCCGCCGCCTCAATCGTCTCTGTCCACTTCACAGGAATTAGAGGCGCGTTGGTATCAGGGGTTGTCAGGATAAATATCCGATATCCTGGGCTACTGTAATTGCAAACAAAACGACTATATTCGACGTCATTTTGCCCGAGCAGCTCGGGATATTGACATAGTGACGTCCAGAGCATTCCGTAGGTGGTCATTTTTTCTTCAATGGACAATCATGGACGAATATTCTGCGACATATTCTGGATAATATCCGTATTCTGGCCCGGATACGACCAAAAAACCATATTCTGACAACCCCTGGTTGGTATAAACCAAATGGTGGAACCGGTGCAAGGGCACTTGGTAGCGCACGACCTCGTTGCAGAACGACATCACCTCGTAAACACGACGCTGGGGCCCCTGATTACCGTAGTAAGGGTCCCCGTGGACGTCGGCCACGCGGTCGCCAACATGGTCCGGCGATCCGGCCTCCGCCATCACATCAACAATCCCAGGCAATGCCTCATGCCGCGCGAGCACACGACGCGTGTGCGCGCGAGCGCGGTTGCGAACGCACATGTCGTACAGGACGTTATCGGTGACCCTCGGGATCCCGTCGACCACCTTCACGGGCTCCGCGTGCGCGTAGTACGAGCCGAAAGGCCGAAACTGGCGCAGGATCTCTGGGTCCGTGGAGCGATCCACGTCCGGCTGGCCCGCCGCGGCGGCGTGAGCCATATCGCCGCCCGCCCCGCCATCGGCGACGCCGCCATCGACCGCCATCGCGGCCGAGTCCGGCATGATTTTGGCCGCTCGGGGGTGCTAACCCTAGCCGCCGACGCCGCGCTTGCCGCCGACGCCGCGCTTGCCGCCGACGCCGCGCTTGCCGCCGACGCCGCCCTTGCCGCCGACGCCGCGCTTGCCGCCCTTGCCGTGCTTGCCGCCCTTGCCTTCCTTGCCGACGGGCACGCCGCTCTTGGCCCACCCGTGTAGTGGTTTCTGCCCTCAAAGGACAGGGGGTTTCCCCCACAACCCGCAGCCGAGCTCCACCAACCCTGAGGTTACCCACCCCGCGGTTGCGCGCCCCTACTAAAGCAGTGTCGCTAGGCAGCAACCCGTGCAAGTGCACTAGGACACGGGAAGGTCCCGTGCCGCTGGGACGACCACCGCTTGCTCGCGCTCGGCGCGGTGTGAACCGGCCGCGGGGTGTGAACCCACCCCTCACGCCGCCAGTCGACGGACCTCGTCACTGCTTTCGCCTTCTCGACGGGGTAGCAAAACCCCGACGACGACGGCGCCAAGTGGCGCTGACGACGATGGCTCAGCGCACGCTGGCCACCCCGCCGCCGCGACCACGGGTCTTATCCCTGTCCGACCGCCCGCGCCCGCGCGTGCGCGCCCGGCGACCTGCCTGCGCAGGCACGCCCCAACACGAGTCCCGGCCCCACAGCGCGAGCTGCCGACCACACGCGCGCGCATGCGCGTTGCCGGACGGTCGCAGTCGCCACCGACCAACCGCCACCCCCAATGGGGCCGGACCGGCGCCCCTTCGCGGCTCGCGCCGCCAGGGCGGTTACACCCGCTCGGGCCTGTGCGAGTCCGAGATCGCCCAATCGGGTTCCGTCATCCCTGGATCGCTCCGGGACGGCTCGAATCTGGCGTGTGAGGTATGTAGCATATCTTCGCCAGTAATTGGCAATTACCACTGGTAGCCCCCTTGACTGGCTGAATCCACAGATTTGTGTGACTCGGCATGTGGCAAGCCCTTTGGGGGGTTACTTCCGCATTGTTTATTTTATTGCCTTGCTTGCCTGTCCTACCCGTATGCCGGCACTCACTACGATCGCTTGATCGGATGGTCGATCGACCAGTGCCCTTGTTTGTATTAAACCACCGTGGGCCCGGGGTCGCCGTCGTAGGCACCACCCGGCTCCCCATCGGATGCCCTTCGACATAAGGTCCTTCTTCCTCGCCTCTACGGCGATAGAACTCTCTCTATTGCTTGGCTACGGTCGGTCTCAATACCCAGGTAATTGAACCAACGTTATTAATCCCACATCAGGGTCTCAATTGCAGCCCTGGGAGCGAGGAGCGTGGTCCATGCAAAAAGGGGGCGGCGCCGTGTCTCGCACTGGGCGCGGCCCGTTGTCGGACACTCGGCATCCACGCCGTGTTCGGAGTCTTCCCGGCAAGACCCACGGAACGACGATGCTACCACCTCCCAAATGGCCTGGTTCATTTTTTAGTCTGCTCGCCATGTGATAGATGTTTCCCGAAAAGCAGACCCCATGGCAGGATGCCGAGCAGTGGTGTAGCATCCACCAATCAGATCAGGAGATGCTGTGGCACTTCCGTCAAAAGCGAAGTTCGGATTACATTGTGAATATGAAGGACGCAGCACACCAAAGAAGGTTGTGTTGCAGGACCCGACGACCAAACTCTGATTTGTAGAGACGTGTGCAGCTGTCGAGAACCGGCGATCTCAACCAGGTGGGCAACGTAGGCGGGCGGCATGACAAGCGGCGTGTAAGGTGTCTGTGAGGGGATGGGGCCAGCTGTTGGAGTGCTGCGATCGTGGCGTATGGGGGCAGGTGGGGCGGCCCAGTACGTGCAAAGATGGTGGGCGGCGTGAAAAGCGGCGTGTGCGGTGTCTGTGAGGAGGTGGGGCCAGCTGTAGAAACCTTGCGATTGCGACGTCTGGGGTCAGGTGGGCTTCCCTTGAAAGCTTTGACTGACGTGGGCTCCTTGCGTGGGTGGACCAGAGGGTTTACATCCGCCCTCACAGCTCTTGGATCCGGGCCGTTCCAAATTTAGACACGCGTGTTGAGCGCGTTGCCAACGGGGTGGGGCCAACGGCACGCAACGTGCAATCGCAGCACGTGAACAAGAATGTCGGTCATCGTCATTGATGGCCAGCATTCATTAGTCAACTTTTCTGATGGTTAGACATTCGAGTTCACAGCATTTTTCGATCTCATCCAACCAATCACAAGACTGCAATCGGGGGGTTATTTGAAGGCATCCAAGTGATGTGGTTTGTGTTTCTGGCCTGGTACGCGATGTGGGTCGGCTGAGTGTTCTTAGTCGACTCGCTGCTCGCGTCAGGTGCTGATTCAGAGAAGGAGATGGGCAACCACTCGCCTGTCTTGTAGGCGCGATTCGCAGAAGCTGGTTCCCCTTCCCGGGCGCGGGACGCAGACAGCATTCGGGCGCGGTTCGTCCAGCTCGCGTCCCAATCAGGCCATTATGGATGGCTTCTCTCAAGCCTCACTGCACAGATTTCGCGACAACGACCGCAGTCACGGATGCACCTTCTTTGGCGAGCGCTGCGGACAGCCACAGAACTCGGCCGCAGTTCGTGGACTGTCCAAGAGCAGCGCGATGAAGCGGCTGTCGGGTTCCTGTCTCGCTTGGTCTCCTTTGCAGGCTGCTGAGAGTGGCGGCGTGGGTTCCTCTTCGTACTTTACATCAGAAGTCTGAAGAAAGAGTTGTGAGCGACGTAGCCTATTTGGAGCTCGATTCATTTGAGCCAATCACATCGCGCCAGGATATATTCTTGTGGACTTACATGTCGCTAACACAGGACAACTCGTTGCTGAAAAGATCGAATCGACCTCACCTGGGACTGATGCGCCCCTCCTGTACTCTTCCTGTGCTCACACCTGAGCATGTCATGTGCACTTTTTTGGGCATCGACAATACATCTGGAGAAAATGGCCCTCTTGGACCTGCGTAGGCCGTCCTCTGCGCACTGGTAGCCACACAGGGTTGTAAAATCATGTTGAATCTCCAGAAGGTTCAACGAATCAGGTTGATTTCAAGAAATAAACCAACTCGAACAACAAACGACTTGAACGTATATATTCCTGCCTGTGCTCCCAGGCAGTATCTTTTGCACGACTTCACTCGTGCCAGTCAGGCGGTTCGGCACTGTGGCAACGATGCTATGACTACCTCTTTGCCGTACCGCCTCCCGGTTCGTCACCTGAGAACCGCTCCCGAACCCCCCTGAATGTCAGACGCTGACTGTCGGCTGTTGAGCAGCCTATGGGTGCACATGAGTAGAGAGGTTGCGTCTGCGGACGTGCGCGGAACCACCGTGACGGCCCGATACGCGGTGGCTGCCTGATTTGCCACGCTCAGGGCATTGTGTCGACATGGTGCACGCCGCTTGACACGCAAGCGCCCCGCCAGAGCGGCCGCAAGCATGCGGGCAACTCGCGTTTTTGGTTTCTGTAGACAGGTGGTGTCTACGGAAGTGCGCGGGACGGCCGTGACGGCCCAATACACGGTGGCTGCCTGATTTGCCATGCACACGGCAATGTGGCGACACGGTGCAAGCCGCACGACACGCAAGCGCCGCGCCTGAGCGGCCGCAAGAATGCGGGCAAGTCGCGTTTTTGGTTTCTGTAGACAGGTGGTGTCTACGGACTTGCGCGGGACGGCCGTGACGGCCCAATACACGG
>Ga0114957_1002459_pt1 | contig 17793 bp, 24 predicted proteins | sample BantaG_FD_87175 | JGI IMG/M metagenome (GOLD analysis project Ga0114957, IMG submission 87175) | Marine algal microbial communities from Bantry Bay, Ireland - BantryBay_4 metaG | ecosystem: Host-associated > Algae > Red algae > Unclassified | place: Bantry Bay, Ireland | collected 2014-11-21 | reverse complement strand
TACATTGTAACTGACAATGTGGTGTTCACGCAACTGTTGAACGACGATGCTGTTTAGCCATTCTGTGTTTGTGCCGGCCGGATCATCTTTTGCCAAATACTTTGTTATTATGTTTCATGATTCGCATGCTCTGTTTCGGTAGTTCCAGCCCATACGAGTTAGTGCAAAAAAAAAACTTTTCCAATTGTAACATGGCTTTTCGATAGTTATTGAGAGGACCCTTTTACTTCGACGTTGCTTGGATGCGACCGAATGTCGCAGACGAGGCGCTGGCCGGCCCACGGGCACTAGTGTCCATTATAGACGACACTGCGAGTGGGGTGGTGCAGCGGCCCCTGAGGTTCAGCGCCAGGAGCAAGGCGCCGCCCGGCGATATCGTTGCCCAACGGTTGAGCGGAGTCGGCGAGCGGCTTGTCGCGCCGCCCTACTCCACCATTTCAATAACCGTGCGCCGAGTCGTTTCCAGCTTCGAAGAGGAGGAAGTGGGCAAGGACGTGACGCCGCACGTCGCGAACCCTAAGCTCGGACGCCAGCTGCGACATAATCGATTTCCAGTTGTTGCCGTGAGTCGAAAGCAACGCATTGAAGTGCTCAACTACAGGTTGCCTTGAAGAGGACGGCGGTGACGGTCGCGCTCAGCTCAATTGGCGTGGCAGCGTGGCAGACGCCAAACGCACTGGCTGCGGAACGGGGTAGCGGTTTCCCGCTCTCGCAGACCCCCGCGCAGAGGCAGCCGCCTCACTACGGGTGTCTTGGTCATGTGTTGACAGACGTAGATCCCTTCCGGACGCAGGCCCATCGTCTTCATTCTTGTCATGCCAGCGACAAGAAAGGACGCCGGCGTGCTCTTGGCAGCTCAAACCGCGTCCTGAACGGCCATCACGGAGGGGCTCAACGAGACCAGGGCTGGGGCGACGACACGTGCCGTCGCCACTCTATTCGACGGCAGCCGCCGCATAAGAAGCGCTAGCACCACGACTGGTTCCGCGTTTTCGACTCTCGTCATTATTGACGAGTGACTGTTTGCCAGTGTCCCTCTCGCGAGCCTCCAACTCAGGTTACAACCGCTTCAGACGTGCACCAAGACGAAGCAACGGGTCGTATGCAGAAAACGTTCTTGCGTCTGCCGGTTGGTTTGATAGCGACGCGGTGGAACCACGGCGGCTCTTCAACGCGACTTTGTTGCCGCGGGAGTTGACCGATGCGGGATCGACCGCGATATTAGGAGACACAGGTCCACGAACAAGCGAAGTGTCCCTTGGAAAAGATTCGGACCGACGCGGAGCCTCCGCAGCTTGCCACGGACCCCCCACGGGAACGAAACGACGTGCGTTCAAACCGTGACGTCGCTTGTCGATAGATGAATTTCCCCGCGCAGCTTGCACCAGATCCAGGAAGCTGCTCGCGACTGAGCTTGTGTTCACTGCGCCCGTTTCGTCGGTGTCGATGGCGCCGTGCAGCAGCTTGCTCGCGTGTGGCGGGGTAGAGCACATTAAGAAACATAAACGAGAGATCAAAAGTCACTCCCTGTTCTCCCCTGGACCGTCCGTCTACGGCATGCGCGAAACGGTCAAGTAGCGTCAAAGCGACAACTCGATGACACGGGCGCCATCACAAGGGTCGCTGCGTTCAACAAAGCAGCGGCTCATTGCCCCGCTTTGCACTCGGAAAAGGAACGAGACGCATGCATTCACAGCTCTGTCACTCGACCGTCCAGTCGGGTCCATCACCCGCACACAAGACGACCACGAGTACTTGTTGCGCTGCTCGTCGGCATCGTTTTCCCGGCTCAGCATCAGCATGCCCTGCGCGAACCCCACGAAGATGATAGCAAACCATTGCCTGCCATGGTACACAGGGGCGACGAAAAAGTTCGCAGAGAACTAGCGTCACATTCGCGAGTCCCTCCTTGAACGCACAGAGCTACACAAGAATTTCACTGCTCGACCTTCGTTGCGATCGGTCCCGATCCAGGACGGCAGATGCAACGTCGTGCGCTGACACCGGTCTGCCGTCTTACGGCTCTCTCACGCTTTGAGCGTGTCCATAAGCCTACCAGAGGACACGGCTTGGCGTCCAAAACCATAAAGTGTCACGGGGTCTCGTCTCGTGGTCGCTCAAACGTTTCAACAAGAGCATCAGCTCAAGCAAGCCACGCTGCTCGCGGCAGCGCGGGCGAGGGGGGGCAACTACTTCAAGACAGGCTTGATTGCCACGACGCGGAGGAGAATCCCTGCGGCCAGGTCGCCAAGAGCCAAATCCGAGAGAACGGGAAACGTCAACGGTGGGGAGTGAGCTCTCATGACGGGGTGACCGGGGCGTTGACGCCACCAAGACGGCACCAGGTGTGGGAGTACGACCACAGCGGCGTTGGTCAGGGGCCCTAGTCACGAATTCTCTGATTGGCGAAGCGCGCGACGATCCGGTAGGAACTCGTTGAACAAGAGATGGCCGCTGCGAAGGTGTGGCATCTGACGCCTTACCTCAATTGAGGGGCACAGCACGCCAGTGCCCTTGGCAGCAGTTGGTCGCTACTATGAATGCAGTGTAACGCACCAACGCACCGAGTGGTGAGCCGCCCTTCAACATGCGAGATGCAGCGCACAGCCCCTTGCCCAATCGTACAGCATTCCCACACCCACTTGTACAGTTGTCCACCGCCTTGCAAGTGACGGCCATGTCCACAGCTGACACACCGCACCGCAGAGCGCTGATTACGCTGCCCACTGAAAGCGAACACGGATCGCCTTTGCGATCTTTTTGCCCCTTACCGACGTCTTCCAGCACAGTTGTCGAGAAGTCAACGGGTGGGCTTGAGGAGCGGTCCGAGTGCTCGACACAAGATTCCCGAGCACGTCCCTGAGACTCACCAGAGCTGACCCCCGTTCTCTTGCGTGGAAAAACGAGCCGTCCGAATGGGTGTGCGCCGGTGCCGGGTACGCATCACGAGGGGTCTGCCGCGTTTGTTGTAAAACGGGAACAGCATAAGTGGTCTGGCACTAGGCAGCTGTGTGGGGGTAACAGGGTGGTGCAAGCGGGGGATACCCCAGCGGTGGACGTGCGACCGCTGGAAAAGCGCCATACGGAGCATGATATGAGTCGTACGGATGAGCATGTGCCGGAGCAGACGGCGGCAAGATTGGATGGTACGTGAAAGATGGGGGCTGACGCATCCCGCCAGTATCAAATTCCGCAAACCCGGGACACGGCACAGCGGCCGCGGGAGCTGCCCGAGCGATCCATGCCGGCCCGCTCCCCGAAATGACACCACGTTGCCCTTCTCGCCGATCTTTTGCCGTCCCGCATTCGCGACGCGAGCCATGCCGTACACGTGATCGCTTTGGTGCGAGAGAACCCGACGCATGGTCAAGCGGAGCACGAAGGTACGAAGCGACAGCCTCATCGGCAGCACTGTTGTCCCCGACTGCATTGGCTCGAGCCGCCTGCGTTGGCTGCTTGCGCTTACGACTCGCACCATCTTCCGATAGAGGCTGGCCCCCATCCATCTTGGATCCAGGAAGCTGATAGACACTGGCGGGCACTCTTTGGTAGAGAGCAAGTTTGGGGCGGTGCGTGCGCGGTGTGTCACGTGCGTGCTGACGATAATGGGCGTAAAGGTCCGGCGGGGAGATTCACGAGCCCAGGGGATACGGCCGGCGGATGCGGCAGACCTCAAGGAGGCTCCATAAAGCACACACGTGCACAGGTTAGTACTGAATGGAAAGCCGCGCAACGAAAAGAGTGTGTCACTCTCAGCGCCACTTGGATCGAGGCGAGCACGAAGAGAAGCCGCACGACCCGGAGGGTACGTCTCTCCACTTGCTTGGCAATGCGACCCTTGCGCCAGTCAAAGCCGCGCAACCCGAAGCGTGCGTCGCTAGCGCGGCAATCGGCGCGTCGCTTGCGCCAGAAACACCCCGCACAGCCCGGTGGTGCGACAAAATATACCCCGCAACAACAAGGGGTCAAACCACCACACGACGCTCGGCACCGCTCAGCCACTAGCGCTGGACGCGCATCCCGAAGAGAGCGTCGCTCCACTTGTCTGGCAATGCGACTTTTGCGCCGAAGGAAGCCGCACAATCTGAAGGGTGCGTCTCTCGCGCGGCACTCGACGCGTCGCTTGCGGCAGAAAAACCCCGCATAGCCCGAGGGGTGCGACAAAATACACCCCGCATTAACAAGGGGGCAAAAAACCACACGCTGCTCTGCACCGCGCAGTTGCAAGCACCCGCCGCACATCCCGAGGGGTGCGTCGCTCCGTCTGTCCCTTCGTGCGAGGGAGCCGCAAGACCCGGAGGGTGCTCCCTGGAGCGAAAATTGGGGGGCTACGCCCGAGGTGATGCCACAGAGGGCACGTCGCTCAACCAAATTGACGTTCATGAGCGTGCGCCCGCGCGAGCCGCAGTACCCGGAGACGGGGTCAATCCAGATGCCTTTTGGCGTGGCTATCGTGCAAAGGGGAGCTGCAGAACCTTAAGGGTGCGTTGCTTGACCCCCACAACCTGCGGTGTACGTCACACCCAGGCTCTTGGCGCGGCGAGCGCGCGCCTGTGTGACAACAAAAAGGGAGCGCACAACCCAAAGGGTGCGTCAACCCCAAAACACGGAGCGGCGCGCACAACCAACAGCGTGCGCACGAGAAACAAGCGCGACCCAAAGTGTGCTTCACCCAGAAACCCCGACGCGCCGCCTGAGCGCAAGCGTGCGTTAAAACTCCGGGGCGCGCAACCCGAAGGGTGCGTCGAACCCGGAACACGGGGCGGCGCGCACAACCAAAAGTGTGCGCACGACAGGGGAGCTCGACCCAAAGGGTGCTTCACCCAGAAGCCCAACACGCCGAACGAGATCAAGTGGACGCCTGAATCGGGGCGCACAACCTGACGGGTGCGTGACACCCAGGCACGGCGCGCGGAGTGCGTGCGCGAGTGCGAGCGCGCAAAGGTAGCGCACAACCCGAAGGGTGCGTCAGACCGCAGCAACTCGCCGTCAGCGTGTGTGTGAGCGGACCGCACGATTCTCAGGGTGCGTCGATCAACCAGGTGCTCTAAGGGAGCACAGACTGGGGGCGTCCGTCACCTCCGGTACGCGTCGCCGTGCGTGGCGCACGGCAAGGGCGTTGTGCCGACGGCGCCGCGAAGGAGACGCGTTTTAGCAAGACGGGCGTTCGACGCGCACACAAACCGACAAAGAGAGGTGTTCCCGCACGGCCCGGCCGCAAGGGGTCGCTCGTTCGATCTTAACCCCAATCCGGTACCCGGTCGGGTAGCCTGCTCAGAAATCTGGAATGTCCAATTTGTGGTGACGGCGCTTCCATGATCCGAGATCGCAACCTCGATTGATCGCACAGGTCGAACTGCTCTCCACCGGACAGCTGTCGGAATCAACTACCATTGGCAAATGATCCGGTAAAATTGTGTCCGACGAAACGACAATAATGACTTTCAACTGCGCCCATCCGAGACGTGACACCTCTGGAAGCCTGACATTGCCGTGTTCAGGCAGGCTGCACCTATCAGTGATGGATGTAGCCCCAAAAAGAAAATCGCACCAACGCTGTTCATATGGTCACTTGTGCGAGCATGCGGCGAAGTCCTGCGCCCGCGCTGGGCGCCTCGACTATCTTTGGGCTCCATGGAGCGCTCTATGTGCGTGACGGCATGTCTCCGTGAGGGCACAATACAACCGTGCGACAATCGCGATCTGGACAAGGGCCACTTTCGCAAAGGTCATCCACGTAGATCTAGCTTCGCCCCTCAGACGAGGTACTGACGAGACCGCTCGCTTCTACCGCTTGCCGCACGCCACATGCTCGGACCCGTTTGGGCGTCTCCTGACGACGACGTGGAGTTGAAGGTCCGTGTAGCCCGCTTGAGTCGACGTGAACGAGCCTGGATCTGTGTTACCTGTGTGAACGCTCGAGTATCCGTGTTACGCTACTCTGGTTTTCTGTGCTCCAACGACACCCACACGATGGCCTGGGATCTCTTTTGCCGACCTCGGACCACCTTGAAGACGTTGACGGCCTGCGTCGCGATCGGCTTGCTGTGTGACGGCTGCTGCCTGACCAGCCCATTCATGCGCGTGAGAACGAGCCTGACCGTCTGTTACGTGGCCACGGTCTGTTGCGGGCGATCCAGCACGTGTGGTACTGGACGACGGCCTGCTTACCTTTTGGTGGCGACCGACGGTGACATCTCTGGGACGTGTGCTGTACTCCATGAGAAGGCCCGTTGTCACGTGCTTCTCAATGACACGCGCTCGCACCACTGCTGGCGACACCTGCCTACTATAGAGACGCGAACGGTCTGTGTTGCGCTTGGGTCCTGTTCTTGCTGGGCCTTGTCTTGTGCTCCGCGGCGGTACCCACGGTCGACGCCTGGCGACTGCCTCATGGCGGCGGTCTGTGTCGCACTTTGTTTAGTTGTGCCAGCGTCCGGACCTGTGGCGTTTACTGCTCGAAGACTGGTTGCCACGCACGTCACCAAGAAACGTGCAAGGACTGCTTCGGGCGACATCAGACGACTGCGGGGAGGATACTGGTCTGTTTCGTACAGGTGCGGTTGACCGTCTGTTGTACCCACGGGGGCTGCTCTGGAAGAGGCTGCGCCTGCGAGGGGGCACGCTGGACGTCTTTTCCCCGCTGCACGCTCGTGACACTTGCTTGTCTCACAGAGGGCGACGACCGACTACTGCAGAGCCTTTGGCTGTTGGACGAGCTCTGATACAGGCTTGATCTGCCAGATCCCGATGTCGGGAAGTGATGTGTCAGGAGGCGGCCCGTCAACACCGGGGTCTACGCCTGGGTCCACACCGGAGCGGGCCTTCGCCGCAAGAAGTACCTCCTTGGAAAATGAACTATGGTCCCAACATAAAATACTTTGAACACGGTTGGGTCTCTTCAGCGAGAATAGATGCATGCGTGCGCTCCTTTAACGTTGTCTTTATGTTGACAGGAAATTTCTGTCAAGGGTCCCTCAGTACGGCAGCTGACGTCTTCAGCTACTAATTTCCACGTCCTACTTCTTTCTTCAGACGGCTGTGTGCTCTGAGTTTTCTCGGCACGGACAGAATATGGTACGTGCTATTTATCAGAACAAGATGGACGCTGGACGTATTGAAAACCACCAAGACGCCCCAAAGCATGACTGCCAGACGTGGATCTGTCCAACGGGCCACACGGAAGGGCCCAAGAAGGACAGCACAAGATGCTTTCGTACCGCCATGGAGCGGGCTGGCGACAAGGTCGTGACCAAGATCGACTTTACGGTGGCCGGTCGCATTGGGAAAAAGAAGGAGTACAAGGTGGCCCTGAACAGAAAGCTGTGGAACTTTTGCAGAATGCAGACGAAACGCTACGCGTGTGATAATCTACCGCAAGATTGGCGTTGACTTAGACGCTGACGTACCGCGAGCGACAATACAGCCTCTTCAAGTGCTACGCGGTATTTAAGACCTGCTCGCTTCAGCCAGTGCGGCTGTCTTGGACCGCGTTAGTCGATAGCAGCTGGTATTGTGCGACTCTGACGCCAGGGCCACGTGCTTCCTCGACTCCGAGACGACTGCTGCCTCTCTTATTGCTGAGATTTTATGCGTCGACCCCGGGGACATCACCGCTTGGACTCGGGCTGCGGGAGCACACCACATCAAGAGCTACATTGGGAAGAACGAGATACCTGAGCTCTTCCGGCTGGACAGCGCGGACGTATGCAATGTAGCCGTCCAGAGCATCTGTGAAAAACTCACGGATATTGCTGCTTCTCAGTTCAACCTGTCTGCTGAAGAAGAGGCGGACTAGAACAGCCCGAGTGCTCATCATGTGCCTGAGAAGTTGCTGTTTCTGCAATTTTTTTCGTCTATTATCTCTCGGTGCGATAATTGTTCTCCTTGACGCATTCTTTCAGATTGCCCCAAGGAGAGTCTCGTAGATCAACGAAGTAGAAAAAGCGGAGCACTAAATCTCATCACTTCTTTGATTCTCTCTCGAAGACAGTCCCTGGGACTTGTTGCATGGCAGGAAATCAGCGTGTTCGACTGATGAACCAACGGATAAGCAGCAGATTTATTTGGCAGTTCTTCTGAAAGACAGTCCACGAGCAGGTGCAACAAAAGGAGCAGCCTGATAGCACCTGACTGTGATGACGCGCAGCGGAGCGTGCCGCCGCCGAGGGCATGCAGCAGCCAATGTTGACGTCCATCCTGGTGGCGCTCAGGTCTATCGTCGCCGTAGATAGCGGCTCCGACTGGTTCTTCATCGTAGAAATGGCCTGCCCGTCCTCCACGACCACCGTGTACGGCCGCAACTGCGTCGAGTAGCACCTCACACAGCGCGACAGATAGGCCGGCACGATGATGGTGTGCCAGTAGCGGTGGATAACGGCCGTGACGGTTTGCTGGAAGAGGCTGTCTCGGCCGGGCGGCAGCGCCTTGTGACTTCCAAGCCAAATCACAGCACAATAAATGCGGATGAAAACGTGCTGTGGCCGGAGAACGCCATCACTACGGAGACGACGTCCACGAGCGTGCGCGTGAGCACACTTTGCGTTGTGGACCAGAACAGGCCGTGCTGTGAGCCGCCAAAGAACACGACCGTCCCGCACGCGCACTCCCACTGATGCATGATCACAAACACGCGACCGCGGTGGGTGCGAAGGATGCCGCACGAAGTCTTGATGGAAGCCGTCTCGTAGCCCGCTTCGAATTGGAAGCAGGTCGACTTGCACAGGATGCCCTTGAGCAGCGGGATGCCGCCGTCCTTGGATTGGTCGGCTATGAGGACGTACCGCACGCACGCGTCAATCTTGCTTTGGCATGGGAGCAAGTCGCATGCCCTTTGCGAGCGCGTCTCAGCTGAAAAGGACGCGTCCGCCTCTGCTTGTGCGGAAACACGGGGCCCGTCAGCCAACGACAACTGCCGCCTTCGGCCTCATTGCTGCGACAGGAGCACGTCCGCGTCCTGTCCAAGCGCAGGAAAGACAGCGCCGCCGGCCAGCTCGGCCGCGTGGCGGGCCTCCTCAAACCAGTCGTTGACAGACTTGGCGTGCTTGCATTTCCAGTGGTCCGGACAGCCTTGACTGAAACACGCGGTGCGCACCACGCGCCCCTTCTTCACCACTTTCTTTCCGATGCGCGGACGCAGCGACACAGCGCTTCCCGAGCCGTCACAGAGCTCAGCGAAGATTCCTCTCCTATTCCTGGTCTTCGTCTCGCAGAACACCTGCTTCTCAGATGTGGCAGGCTTCTAGGAGCTGTATAGAACTGAGTGCCTTAGGAGGAGAGCATCCAGCGTCGGCTCCTTGTAACGTGCAACAAGCGACTAGAAGGCCTTGAAGAGGTCACGGGTGTGTAGGCAGCTGGTGGACGTGAAAACCTACTCTCGCATCTTCAGCGACTCAGCGCATCTGCGGCCGCAACAGAAGCACTGGCAGATGCGACGGCCACCTGACCACGTCAGCCAAGTAATGACCTCGTGCTCTCGCTCGCCCACAACCATCGCGGCGCCGCCGCTGACGGCCAACAGGCGCAAAAAGGGAGACAGGGCACCCCCTGTCCGCTCTTTTCCGCTCCGCACCAACACCAGCTCGAGAGAAATGAGGTCGGCGGAACGGTGATCCGCCGGCAAGGCGCTCGGTCTGTTGTCCGGTTCGTCCGTCAGGGCGGCGCGCCTGGCAGCCACGCCGGCACCAACTGCGGGTCGCGTGCCGCCGCCTTCATCTCCGACGTCGCCTCCACTGATACCGTCACCCACCCCAGGCCAACTTCCTTCGCCAATCTCTCCTCTACCGACGCCGTTGCCGGTGTCGACAGTGTCTTCGTTGAACCAGTTCATAGGGTCTGGTTCAGAAGACATGCCCGACGACGAACGGTTGACGCGTGGCTTACGGCGGGCACTCGACGGACGCGGACGAGAGGGCGATGAACGTGGCCGCTTTCGAGGCAGTGGCCGCACAACAGCGTCCTTCACGGGAGCAGGCTGCCGGAGAGTGTGAGCAAACCGCGCCCCAGCGGCGTCTTTCAGGGCGTCTGGTAGTTGGAGGGGGTGGCCGGCGCCGCAGAGCCGCGCCACCATGTCCACAGGACGACCGCCTGGACCCTCATCCGTCGACATGGCGGCAGAGGGCTGCGTGGTACAGAGCAGCCGGGAGGGAGATTGGGTGTCGTGAGAGTTGGGAGCAAAAGGGAGAAGGTAAGTGGATATGAAAGTGAGCGGGGTGAGAGTAGGAAGAAATAACATACCCCTGGATAACATTACAGGAGAGGTGTGCGGCAGCGCAAGGCTGCTCACCCCCGCATGGCCGGATGACCAAGTGGGTGGCAGCTGAGTAGGAGGATGCTGGTGACGCCGGCGGGCCAGCAAGCAGACAGCAGAGCTCATGCCGCCGAAAGACACATATTATCTACTGTCATCCCCTGCTCCTTGCTGTACTGGAAGGACATAACTTACGAGGTGCCTGCCAAGTGCAATGAGCTGACGTCACGAGCAATGATTTCTGTTGTACTCACTCATGCAGCCACTGAGAGAGGCAGCCAGTGGTGTAGTGGTTCTAGGCACCACCACGTTGGTTCGTCGTCTTGCTGAAGTTACCTCTTGATCAGCTCGGTCCGTCGAAGGAGCTGCCCCGGAAATCGACGCACAGCCCAGCCTTCCCCCAACGGGAGGAGAGGATCACGGCAAAGCCCAGGGGGGAATCGTAGTCCAAAGCACAGTCGGTATTATCAAACGGCGACGGGGAGGGCATCCCCGCTGTCAATAAACCCCTCCGCAACCCGACAGCCGGTGGCCAAAGAAGCCACCCCAAATGCGCCAAACACATAAATCCCTCCAAAGCGAAAAGTTCTAACAAGTAGTAGGGGGGTTGGGAAAACCACTAGGGAAAAGCCCCGCCCCCGACCGAGTCCGATCTCCCTGAGATCTGGAAAGATCATTCCCATTCTGACCCGGATTGGGATATTTTGGGACGACCCCCGGGGGTGTGCTGTCCACAGCTGAGGGGCCACGCCCCTCTCAATTGCGGAGCCCCCGACCGCCACACAGCTCCCTCGTCTCGTGACGTGGCGTCAATGCCCTTCCCGCGACGACCCCTGAGGAGGGGGGTCCGGCCCGGCCCCCTGGCCGGGTGCCGGCCACAGCCGCCAGCCCCCCTCCCCCCGAACCTCGCCCAAGAGGGGTTGTCGAGGTCGGTCGGCGGACTGGATCGGCCCCACGGCACACCGGCGCGGCGTGGCGATCGGCCCACATCGGTGTCTCATGGCCCCTACACCCCCCGTGACGCACGCGGGCCCCACCCCCCCCCCTGTGGGTCCACACGCACACCCTGGTCTCACCTTCCCACCACGTACAACTCCGCGGCTCGTCAACACCATCCCGCGACGTATCCCATCCGCGCTGGTTGCAACGCGGTGTTTTCCGACTCTTTCCTCCTCCCACCCCACGACTCGCCGTCCACCCCCCTTCCATGGTTCCCGTCGCCTCTTGCTTCTTGCTGCTGTGGGCCCTAGGGAGTCCTCCCCCCTTCCCCTCCTCCACCAAAGTAACATCACCGACGCACCCGCTGACGAACGGGCAGACGGAGCGGTTCAACCGCACGTTGCATACGATCCTCAACCACTACGATGCGGAACATTCGCGTTCGTGGGACCAACTCCTCGGGGCCTTGAAGCTGGCGTATAGTAGTCGCCCGCACCGAAGCACCAGGGTAGCCTCGTTGGAATTTGTCAACCCCAGGGGGGTGTCGAGCTGGGCGTTAAAGGAAGTCCCCAAGACCGGGGCGTACCCCCTCGCGGCGCTGCGCGGCACCGCCGCCGAGAAACAGGCCCAAGCCGCCCTCCTGCGCGGGCCAAATCGCGAGGACTCCACGAACGGACCCCCGGTCCTTCTACACATTGATGGAGAACACCGCCGCGAGAACGTCGCGCATGTCGTCTGCGCCTCGGGAGCGGCCGTCGAGTACCCCGCACAGCTCCCCGCGCTTCGGAGGGCTCGCTCCTTCCACGGGGCGGAGGCCGATGGCCAGCAGTTCACCGTGGACCACATCGCAAACCACGCCACGTTGCCCGACCGGACCCTCCGGGTCCAGGTTTACTGGACCGGGTACCCGCAACCCACCTGGATTGACTGGGCAGACGCCCCGCACGAGACGCTGCGCGTTTATCTGCGCCGCGCCGCGCGCTTTGGGTTTCCCCACACGTCCGCCGACCCGCCGACGGCGGCCCCGTGCGACGCGGCGCCCGCCGGCGGCACCGCCGCAAGCGGCGCCTCGGCGCAACCCCCGTCCGTTCGCGCCTAGCCTTTTGGGTCGGCGCGGCGGCTGCGCGCGGCGGGGCGGGGGGAGTGGGAATTCTTCGGGTTTTTTTTGGGCCTGCGCGGCCGTCGAGACGTGCGCGGCGGCGGACGGGGAGCGGCCGCACCACGCAGGAATCCACCGCGGGTCGCAGGGGCGAAAGGAAGCACAAGGCGACAGTCGCCGGTTTATGATGCGGTGGACGACGGCCTAACGCCGTCGAAACGAGCACGCCACATTCGGGGCCAGGGCGACGCCCTCAGTCGTGGCTGCGTTACTCCCTCACGTGAACGGGGCGGCCCGCCTGGCGCAGGACGCGCCGCAGAGCGCCGTGAAACCGCTACGCCCGCGTACGCGGGGACTCCAGGCTGGTTGGGACGACGCCGGCGAGCCCGACGCGGGCGTACTTGACCATGGCAGCGGGTACTTCGCAAGGGCCAACCGTGGCCCAGTTGACAAACGGGTCGTACCCGAACAGGGCGAAGACTTGTCCGGACGTCAGCGAGTCCCGCCACTCCGTGGCCGGCACCGGGGTAGGGGGCGTCCACAACGCGGACAACCACCAATCGTAGGCGACGTCCAGCTGCCCCGGAATGGGGGTCACAACGGGGCCCGTAACGCCCAGCTCAAGCGGCACCGTCGCGGGACCGTCGTTGCCGTACGCGGCATCCCAACGCGCGGGGCGCGGACCGGCGCCGGAACTGGCACCGACGGTCGGGTAGCCCCTGCCGCCGCGGCGGTGCTCTGGACCCAAAAAGCGCTCCCCGCGGGCGTCGTCCCCGTGGCCTCGGCCGCCGTCGGTGGGCAACGCGGGCCCGTCGCGGCCGGCAGCCGCATGGCCGCGACCCTCGCCCGACTCGGGCGCCCAGCCGCCACCACGGTCGTCCCGTGCATCGGTGTGGCGGCCATGTCCGACCTCTCAGCGACCCCCGCGGTCGTGACGGGGGGCAGCGGCGCCGCCACCCGATTGGGGCGCCAAACCGCCGCCAGGGCCGTAGCCGGCTGCGCCCGAGTGGTCGTCGCGCCACGAAGTGTCCAAGCGACCGTCGCGAGCCGCGCCGGCGCCACCCTTTCGGGCCACCGCACGTGGGCCCTACTCGGCGCTACCCGCGAGGGTCGACGCGGCCGAGCCGCGGGGGCCGGCGGCCGAACTGTCGGGGCCCCCGGCGCTTGCCTTCCCCTCTTCCTCCCCGGGATCCCGGGAACCAGGCTCGCCCACGGGGGGCCCCGACGCGGGGAAGGCGGCTGGTCCAGCAGCCGCACCCGGGGATGCGACAGCCAGGGACCCGGGGGCGTGGAACCCCGGCTGGGCCGGGCCGCCGCGCGCCATGTCGGCGTGACGCCGCCTCCGTGCGCGGTAAGCGGCCAACGCGGCCACCTCCTCCGCCGACGACGGTACGGTATCCGGGTCGGACGAGGGGAAGTCGGCCAGCACCGCCCAGGGCTCCGCCGTCACAGGCAGCGCCCGCGGCGCGACGTCCGCGAGCCGCAGCTCTGCCAGCATGACCCCAAACGGGGCTTGCGGCGACCGCGGGACGCTCACGACGCGAACGTAGTGGCATCGCTGATCGGAGACGGTTTCCACTTAATGGGGCAGCAGCGAGCTGGGGGAATACCGGTTGGGGTCATGATGGTACGGCAACCGGTCGTGGACCGCCTCCCAGAACACCGCCCTCATGATGGCATCGTACTCCGCCAAGGCGTCGGCGATGGAGCCGTCACCCGGCGCTAAGTCGCCAACGGAGAACTTCTCTGTCAAGGCGTGGTAACACGGTGACGGCTCGAAGACGAGGTGCGTCTCGCGGTACGCTCGTAGCAGCCCCGACACGATGGCGGCCGTCATCATGACGTAGGCGGTACCCTGGATAGGGTGACACGGGGACGTCTGCATCAGTGACTGCTGCTGATGTACGACGGGCGGGTACTCTTACGTCAGCAAACCCGGCGTCGCGCACCGCGCGGCCATGGCCGGCGACAAGGGCGCTCGCGCCGGCGCCAAGCAGATGCCGGAGCGCATGGGGAGGAAGATGGCCCCGTGCCCCGCCCGTCGGGCGCTCACGAGCTCATCGCGCGAGCGGCGCGCGGCCTTCAACGCAAAGTCAGCCGGGGCGGTCGCAAGGCCCACCGGGGCCAGGGAGAGTAGAGGACCTACGCCCCCGAAGTTAACGAGCGCCAAAAAGTGACCGAACCGGACCGCAGGGCGGTGTCGCAGGCGGGTGTGCCAAACCTCGAGGTAGGCGTACTCCTGGTCGCCGGCGACGAACGGTAGCTCCGCCGCGGGGTGCGGGACCAAGAGCACACGACCCTGGTTGCACCGCAGCATGCAGCCCAGACACCCCGCGCTGCCGCCGACGAGACGGACGAAGGACTCGAAGTTGTGGTCGGCCGCCGGCCGGGCGTCGTATCCCGCCCCCTTGATAAACTCCCGGAAGGACGGCCACACGGCACGCGCCCCACTCGTGTCCTGGAGTTGGGCGGGCTGAAAGAAGTCACTGACGGGCGGCCAGTCGGCCGTGGCGACGGGCGGCCCGAGCGGAGCGAGCCACGCCCGGACAGCGGGTGGCGCCGGCTGTGGCGGGAGCGCAGGGGCAGCCTGCCCCAGAAGCGGCGGACGCTCCTCCTGCACGCTCGCGGGTCCACTCCCGGGAGCCGGGACAGGGTCCGAGGCACTACGGGCGCCGGGGACGTCGTTGCCTCGGCCCCGGTGACGGCCACCGCAACGTTGCCCGCCGGGCGGGGCGGCTTCGGCAACTCTTGGCCGATCGGGTCGTACGGGAGCCACATGCCCGGCGCCACCGACGGACGAAAGGAGATGGCCGGGCGGCGCCCAGGCGGTCCCGGCGTGGTCGGCGCGGTGGCCGCTGACACCGAACCCGGAGCAACGGCCGCCGTGGACGGGAACGCCGCGGGCGCGGTAAACGGAGCCCCGGCGGGGCCGGCACGGGGCGTCGCCGAGGTCAGCTGTATCTCAGCCGAAGGGGATGTAGTACTACTGTGCCCCCTATGTGCCAGGGAACCGCCGCGGGGACGTCTGCGGCGCCAGGGGACGCGGCAGCCGTCGGGGGGTGGCGACGCCAGCGGCGTTATTGACCGACGGGGAGGCGTCACGGGAACCGGGACGATGGGGCCGTCCCGCTGCCCGGCTCGGGCCACCGGAGGAGCGTACCTGACCCGCCGCGCCACGGCACGCGGGCCCCGCGGGGGACCGGGTTGGCGCGCCCGAGAGGGCGCTGGCGTGCCCGAGAGGGCGCGGCAGGCGACGGCCGACCGGGCGCCACGTGGCGGGTGCAGCGCGTTGCGCGTGGGACAGTTACTCCCCCTCGTCTGTAATGATCGCCTCGGGGGACTTAACCTGCATGGAGGGATTCATCTGCATTGGTTGGTGACGGCCCGAGTCAATTCCAATTCGGGGAAATTGGGCCCGGGCGACGGTTTCTGCCCTTTTAGGACGAAGGGCGACGACGGTGGGAGGCACCGTCGTCGCCGGCAAGTAAACCGTGTCTTCATGTCTTGGCGTTTCGATCGGCCCTACTTCCCGGACCTCGAGTCCCATAGCGGGCGTCGCGAGAGCGGCCCAGACGGTCGTTACTTCCCTCCCCCTGAGGTGACCCCCCTGATTGTGGTACTACACAAATGTCGCAAAAGAGTTTCAAATCGGCCTCTGCGGGGTCTTCGAGGCCGATTTAGAACTCTTTTGCATCTGCTGGAGTGCGGAAGTTTTGGGAAAACGGCTGCATCATCATGTGCCTTCGGTTTTTCTTCATTCTGTGGTCCTCGGTGCATGCCAATAAGGGCTCGTCGGCAGGCCCTGCGCAGTCTCTTTAGTGGGGTAGAATAGGCGGTGTCAGGAGGTGGGATCGACAGTGCTATATGTTCTTTCAACAATCCCGCTGTGAGAATATATCAAGATCCATCTACAGCTGTTCCCCAAAACACCTCACACTCCGAAGGAACACACAGTGACGCGCAACAGATGCACAATCCAAGTTTCATAAACGTTACAGAGACCCGATTGGACCTTCTGGTCCGCACAAGACGAGGACAGTGGGTGCACTTCATCCAGATGCAACTGAGAGGTGCTCGAGCGAGGTGCACTCGAGCAAAGAATCGCTGTCAGACTGGTTTTTGTGATAGCATCAGCGATTGCACGGCTGGAAACACAGCGTGTCCAAGAATTAATGAACGTGGCAGCTCAAAGCACTCATTTCGTTGACGTTGCTGCGGCATCGCCCAGAAGCACCAAGCTCTGTCCTCAACAGCGATGATGCTTCAGCCCATTGACAGCGGCAGCTGGCAGCTGTTCTCTGCAAACTGCATCAAAAATTCAGAAGCAAGTGCCAATGGGACGGCCTTGCTCGCGTCAACCTTAAACAGAAGCACGAAAGAGTGTCACCACCATGACATGCTTAGGGAGGCCGTGGAGCTTGGTCCGCTCAGCACTTTCCTGAAGTGTGACGGGGTTCATCACCCTTTCTAAAAATTACACACTGGCGGGCAGCGAACGTGACCAAGCCGCTTGCGGCAAGAGCGATGAAGGCTACGTGATCTGAACGCCCTTTGACGCGCATCAATGCTCCACAGCCCACGGCCACCCAGAATCAGATCGCTGTGATCGTGCCGTGACGGTTGACACTCCGGAGACAGCCCGGTTGCCGTCAGGCCCGCTCTGTGCAGGCAACAGGCAGCGATCTGCGGCACGCAGCCGTGTGGTTGGATCGATTCCACGTTGGCCTTCGTCCAACTTCACTCCGCTTCCGATTCAATCGCAGTCACCTTCTTTTTTGAGTTGTGTGCCTGAAAGTGATCCGATGAGGTCTATTGATGGCCTTAGATTTCTTTGCTAATGGTGGAGTGGTCGATCTCGCTTTTGGCTGGCGTTTTTCCCCCGATTCTGTCAATTCTAATTTGTGACGTGCGGGTGAGCATAAGAGCACACCCAACAACGTGTCCCCCAAGTTCTGAAACCCCGAACGGAATATGCCACGCTTGCTCATGTGGAGGACGCTCAGCGGCTCCCCATTCTTCCCATCCAAGAGGGCCGTCCGCGGTCCTGGAGATATCGAAAACAGGGGCTACATGGTCCAGAGATGGGTGCAAGAAGATGGGGGAAGCGTGCCTAGCAACGTCGACCCCCAAGCGGACAGAAATTGAACATATATCCAAGCAATCACGAGGTGAGGGAGGGAGGGACAAAAGGGCTGCGATCCCGACAAGAACGCGTCGCCACTTTCCAATCGTCTGTGCAGACATTTGTTTTCTGAGTAAACATACCGAAAGTCAGGTTCACACATCTAAAATAAAGCGCCACGAACTGACAGGAACTGGTCGCCCTGCTGGCACGACGCAGAAAAATCTCACTTCGGGAAGACACCTGGCGAACTAATTACAAATGGCGAGCCTCACGCGACAGCGCAGAGCCGCGGCTCTCGGTCGAGGACCCTGGGAACGGGGTGCGCTGTGCGACGCGCTGTCAAGACGCGGCCACGGCAGGCACCGCGCGGTCCGACAGATG
>Ga0114957_1002456_pt1 | contig 17807 bp, 9 predicted proteins | sample BantaG_FD_87175 | JGI IMG/M metagenome (GOLD analysis project Ga0114957, IMG submission 87175) | Marine algal microbial communities from Bantry Bay, Ireland - BantryBay_4 metaG | ecosystem: Host-associated > Algae > Red algae > Unclassified | place: Bantry Bay, Ireland | collected 2014-11-21 | reverse complement strand
GAGGGCATTGCGGGCGCGTCCCTCGCGCAGGCTGCCGCGGCGGCGGCCTCGGGCAACAACGCGACGGCGCAGACGGCGACCTCGGCTTCCCTCTCGATTGACGTGAATCGTCGAGCACTGCCCGAACGGCCGCGGAATCAACGACCGCACATAACGAAGGGACGCTCCGGCGGCACGAGCCGACGACACCCCGGCAGCACCGAGGGCGTCGACGCCGTGGCGGTCGGCGCGTCCGCCGAGGCGGAGACCGAGATCGAGGCGACTGCCGAGGCGAGCGTCGCGACAGGCAGCGCCGTTGCCTCGGCCGGCACCGCGGCGGCCGCCGCCGCGGTCGGTGCGAGCACTTTCGAGCTCTCCGACGGTCGGACGCAACCGGTCGCGACCGCGAACGCGACCGATATCGAACTCGGCACCTCGACGTCGAGCCGCGTGTCCGGTTCGGACCTCGGGAGTGCCGGTCGAGGCGGGTATCGGAGCGCGACGTCGCGTGTCGGTGCCCTTCCCGCCCGGGCCGGAATGGGCGCGACCACCCCGGCGCGCGTCGGCATCGCGGCCACCCTGCCGACGCCGGCCTGGATCGCCGGAGACGCCGCGCCGCGTTCGCGCACCCGCCATTCGAGAACGTGGGGGCACGCCAGGGTGGCTCGCATCGACGTCGAGCCAGGCAGCGTCGACGGGCGACACTATGGCTTTCGCTTCGAGGGCGCCCGGAACGCCCGCAATAGCGTCATCGTGCGCTTCCATGGCACGGGCCGTGATGTCGAGCTGTCGGTCACGGGCTTCGACATCGACGACGAACACGAGGTCCGGGTACTCCTGAACGGTCATCGTATCGGCACCTTGTCCGCCGGGGCGAACCGAGCGCGCAATCACGGCGACACTTTCGCCATTCCGGCCGCGATGCAAGCTCCCGGACGCAACCGGATCGAGTTCAGGCAGCCCCACCGGGGCGAGCGCTGGGGGGTCACCGACATCGGTCTCGCGTTCGCGTCAGCGTCCGGTTCGGGCGACGGCGTGCCGAACGCGGGCAGCGACACGTCCGTACCGGCGGACGCGGTGCGTCAGCTCGAGAGCGAGGTCGAGGTCGTGGCGGAAGCGGAACTCGAAGCCGAGGCGGAGGTCGGCGACGGCGCCGCCGCGGCGGCTGTGACGGGGGGTGGCGTGGTCGCGACGGTCGGCGACTTCGCGACCGCGGACGCCAAGGCGTCGGTCGCGACGTCGACGTCGACCTCGACCGTGACCGAAGCGGTACCGGCGATCTTCACGGCGATGCCGAGTTCCGCTCCGGCCGGCACCTTTGCCCTCGAGGGCGTTCTCGACTCCAACGTCGTCGGCACGGGCACCGGTGACGCCGAGGCCGAGGCGGAAGCGGAAGCGGAGGTCGAGACGGCCGTCGGCAACAACGCGGCTGCCGTCGGAAGCATCGCTGCCGGCGGCGCGGGCGCGGGCGGGCTGGCCTCGACCGCGCGCACCAGCGCCTCCTCGGTCGCCTCGACCGCGACGGTCCATCACTTCGGGCCCATCCAGCGCCGGAACGACAAGCAGGATCGCGAACGTGCGCGCTTCCACGGCACGGTCGACTTTCGCGGCGCCGGCAGCGAGGCCGAAGCCGAGGCGACGGCAGAGGCCGACGACGCCATCGCCTTGTCTCCCGAGCGCATCAGCGTGGGCCCACAGAGCGCGTCGGTTCGTGTGCTCGGCGATGCCGTTGCCGCGTCGCGCACGGCGCTGAGCGGCTGGCAGACAGTCTTCGGCAGCCGTCGTGCCCAGGGGCGCAGCGGCGTCGGGCCGCGACGGGCGCCGGCCGATCCGCCCGCCTCCCCGCGCGTTTCCAAGACCGGACCGATCACCGCCCCCCGGGACGCCATCGCGATTCAGGCGGAGACCGAGGTCGAGGCGGAGGCGGGAGCCGAGATCGGCTTCAACGCCGCGGCGGCCGGTGCCGCGGTCGTGGGGACTCAGGCCGAGAATGGCCTGCTGCCCGTCCCGGCGGAGGCCGCGACGGCAACGTCGGCCTCCACGAGCGTGTTCGGCGGCGGCGAGAACCGCTACGACGATAGCAACCAGCCGGGTCCCGCCCCGTTCGCGGGTAGCGACGGCATTCCGGTGGCCAGCATCGACATCGCGGCGGTCGCCTTCGAGGTGGAGGCCGAAGTCGAGGTCGAAGCCGAAGTCGGCTTCGGTGCAGGTGCCGCCTCGGCCGCTGCGGCGGCGGTTGGATACGGCGAGATCGCAGCCGTCGTCGAGATGGACGCGACGCCGTTCGCGGCGGCCGCGGCCGGTGCGACCGGTGCGACGACGAGCGTCACGATCAGTCTGCCCCCGAACGGACAGGCGGGCGAGGTCATCGCCGAAGCGCGCGCCGAGGATCCGGAATGCCGTGGCGTGTCCGTTGCGGTCGCGGTGGCCGGCGTGCCGACGCTGAGCGGGCAGGTCAACGAGGCGGAGCAGGAAGTGGAGGAGGACTGCCTGGCGGTGGCGCGAGTCGTGATACAGACGGACCCCGCCGACGCCGCGACCCCGTTGATGCTTGCCATGATGACGACGGACGGGTCGGCGGCTCCGGAAGGAACGTCGGCGAACACCGGCCCCGCGCTCGGTTCGGGCAGCGAAGCCGAGGCGGAGGCGGAAGCCGAGGCCGGCTACGGCGTCGCTGCCGCGGCGGCGGCCAGTGGCGCGGCCGGCTTTTATGCGGTGGTCGATGCCGCGTCCATGACGAGCACGCTCGACTACGAGGGGCCTTACGAGTTCTGATCGTCGAAGCGACTCGTGCGGCGGGCGGCCATCGGATTGCAAGTTTCGCCCTCGGGGTTCGCAGGGGCTCGAGCGCGAGCCGACGATCCGTATAGTCTTGCGGACGAGTCGGACGCCGCTCGAACCCGCATCGACGATGATCGCACCGATCGGCTGATTCGCCATCGTGCCGGAGCGTCCTCGGATTCGTCCCAGCAGGCGCCGTCGAAACGGTGAGCGGCAACGGACCATGGCGGAACAGAAGCAGCGAGGTCGCGACGCGATCCGGCCGGACGAGATCCCGAAAGCCGGCTGGAAGGATATCGCGCTACGCGTCAAGGACGAGATAGAGACCGATCATGTCGCGGTCGTGTCGGCGGGCGTCGCCTTCTTCGGTCTGCTCGCCGCCTTCCCCGCCATCGCCGCACTGATGTCGATCGCCGGCCTGGTGCTCGACCCCTCGACGATCGAGACACAGCTCGCGTCGATCACCGCCGCGTTGCCCGAGGAGGCGGCGGCCATCGTCACCGAACAGGCCGCCGAGGTCGCGGGCAGCACCGGCGCAGGCTTCGCCGCGGCGGCCGGTGTGCTCCTGTCGCTCTACGGCGCGGCAAAGGGCATGAAGACCTTGATGGAGGGCATGAACATCGCCTACGACGAGGACGAGGATCGCGGGTTCATCATGAAGAATCTCGTGGCCCTCGCGCTGATGCTCCTGTCGATCGTCGGCGTGGTGGTCGCGCTCGGGTTCACGGTCGTCGTCGCCGCGCTGATCGGCCGCCTGGGGCTGCCCGAGATCGTGCAGACGATCATCCTGATCGGTCGTTGGCCGGTGCTCGGCCTGCTGACCATGGTCGGCCTTGCCGTGCTCTACCGATACGGTCCATCGCGCGAGGAGCCGGAATGGCGCTGGGTGAGCGTCGGGGCCGTGGTCGCGACCGTCCTCTGGGTACTCGGCTCGATCGGATTCTCCATCTACGTCGCCAACTTCGGCAACTACAACGAGACCTACGGCACGCTCGGCGGCGTGATCATCCTGCTCACCTGGTTGTGGCTGTCGGCGTTCATCGTGCTGCTGGGCGCCGAGCTGAACGCGGAGATGGAACACCAGACGGCGCGCGACACGACCACCGGCCACGACGAACCGCGCGGGGAGCGCGGCGCGGTCAAGGCCGACACCGTCGGGCAGGCGCCCTGACGCTCGGTGGTTCGGTTCAGTGCGAGCGCTCGGTATCGACGCTCGACACGATGGCTCGGGGCGGCGACTCGGGGCGCGCGACGCTGGCCTGCGCGGCGAGCAGGTGCGAGCGCATGACGCTCTCCGCCCAGTCCGGTGCGCGGGCCTCGATGGCGTCGACGATCTCGTGGTGATGGCGTGAGCTGCGCGCGAGGTCGCGCGCGGAATACAGACGGTAGGTGCGCGCCACGATGCCGACATCGACCGCGACGCTGAGCATCGCCAGCAGTCTCGGCGAGCGGGCCGCCGTCGCGATGGCCCGGTGGAACCCTTCGTTGAGCCGGGACAGTTCGGCCTGCCCCGGCTCGTCACGCCGAGCGAGCGCCTCGCTCGTCGTCAGCGCACTCATCGCCTCGGCGCAGCCACGCAGGGCCCGGATCTCGCCCGCGTCGGCGAGTTGCGCGGCGCGGTAGGCGGCATGCCCTTCGAGCTGCAGTCGCAGGGAAAAGATCTGCTCGAGCTCGTCCACCGGAAAGCGGGCGACCCGCGTCGAGTAGCCGCTCCCGCGTTCCACGAACCCCTCGTGTACCAGACGCCCCATCGCGGCCCGCACCGGCGTGCGGCTCAGACCGAGACTGGCGGCGAGCGACTGCTCGGTCAGGCGCTCGCCCTCGGCGAGCCTGCCGGTGACGATGTCGCGTCGGATGCGTTCGTAGGCGACGGTCGAGGCGTCGACGTGGTCGGCCGACCCGTTCACGCGGACTCGGCCGCCGGACGAGGGAAGCCACCCGCCTTCATCAACGATCCCGGCAGCGTCTTGCCGAGGCGTTGCTCCAGCCAGCCGGCCGCGTCGATCGCCGCCTCGAGCGAGAGGCCGCTGGCGACGCCGGATCGATCCAGCAGGTAGACGAGATCCTCGGTCGCGATGTTGCCGGTCGCCCGCGGTGCGAACGGGCAACCGCCCACGCCGCCGAGGCTCGCGTCCAACGTCGCGACGCCGGCCTGCACCCCGGCCCAGGCGTTGCCGAGCCCGGTGCCGCGCGTGTCGTGCAGGTGCAATCGGATCGGCACGTCAGGGAAGGCCGCGCGGACGGCGCCGACGCGCTCCGCGATGTCGACGGGCGTCGCCACACCGATGGTGTCGGCGAGCCCGAGCTCGAACGGTGCGTGTGTCATGCAGCGCGCCACGACGTCGAGCAGACGGGCGAGCGGCATCTCGCCCTCGAAGGGGCAACCGAACGCGGCGGCGATCACGAGGCCGAGCGGTTGCGATCGGGCGCGCGCCTCGCGGGCGACCTCGCCGAGCGCCTCGATGCCGGTGGCGGTATCCACCCCCTGGTTCCGGACGCTGAACGTGTCGCTCGCCACGACCACGAAGTTCACCTCGTCGAGGCCCGCGGCGACAGCCCGATCAAAGCCCCGCCGGTTCAGCGCGAGGCCGATGTAGCGGACCGCGTCCGTGCGCGGCAGCGCGGCGGCCACCGCCTCCGCATCGGCCATCTGCGGGACCCGCTTCGGGTCGACGAAGCTCGTCACCTCGAGCCGCCGGACGCCGACGTCGACCGCTCGCGCGACGAGCGCCAGCTTGTCCTCGGTCGACAGTAGCGTCGGCTCATTCTGTATCCCGTCGCGCGGGGAAACCTCGACGATTTCGACAGAACCGCCCATGCATCACCTCGTTCGCCTGTTTTCTGTGTACGAAAGTGTATATGCTGCGACGGCATGAGGAGCAGCGAACCGCGCCGTGCGAACGGTACAGACGAGGCGACGACCGCCGCGGGACATCCGGTGGACGCCCAGAGTGGCGCCTCGCCGAACCCCTCGACACCCCGCCCGGCGGACGCCCCGACCCCCGGCGCCGGCGCCACGCGCCAGGGTCCGCTGACCGATCTGCGCGTGATCGAGATGGGGCAGCTGCTCGCCGGCCCCTTCTGCGGCCAGCTCATGGCCGATTTCGGGGCCGAGGTCATCAAGGTCGAGCCGCCCGGTACCGGCGACCCGATGCGCCAGTGGGGTCGCGAGAAGCCGTACGGCAAGTCGTTGTGGTGGCCGGTGGTCGCGCGCAACAAGCGTTCGGTGACGCTGAACCTCAGGACCGACGAAGGCCAGTCGCTGGTGCGTGATCTGGTGAAAGACGCAGACATCCTGATCGAGAACTTCCGCCCCGGCACCCTCGAGCGCTGGAACCTCGGCCCGGACGCTCTCGCGGCGATCAACCCGCGCCTCATCGTCGTTCGCGTCACCGGCTACGGTCAGACCGGCCCCTATGCACCCCGCGCGGGCTACGGCGCGATCGGCGAGGCCATGGGCGGGCTGCGCCACGTGGTCGGCAACCCCGACGCGCCGCCGAGCCGCATGGGTATCTCGATCGGCGACGAGCTCGCCGCGGTGCATGCTTGCATGGGCGCGCTGATGGCCGTGCACGCCCGCGAGCGCACCGGTCGCGGGCAGGTGGTGGACGCCGCGATCTACGAGTCCGTGCTGAACATGATGGAGAGCCTCGTCACCGAGTTCGACGTGGCCGGATACGTCCGCGAACGCACCGGCGCGATCCTGCCGAACGTCGCCCCGTCCAACGTCTACGCCACCGCCGACGACAAGTACCTGCTGATCGCCGCCAACCAGGACACGGTGTTCAAGCGCCTGGCCGCGGCGATGGGGCAGGCCGAACTCGCCGACGACGAACGCTACGCGACGCACTCGGCACGCGGTGCGCGCCAGGGCGAACTCGACGACATCGTCGAGGCCTGGACGCGCACCTTGCCGCTGGTCGCGCTGGAGGCGCGGCTGGAGGAACACGGCGTGCCCTGCGGCCTGATCTACCGCGCCGAGGACATGCTCGACGATCCGCACTTCACGGCGCGCGAGGCGATCGTGCCGGTCGAGCACCCCGACTTCGGCACGATACGCATGCAGAACGTCGTGCCGAAACTGTCGGACACCCCCGGCGCGGTGCGTCACGTCGGCCCCGCGCTCGGCGAGCACAACGACGCGATCTTCGGCGATCTGCTCGGGCTCTCCGACGAGACCCGCGCGGACTACGCGGCGCGCGGCATCATCTGAGGCGCACCACCCGAACGCGCACCCCCGCGCACGACGGCTCGACCCACGACGACTTCACGCCCACGCACGACCTTCACGGGAGCGAACGACAGCATGAGCGACAGGACAGGCCTGCGACTAGGCGTCGACGTCGGCGGCACCTTCACCGATCTCCTGCTGATCGACGAGGCGGCCGGGACCACCCACACCGCCAAGGTGCCCTCGACACCGGACGACAGTTCCGTCGGCGTGCTGAACGGAATCGAGCGGGTCTGCCAGCAGGCGGGCATCGACCCCGGCGACATCACCGAGGTCATGCACGGCACCACCGTGGCGACCAACACGGTGCTGACGCGCGCCGGTGCGAAGGTGGGCCTGGTGACGACGAAGGGGTACCGAGACACCCTGCAGATCGCCCGCTCCTTCGTGCCCGGTGGCCTCGGTGGCTGGGTCATCTGGAACAAGTCCGACCCGCTCGCCCCGCTCGAGTCGACGATCGAGGCGGACGAGCGCATCGCGGCCGACGGCGAGGTGCTCGTGCCGCTCGACGAGGACGCGCTGCGACGTGACCTGAAGACCCTGCTCGACAGCGGCATCGAGGCGCTGACCGTGGCGCTCTTCAACAGCTACGTCGACGACACGCACGAGCGCCGCGTCGCCGAGATCGCCCGCGAGCTCGTCCCGTCCATTCCGGTCTCGACCTCGGCGGCGATCATGCCCGAGATGTACGAGTACGAACGCACCGAGACCACGGTCGTGAACTCCTACGTGCGGCCGGTGGTGTCGCGCTACGTCGACAACCTCCGGCGCGAGCTGACGCAGCGCATGGGCGACGGCACGGCGCTGCAGATCCTGCGCTCGGACGGCGGACTGTCCTCCGCCGAGGCGGCGATGGATCAGCCGGTGAGCCTGCTCATGTCCGGCCCCGCGGGCGGCGTCGCCGGCGCCCTGTGGGTCGCGCGCCAGGCCGGCTTCGACAACCTCCTCACCTTCGACATGGGCGGCACCTCGACCGACGTGGCGCTGATCCAGGACGGCATCGCGCGGACCCGGCGGGAGACGCGCGTCGGCGACGTGACCGTCCGCGCCCCGTCGATCGACGTGCGCACCGTCGGCGCGGGCGGCGGCTCGATCGCCTACGTGCCGGAGCTGACCAGGGCGCTGCGCGTCGGCCCGCAGTCCGCCGGCGCGGTGCCGGGCCCGGCCGCCTACGACAAGGGTGGCGAGGCGCCGACGGTGACCGATGCCAACGTCGTGCTCGGCTACCTGCCGGCCGACGCGCGCCTGGGCGGCGACATGGCGATCCGTCGCGATCTCGCCGAACAAGCGGTGCGGACCATCGCCGAACCGCTCGGCGTGTCGCTCGAGGAAGCGGCGGAGGGCATCGTGCGCATCGTCAACGAGAACATGTGCGGCGCGCTCCGACTGGTCTCGGTCGAGCAGGGCTACGACCCGCGCGACTTCGCCCTGATCGGCTTCGGCGGTGCGGGCCCGCTGCACGCCAACGCCATCGCCCGGCTCATCGGTGCGTGGCCGGTCCTCGTGCCGCCGGGCCCGGGCGTGCTCTGCGCCTACGGGGACGCGACCACGCGGCTTCGTGACGAGGCGAGCCAGACCGTCGTCACGCGCCTCGCCGACACCTCCGACGAGGACGTCCGGGCGCGCCTCGCGACGCTCCGCGAGCAGGCCGCCGCGTCGCTCTCCGCCGAGGGCGTCGCCGTGGAACGGCAGTCGGTCTCCCACGAGGTCGACGTGCGCTATGCCGGTCAGGGCATGAAGTTGACCGTCGCGGTATCGCCCGAGGAACTCGAGCGGGACGGGCTCGCCGGCATCGTCGCGCGCTTCGACCGGGAGCACGAGCAGCTGTTCACGTTCGCGCTCGAGGCCGAGCACGAGCTCGTCGGTCTGCGCTCCATCGTGCAGGGCGAGGAGCGTGGCTTCGTCGACGCGTCGAACGAGGCCGGCGGCGCGGCGCTGGACGACGCGGCGCGCATCGCGGACACCCGTGTCTTTGCCGACGGCGCCTGGCATGAAGCGACGGTGCTCGATCGCTCGAAGCTCAAGCCCGGCAATCGCGTCGAAGGGCCGGCCGTCGTCACCGAGATGGACAGCACCACGCTGGTGCTGCCGGCCCACGTCGCGACCGTCGACGCTGTCGGCAACCTGCTCATCCAGCCTGCCTGACGGGCCGCCGTCCGCAAGATCGCGCCCTTCCCGCCACGCCCCTCCCGTCTTCAGATCGCCCCCGGAGCCCGTCATGCCCGCCACGATCGTCGAATCCTCCCCCGCCCCCTTCGAGCGCGTCACGGTCGATCCGATCACGCTCGACATCGTCGAGAACGCGCTCAGGAACGCGCGCAACGAGATGGATGCCGTGCTGTTCAGGACGGCCATGTCGCCCGGCATCCGCGAGCAGCACGATGCTTTCCCGCTGATCGCCAACCACGAGGGGAAGATGGTGGTCGGCCAGTTCGGCTCCTTCCTGTACGGCTTCATGCAGGGCTACGACGGCACGATCGAGGAAGGGGATGTCTTCCTCACCAACGACCCCTACTCCTGCAACGGGGCGGTCAGCCACCTCAACGACTGGCTGCTGATGATGCCGATCTTCCACGAGGGTCGGCTGGTCAGCTGGGCAGCGATGTTCGGACACATGACCGACGTGGGCGGCAAGGTGCCGGGATCCTTGCCGACCGACGCGAAGATGATCTACGAGGAGGGGATCGTCATTCCGCCGAGCAAGATCCATCGCGGCGTCGACGTGAACGGCACGCGCGAGAGCCATCTCAACGACGAACTCCTGAACCTGCTCCTGCACAACTGCCGGATGCCCGAGTGGAACAAGTCGGACTTCCTCGCCATCGTCGCCGCGCTGCGTCTCGCCGAGCGACGCGTGCGCGAGAACATCGCGCGCTTCGGCACCGACGTCTACATCTCGGCCATGCAGGACATGCTCGACCGGAACAAGAGCGCCATGAGCGCGATCATCTCGATGATCATTCCCGAGCAGAAGGCCTACTTCGAGGACTGGATCGACGACGACGGCATGGGCAACGGCCCGTACAAGATCGCCTGCACGCTGTGGCGCGAGGGCGACGTCGCCCACTTCGACTTCACGGGCTCCGACCCGCAGTCCTCCTCCTCGATCAACTTCCTCCTCAACGAGGAGATGTTCAAGATGTTCTTCGGCGCCTTCACGATCAACCTGTTCGACCCGCAGATCCTGTTCAACGACGGCTTCTACGATCTCGTGGACGTGCACATCCCCGAAGGCTGCATCCTGAAGCCGAAGAAGCCCGCCGCCCTCTCCTGCCGCACGCACATGCTCGGGCGCATCTTCGATCTGATGGGCGGTCTGCTCGGCCAGGGCGCACCCGATGCGCTGAATGCCGCGGGCTTCTCCGACAGCCCGCACTTCATGTACTCGGGCTTCGACGGGCGCGACGAGTGGTACCAGCTCTTCCAGATCGGCTTCGGCGGCATCCCCGGACGCCCCGCGGGCGACGGCGCGGACGGGCACTCGTTGTGGCCGGCCTTCACCAACGTGCCCAACGAGTTCCTCGAAGCCTACTTCCCGCTGCGCATCCGCGAGTACGCGACCATCACCGACTCGGGCGGCGCGGGCCTGCACCGCGGCGGCAACGGCATCCGCATCGCCTACGAGATGCTCGAACCCGGCGAGATATCGATCCATGACGACCGTTGGCTGACCTACCCCTGGGGCGTCAACGGTGGCGAGCCCGGCCTGCGTTCGACCAAGACGCTGCACCGCGCGGACGGCAGCACCGAGAACCTGCCCTCCAAGTGCGACCGCGTCGCCGTGGCCCCTGGCGACATCCTGCACTTCGACACCTGGGGCGGTGGCGGCTGGGGCGATCCGCTCGCCCGCGACCCGGCACTCGTGCTCACCGACCTGCATAGACAGCTCGTCTCGGTGGAAGGCGCGCGTCGCTACGGCGTCGTGATCGCGAACGGCGCCGTCGACACGGCGGCCACGAGCGCGCTCCGAGAGAAGATGGGTGCGGCCCGCCCCGAACGGGACGGCCCGTTCGATCGAGGGTTCAGCTCCATCGAGGAGCTGAAGTCGCGCTGCGAGGCGGAGACCGGGTTCGCCCCGCCGGTCGAACCGGTGTTCCGTCGCGGCGCTCGACCGCCCGGTGGCGGCGGGAGTTCGCAAGGCGCGGCCGGCAAGGGCGGACGCCCGACCGAGGCGGCCAGTCCGGAGCCGCGCGGTGTCTGACGGGCGCCCGGGCGGCGAGTCGCTCGAGGACAACTACGCGCGTGCCGGCTACCACGCGCCGCAGACCTGGGGCACGCGCCCCGCGGTCGTGATGATCGACTTCGCGCACGCCTACTACGACGAGACCGGACCGCTGTTCGGTGGCGAGGGTTGCCGTCGGGCGCTCGACAACGCGATCCGTCTCGCCCCGGCCACGCGCGCGGCCGGCGTCCCGCTGGTCTTCACCGCCGTCGCCTACCGACCCGGCGCGCACGGCGCCGACGGCGGCGCGTTCTACGGCAAGGTCCCCGCCCTCGCCTGCTTCGAGATCGGCCGGGCGTCGCAGCAGCTCGCCGACGGGCTGACCGTCGAGGACGGCGACACGCTCGTCGAGAAGCAGTACCCGAGCGCCTTCTTCGGCACCTCGCTCGCCGCCACGTTGCGCTGGATGAAGGTCGACACCCTGCTGCTCGCCGGCGTCACCACGTCCGGCTGCGTGCGCGCCACCTGCGTCGACAGCATCTCGCACGGCTTCGTCACCGTCGTCGTCAGCGACGCGGTCGGCGACCGGGACGCCGGACCGCACGAGGCGAACCTCTTCGACATGAGCGCGAAGTACGCCGACCTCTGCACGACGGATGAGGCGATCGGGTATCTGCGGAGTGTGTGCGCAAGGGTCTGACCGGTTTCTCAGTTTCTTCGCTAACGCAAGCGCGCACCTTGCACACGTGAGTTCGCCGCGTCGAGAAGCCGTTCGCGGACAACGATCGCCGTCCCGGTCAGACTGACCGCCTCACGACGGATATGGGCTCGGCGCGTTCGCGCCCTGCCCCGTGGATCGCGCACATGGACGAGCGAACGGCAGCGTCCCGGACGGAGTCCGGCACGCGTGCATCGGCTAGGTGGCGTCGCTTCAGAGCGCTCGCCCGAATGGTCACGCTGGCGATCCCGCTCGCGATTCCCGCTCCGCCGGCCTCGGCGCAAACGTTCGTCTGTCCCGCCAACCTCGAACAGGGTAGCGGGTGCGCATCGTCAGACAGCGGTTCCGCGGGTGCGCCACCGCTTCCGACCGTCTACCTGGGCAATCCCGTCAGTCTCGTCACGGGCGCGAAGCGGCAGCGCGAGACCGACTTCGCCCTCGAAGGTGCACCGCTCGCCTTTCACCGCTACTACGACAGCGGCAACAGCGACATCGATGTGGGGCTCGGCCCCGGCTGGCGGCACACCCTCGCCGTCTCCCTCCTGTCCCGCGCCAACGGCGATCTCGAGATCATCGAGAGTTCCGGGCGGCGCGTGCGATTTCATCGCCTGCCGGACGAGCCGAGCGTGCGAATGGACGACACCGCCAACGGAGCGTCGGAGCGGAGCGGCGGTGGCGTCGGCGCTCATCCTGTTCCGGATGTCGGCAGCCACGGTGGGGCGGTCCTGGTCGACGGCACGGGCGCTCACGCCGGCGGCGGCGTAGACGTCGGTGCCGATGTCGACGTAGACGAAGGTGTCGACGTCATTTCCAACGACGTCGCCAGCGCTGACTCGACCGAAGCGCCGGAGGTCTCGGTGCGCGTCCGCTACCGTCCAGGTCTTCCCTCCGACGGCTTCATCGTCGAGGAAAGCGGCCGCCACACCTGGCACCTTCCGGACGGACGAACCCTGCGCTTTCAGGGCAGCTACCTCGTGCGTATCGACTGGCCCGTCGCGGCGTCCGTCGCCGCCGGCGCGCCGCGATTCCTGACGTTTCACTACCGGTACCGCCGCCTTTCCCGCGTCGCCGACGAGGCCGGACGCGTGCTCCACCTCGAATACGCGCCAACCGGAGGGGCGGCGCTCCGGAACTACGACGGTCCGCGTGCCCAATCGCGTCCCGGCAACCTGTCGGCCCTGGTCCTTCCCGACGGCAGCCGGGTCACCTACGGCTACGACACGCTCGGCAACCTCGCCGAAGCGCGCTTCGCAAACGGTACCGCTCGCCGCTATCACTACGAGGACCCGATATGGCCGAACCACCTGACCGGACTCACCGAGCGCACCGGAACGAGATTCGCCACGTGGCACTACGACGACCGGGGGCGCGCCATCTCCTCCGAGCACGCCGACGGGGTCGAGCGCGTCTCCCTCACCTTCGACACACCGGCCGACCGCGGAGAGGCCGTCGGCGCAATCGGCACGACCACGGTCACGGACAGTCTCGGCGCCACGAGCATCTATACCTGGCGCCGGGACCCGTCGAGCGGCGCCTCGCTGCTGATGTCGGCGACCGGCCCCGGCTGTGCGACGTGCCCGCCGACCGGGCGGCGCTACACCTATACCGCGGACGCTCGTCTCGAGAGGGTCACTCGACTCGATGACGACGGAACGGTCCTCACCGAAAGACGCTACACGTGGACGGCGAACGGACGCCTTGCCACGGTGCTCGCACGAGGATCGGACGGGATCGACCGTCTGATCGAACGGCGAGAGTACATACCGGGCGTCGCGCGTCCCGCGATCGTCGCCCGTCCGAGCGTGAACGGTGCGGGCGAACACACCATCGCGACCACGTTCGATCCGGGCGGCGCACCGACGTCGATCACCGAGCGCGGCTTCGCCCCTATCGTCACGGCCACGGCACGTGCCGCGGCGGGTGAAGTCACGCACGATCGACGTGACGCTTCCGCCCCGTCGACTGACTTCGTCCCGATCGAACGCACGACACGGTTCGCCTACACCGACGGTCGTTTGACCGCCATCGATGGTCCGCGCGAGGACATCGCGGATATCACCCGCCTCGAACGGGACGCGAACATCCCGTCGCGACTCGTCGCCGTTCACCCGCCCACAGCCCCCGCGATCCGTCTGCTCGAGCACGACGCGTCCGGGCGGCCCAGGGCCTTTAGTTTCGGGACCGGAAGCCCCTGGCACGTCGAGCGTGACGCACACGGCGACGTCGTCCGCCTCGCCCATCGCGGGTTCGTCGTCCGCTGGACCCGCGATGCGGAGGGGCGCGTGACGGCGATCACCGACACGGACGGGCGGACGCTGTCCCTGGAGCACGACGCGGCAGGTCGGCCCGCTCGGATCACCGATGATCTGGGCCGCGTGACCCACTGGCTGACGGACACCGAAGGGCGTATGACCAGGCTCCTTCGTCACGGCTTCGACGGCAGCCTCGTGCGCTCGATACAGCGTTACCGCGATGCCCGCGGGCACGGCGACGCTGTAGGTAAGGAGCGATTCGCCGAGGACGACAGCGTCGAGTTCGACGGGTTCGCCCGCATCCGCACGTCGACGGACGCACGAGCGAATCGTACCGAGACCCTACACGACGACTTCGGCCGCATCGTGCGGCTCGACAGCCCCGACACCGGCGTGACGGTGAACGTGTTCGACGCCGCCGGCAATCGCATCCAGCGCGTCCACGAAAGCGGCGCGACGACAGCGTACACCTATGACGCCGCTGACCGCCTGGCCACGCGCACCGATGCGGAAGGGACGACCGAATGGGTCTACGGAACCGAAGGCGGCGCCCATGGGCGGGTGATCGAGGCCCGCAACGACGCGACCGTCGAGCGCTTCTCCTACGACGCCGAGAGTCAGCTTGTCGTGCACGTGCGCGAGATCGATGGCCACGCATTCGAGACGCGCTACACCCACGACGAACGCGGACGACTGGTGGACAAACGGCTGCCGGATGGACAGACGCTACGCCACCACTATCACGAGAGCGGTTTGGACCGGGGGCGGCTGCGCGCGATCACTCGCGGTCGCTGGCTCGGACTGGCCAACGAGATGCTCGTCGCCGAGATCGATACCGACTCGCGCGACGGGAAGGCGGGGCACGTCTCGCACGGCGGACTCGCCACCCGTCGCCGCCACGCGGCGAACGGCGAGATCACCTCCCTCGAGATCGGTCGCGCGCTCCGCCTCGACTACCGCTTCGATGCCGCGGGGAGGATCATCGGCATCGAGGAGAACGGCAGTCCGCGTCGCTACGCCTACACCGACGGTCGCCTGAGCCTCGTGGACAGCGCGAGCGGCACCATCACTTACGTTCACGACGCCGTCGGCAACCGCCTCGAGCGCACCGTTCGCGACGAGAACGGCTCACGCCGTACGCGCTACCGTCACGCGCCGCCCGGACGAGGAAACCGCCTGCTCGCCGTCGTCGACGAGGGCACCGGCCACGAACGCGAGTACGTCTACGCGAGCGACGGTACGCCACGCGCGGCAGGCGCCCTGGCCTACACCTACGACGCCGAGCGCCGTCCGCTCACCGCCTCGCGCGACGGACGCCTGCTCGCTCGCTACGCCTACAACGCGTTCGGCGAGCGCGTCAGGAAGATCGTCTACCCCGAAACCGGCCTGCAGGGGGGCGACGCTGCCGAGCCGATCACGACCTACTTCCTGTACGACGGCTCCACAGTCGCCGCCGAAGCGGATGGCACGGGCCGGGTCACCTCGCAGTACGTCTACCTCGACGGACACCGTGCCGTCGCCAAGCTGGAAGGAAGAACGGCCTACGCGATTCACGGCGATCATCTCGGCACCCCGCGGCTGATGACCGACGCCGATGGCCGCGTCGTCTGGCGAGCGACGTATGCGCCCTTCGGTGAGGCGACCGTCGATGTCGAGAGCGTCCGGCTCGATCTCCGCCTGCCAGGCCAGTACGCCGACTCGGAAACCGACACCCACTACAACTATCACCGGGACTACGACCCGAGCACCGGCCGTTACGTCACGAGCGATCCGATCGGTCTCGCCGGCGGCGCGAACACCTACGCCTACGTCGATGCCGACCCCTTGTCCGAGATCGACCCACTCGGCTTGCTCGAACTGTCGGAGGCGGCCCTGCGAGACCCGGAAATCCAGCGCCAGATGCGGCGACTCGGATTGAACTCGCCGATCGACGAGATACGCGGCCAGCCACGTTTACAGGGAAGCGTCGCGAAACCCGCCGTGCGTATCGTCGCGAGAGCGGCGCCCTACCTGACACTTTTCGCACTCGCCTACGACGGCGGACACAACGGCGCCCGCATTCTCGATCAGCTGATCTTCCAACCGAACGATCACGTCGCGCTCGTCGCCGCCATCAAGGTCTACCGCAGCGACTACGTCGATCCACACGGCAGCGCGAGCCGGGTGAGCATCGCCGCGCTCGCGCAGACACTCCGACGCGTGCAGATCGACTACCTCGACGACACCGGCGGCGCCTGCCCGGCGGATCAGGATCTCTACAACCAGACCGTCCTTGCGGTCGAGGGAGTCGACGGGCTCGTCGATCGCATCCTCGCCCCGACCGCCTTCACTTCTCCCGAAGGGATTCAGTTTCCATCCGAAGCGGCGTATGTTGCCGCACGGAGCGACTACGACGCGGCGGGCGGCGCGGGAACCGGCAAAGACTTTGGTGACTGGTGGGCCGAGCGGCTGGCGGGTGCAGCAACCGCTGTCGAAGCGGAAAGACCGACGCAGCCCTTTCCAAATCAGTTGCCGGAACTATTGAATGCCGAACTGGAAACTGCCGAGTCTGCCGGCGTGGTCCGGGTGCGAGCGAATTCGCCTGCGTTCGCGACACTCGTAGAGACGGGAGAGACTTTGATCTGGGCGATTGATGAGGAAGGGGTTCTCTTTGTTGCTCCGCAGACGGCAGCTGGCGAGACGATCAACCATTCCATCCTGACTGCTGGCGCTCCGGTCCTGAGCGCAGGGGAAATCAGTATCATCGAGTCTGGTAGAGGGGGCTATGTGATTCTGGATATCAACAATAGCAGCGGGCACTTCCGACCGTCCGACAGCAGCCTTGAGTGGGCGAAGGGAATCTTCGAACGCAATGGCATACTGGAGGCGTTCTAATGCGCCAGGCAGTGTTCAGAGCGCAGCTCGAGTTAGAGATCGAAGCTTCAGCCGCCAGAAAACGAGGTGAACCGGAGCCTGTCAAGCGCATGATCGAATTTCTGCGCAATATCGTTCGTGATCCGAATTCAGACGAATCCGACACCGCTCGCGCCACGCGAATGCTGGCAATGCACCTTTGCAACTTGATTGAAATGGAGCCGGCGGAAAGGGTCGGCCCAGTAGTCCAAGAGTACCTTGATATTGCTGAGTCTGTGCGCCAACGATATCTCGAGGCGACCCAGGATCAAGACATGCGAACCCGGTTACTCGCCTTGAGACGTACTGCCGAGGTCGCGGGAGAGGCAATGAGGCTGAGCGAAGCGACAAGACAGGCTCATCCGAAATTGATCACGCTCTACAAGCTTCATCGAGAACTCCGAAAAAAAGAAAGACAGTTAATAGATGAGTGGCGCCGAACTTCGATCCCGAAACACTAAAATACGGACAGCCGAGTTCGATACGGCTCATTCTCCCGGATTCCGTGTGGGTAGGGATCTAATTTTCGTGCGAAGCAGCGTATGTTGCTGCCCAGAACGACTACGACGTGGCAGGGTACGCGTTCACGGCATGATCTCTGGCGGAATGTGGTACTGGCGGACTCACCGCCCGTCATCCGCGCCCCCGAGTTCGACAGTTCACGGCCGAAATCGCCTGATATCGGGCCGTCGACGATTCGCGCCGAGGGACTCTCCGCGCAGGACGGCGACGTACGGCGCCACGGAGTATCGAAGGATGGCGGCATCCGCCGCCAGTTCGTGCTCGGCGTCG
>Ga0114957_1002454_pt1 | contig 17816 bp, 14 predicted proteins | sample BantaG_FD_87175 | JGI IMG/M metagenome (GOLD analysis project Ga0114957, IMG submission 87175) | Marine algal microbial communities from Bantry Bay, Ireland - BantryBay_4 metaG | ecosystem: Host-associated > Algae > Red algae > Unclassified | place: Bantry Bay, Ireland | collected 2014-11-21 | reverse complement strand
ACAAGTTTTTGAACCTCGAAAATGGAAGTCCATACTTTTCAAATTTATGGAAGGATCAAACCCAAAAGTAGAACAATTTTTTGAAGAAGAAACAGGTACAATAAAACTAAAATTAACGAATGAAGCTTTTAAGGCTTAAACTCAATATAGATTTTCGCTCTTTGCCTAAAGGCTTCGAGTTGCATTTTCTTCGTGATTTTGATTACGAAGAAGCTACAGATTTTAATCCGTACATTTTAGCGGGAATGAATGGAAGTGGTAAGTCAAATGTATTGGAAGCTTTAGCAGAAATATTTTATCATTTGGATTCCATCTATTTACAAAGCAAACCTGAATACTTTGATAAAAGTAGTACAAATAAAAATGGATTTGACCCAAAGCTATCACGAATCAATGCATATGAACTTGAATACTTTACCTTTTTAGATACTAAATTATTTCCAAACGAAACAGAACATAGAGCACATGTTAAAATAACAAAGACTGCTAAAAAACGACCAAAAATAGAATGGTTAAACGAGTTGGAGTATCGAATAGCAAAAGAAGAGCTAACCCAAATTGAAACTAAATCTTTGTTGCCTGAATATATAGTAGGATATGCATCTGGGAATAATGAAACATTGAGTATTCCTTTTTATAAAAGTAGAATTCTTCAATATGATGAATATTTAAGCGATCTTGAAGCAAAAAAGTTTACAAGTCCCAAACCCGAATCATCTTTGGTATATTTGGATGAACGATACAGTCAGGCGATCATCTTAACTAATCTTTTAATGTGGAACAATGATGATCTAAACTCAAAAGATATTCTTCGACCATTCAAAGATTACATAGGTTTACTTGATGTTGACAGTTTTAGATTGGTTATTCGCTTAGACAAAAAAGTATTGATCCAGCCCAAAGATCAAGAAAAACAGGAGGAAGTTGAGCTATTACTAAATATTAAGCGATTGATTACACCGCCAACCTATCAGAAAATACAGGAGGAAGCTGAGCCACCAGACATTAATATTTCCCCTTTTGTAAACTCCTATTTAGGAAAGTTAAAAAAGTGTGCCACGACTACTTTTGAAGAAGCGGAATCTTGGGAAGATGATTATGTTGAAGAAGAAGTTGATCCAAAAAATTATTTATATCTTGATTATAAAGTTAATAAAGCGACTAAGCAAGCATTTCGTTTTCATTTTGAGAATGATCCTCTTCAATTATTCGAGTTCTTTCAACTTTTATTATCGCTTAATTTATGCGAATTGTCTATTAAAGAAAAACAAAATATCTATAACTCATCAGATATTTACCTTGTAGAAGACACAATTACTCGATTATTGGAAGATGATCGAATCCTTCGGTTTAAAGACTTTAAAATAAAAAAGAATAAACTTAAAAAGTCAATATACACTAAAGCACTCTCTGACGGTGAACATCAATTTTTACATGCCCTTGGTTTATGTTTGTTGTTTAGAAATAGCCGTGCTTTGTATTTAATGGATGAGCCAGAAACGCATTTCAATCCTGACTGGAAAGCAAAATTTATCACAAGTATTCGAAATTGTTTGCCTTTACTTGATGCTCAAGGTAAAACATTAATGCGAGAAATGTTGATTACTACTCATTCACCATTTTTGATTTCTGATAGCAAAATGGAATATGTATTAGTCTTTGAAAAAAATAAAGCCACAAACAAAGTAACATCTGCCCTAAGACCAGAATTTCAAACATTTGGATCTTCTGTCAATAAGATTGCAATTCGGGTTTTCAAGATGCCTAATACAATTGGTGAATATGCCGCATCTAAATTAGATGAATTTAAAAAAGAAATACCAAAGCTTAATAAAAGAGAAGATTTGGAGAATTTAATAAGACGAACTCAGAATAATCTTGGAGAATCTGTAGAACGAACTTTATTTGTGAATCAGGTTTTTGAAAAAATAAAATCAATAAACTAATGCACTTTACTTATAAATATATCCAACATGAAATAGAGCAACTTCAAAAGCTCCTTGATTTTCTTTTTTACAAAGTATGGTGTAAAGCAAAAGGAAACTTTGATGCAGAAAAACTAAATGGAAATCCTAGACTAAAAGAAATTTATGTAGATTTAGCCAAAATTGATATTGATCAGAAAGGAAGGAAGTCTGCTGAGTTTTTCAATAAGCATATTGAAAATATTTATGCTGAGTTCTTAAAATTAGATAAAAACCAAATTAACAAACTTAAAGAAGGATACAAAAATAATAACAATATTGATGGATTGTGTACAGATAAAACAATTCAACCATTATTATATAAAGATATTGAAGCAGATCATGAAGGTTTAGCTATGCTTTTAAAAAGTTTTTACGGCAATCTATATGGAAAAAATTCGCCATTTAACCTTGTGATTTTCGGTAATTTAAATAAGAAACTAATCCCAGATCACTACTCTAAATTTATGACTGCAAATAATCGAGGAGTGTGTCCTTTTTGTGGCTTACTTTCTCTAAAGGCTAACAATCATAGCAAAAGAGAAGCCTATGATCATTATCTACCTAAAGCAATTTTCCCGTTTAGTTCTATTAACTTCGAAAATCTAGTACCAATGTGTAATGATTGCAACTCAAGTTATAAAACCACTGAAATCCCCATTAAGAAAAAAAACCCTCTTAAAAATGAAGATGCAAGAAAGTTAGCTTTTTTTCCATATGCTAGTGAGTCTCCTCAAATCGAGTTTGTTATTCAAATAAATACCATTGATTTAAACAATTTAAGTCCAGAAAATATTCAAATTGAAATAACATCCGAAGGTTACGAAGAACAAATTGAATCATGGAAAAGAGTATTTGGATTAGATGAAAGATATAAAGCCAGTCTTCGCTGTCCAGATGATGGAAAAGTTTGGGTAAATTCAATTTTAGAAGAACATAAAAATGCCTTGGCGCAAGGAGAAGAATACACAATGGAACAATTCTATGATATTAATTACCGGATGGCAAAAATTAATCCTCAAACAGAGAAAGGGTTTATCAAAGCTCCATTCTTATCTGCTTGTAAAAAGAAAGGTATTTTTGACGTAAAAACCTTATAAATTAGAGAAAGTAATTTTTTATTGTAATTTGCAATACATTTCCTTCCTATTTCCTGTTAGCATAAAAAAGCTAAAACCATCCAAAAAAAATCCATTCTCGCATGCTTTAAGGGTTGGGAAGCGCGGAGGACGAACTCAACGAAGGAGCAGCGAGATTCGCGAAACTACGCCCGATGCAAGTGGAAATGTATGGAAGGAATTGGAACAGATGATTGGGGAATAATTTGCAACGCAGCAATCCGTAAAGGCGCGATTCATCGCGTCTCCCCACGACCAAAACCCGTTCCAATTTCTTCCATACATTGCAACGGGCAGCGGGGAGACTACGCAATTGGAAATGATCCTCGCCGTCCCCTCAATCAAGTTGAGGGCAGGCTTGAAAAAGTTAAAAGTTGAAGATTAAAAGTTGAAAATTATGAATTGTGTAGACAATCACAAACCATTAAATTACGAATTGTGAAACTGAATTTTTAGACCGTTGTAGATTTTGAAAAATACTATCTTGAAGGAAAATTTGAATCAATCACATTCATACTCATAAAACTTTCTAGCTTCAGAATTTCGAGGTGTGCTGTAATGCAGGTACTCAATTAATTTACCATATTCGTCAAATACATAGTCAATCAAAAGGTCAAGACCTGTTTCTGTAAAACAATTTCCCATACTTGTCTCACAAAGAAAACCATCGTTAACAATACTCAGATCATAAGGAACATTGTCCCCAGAAAGTTTGATTAAATTATTGGCATTGTTGAATGCAGCATTTAAAGACGATCCTGGTTCAAGTACATTTGAACCGATAACTGGATAACTATCATATTCAAAGTTAAATACTCTTTCTGATGTTGAAATAATATTCCCCTCTGAATCGTGTTCACGCAAACTCAAATTGCATTTAGACCAGTTCACTTCTCCTTGGTTTTTAGAATATGTTTCGATGTGAGAATAAGGATGCTGTGTTAAGCCCAAATAAGTATTTTTGACAACCAACTCCGTCTCACTATCATACTCAAATCGCTTTTCTTTTAAGGTATATTGTGATGTAAAACTAGTATCATTGCTACCTGGACCAATAAAGTTAAGTTCTCTTATCCTTAAAAACTCATAAATCTCCAGTCTGTTTTGGTCATCGTATCTGTATTCTTCCAAATCACAGATATTTAAATTAAGTCCCGTTTGAAACTCACTTTTTTCAACAAGTAGATCATTGTGATAAATATAATTAGTGGTCCATATATTGTTGTCAAAATCCAAACCACTATCTAAAATTGATTCATTTGCATTATTAGTATAGAGATGGTTAATTTTATATCTTTTATTGCTATAAAATGAATCAGTAAAAGCGACAATTTGCCCATTATCATTGTACTCAATATCAACTATTTTTGAAGGAGAAAAAAAACTAGGACTTGACACACTCTTTAATCGTCAGTTTTCTATGGTATCTGGCTTGTCTTTCTTACAAGATATTGAGATTAGCATAATCGCTAGTAGAGAAAAAATAATTGGGTATTTCATAAGGTTCTTTGTTAAAATACTGGAAAACCTACAAATATATGAAAAAATATCATTTTAAAGAATTTGAAAATAGCAGAAATCATTCTCGCATTCTTGCATTCCCGCATTCTTGCATTAAAAGGGCAAGCACGAGGCTTGCCCCTGCAGCGATATTTGTATCTTTGTGTAATTTTTAAAATGCCAATTGGATATTATGCGATTTGAAGACTACAATTTTAATCCGAAAATAAAAAAGGCTTTGTCTTTGATGGACTTCAAACGTCCGACTGATATTCAGTATAAATCCATTCCAAACATTATGAAAGGGGAGGATTTGCTGGCGATTGCGCAAACGGGAACGGGTAAAACGGGGGCTTACGTAATTCCTATTTTAGAGCTTATTCTTCGAAAAAAAGAGACGGAAAGAAGGAAGTCTGGCATAAAATCCATTGTTTTGGCTCCTACGCACGAGCTTGCTATGCAAATTCATGAGATATTTGTCAGTATTGGAAAGTATACCTCTATTAAATCGGCGGCGATCATTGGAGGAGTGGAGCAAGATCCGCAGATTGAAAAGTTGACCAAAGGGGTGGATGTGGTGATCGCTACTCCTGGTAGAATGTTTGATTTGATAAGTCAAGGGTATTTGATAACTCATCAGATAGAAATCCTTGTTTTGGATGAAGCTGATCATATGCTAGATATGGGTTTTATTATTGATATTAGAGAATTGATAACCAAATTGCCAAAAAGAAGGCAAACGCTTTTTTTCTCGGCAACTATTAATGATAAAATTAAAAAAATCGCTTATTCGTTGGTAAAGCAAAATGCCATACGGATACAGCTCTCTCCCAAAGATCCTGTTGCCAAAAATATCAATCACGCCGTTGCTTTTATTGAAATGGATCACAAGCGTTTTTTTCTCGAAAGAATCATTACTGAAAATCCAGCTGCAAAAATATTGGCATTTGTGAGGACCAAAGTAAGGGCAGAACGTGTTTGCAAAGCGATGGCAAGAGTGGATATTACGGCATTGACCATTCACGGTGATAAGGACCAAAAGGAAAGAACGGCGGTTCTCAAAAAATTTAAAACAGGTGAGACTAACTTGCTCATTGCAACCGATGTTACTGCTAGAGGAATTGATATACCAGATATTGACATTGTTATCAATTATGACTTGCCTGATGAAGCGGAAAACTATGTGCATAGGGTAGGTCGTACAGGTCGTGCTAAGAAAAAAGGAATTGCCTATTCTTTTTGTTCTAAGGAAGAAAAAGAAATATTAAATGAAATACAAAGCTTTTTACACAAAGAGATAAATGTGCTCGAAATTCATAAAGATGACTATATTGATACATTGAGTATTGAGGCAGAGCGAAAAGGGGACTACAAAGCTATTATGGATGAAATTGAGGCTTTTGAGAATAGAAAAAGAAAAAAAAGAAAAAAGTAACCCTTCGACTTCGCTCAGGAACTTTGTAGTTGAAAGTTGAAAGTTGGCATTCTTGCATCCAAAGATGCAGAGCACTGCCATCTTGGTAGCCTTTTGCTTTGCTCAGGGAACTCCTTTGAATTTATCTAGGACCATTCTTAGGATGTGAATTAGACATTGTTTAGCATCTACTATTTTCTGTTTTGTTTAGTTAAACAGTTTTAATATCAACTAAATTAGCACCAGCTATAAAAACTAGTGGTAACTGAATCTAAGAATTACTCTATTTAACAAACAGTATTTTAAGGAGTTATCACAATCTGTAATCAAAAAAAGCAGCCAATATAATTTATCAAATTAACTCGATTTATTTAATTATGGCGAAAATAAATAGTCAGTATTAAATTTTACCACAAAAAAACGATAGAAATTATCACTTTGTCAAATAAAAATTTCGTTCTTTATATAATATAAGTAAAATTTAGCAATCAATAAATTTGTAAGATATACTCTTTTCAGCTACAAAAAGCGGCTGAAATAGAATTTATTCAACACACTAGTTAATTCTACAATAGCAACAACAACTTCGATAAAATGGATATGTTTCAAAGTGAATTTATCAAAGAGTTTATTTCTAAATTTGACAGCAAACATAAGGCTGCTTTATTTATTCAGGACAAATTGCACCTAACAAAAGATGGCGCGTATAGAAGATTAAGAGAAGCAAGTGCATTCCATCCTAATGAAATAGCAACTTTGTCAAATTTATTAGATATTTCTTTGGATTCTATAATTAAAATTTCGGATGAAAAAAAGAGTATTCTATGCACTTACAGCCAGTTTGATTTAACCGACCCTGACTACCTCTCCTATTTTCACAGAGTGTATAATGCAGCTTATAAATCCAAGACATCAAAGCTCTATTTAGTCTGCAAAAGATTCCCTTATATTTATACCTATTTTGCACCCTCTTACGTTGATTTTGCAGTCTATTTTTTATTAAAAGTGCAAATAAATAAACAAATTGATACGATTGATAAATTCTCAATAGATTTGTTAAATAAATTAGGTGGAAAAATTAAACAAAAAAGAATGTTTGGAGAAGGTTTTTCAAAGCTATATTTTGAGTTACCTTCTGTTGAGATAATAAACAGACTTACTATTGAGGATGATCTGTTAAAAGTAAAATATTGTTGGGATAGTGAATTATTTGAATCTAAGGAAGATGCCCTTCTAATTTGTGAGAGCATAAGAACAATTGTTGATCACATAAAGCAACAAGCAATTTTAGGGAAGAAATTTATGCCAGGAAGACCTGAAGAACCTCTAGCGGATTACAAATTGTATCTTGCAGAACCTGTCAAGTTAGAGCATCTTTTTTGGGCTAAAATTAAAGCAGATCATACAATTACAATAATGATAAACAATTCTGGTGATTATTTAGCATCGAAAAATGAAAGATTCACAAGTCAAACCAAGGAGTACTTAGACAATCTTATAAATTTATCTTCACAAATCAGTGGTGAAAATAAACGCGACAGAAACAAGCTTTTCAATGCTATGTACCAAAGATTAGATGAAGTAATTGATTATATAAAGGGTTGAATTCTGTCTAAATACTTAACTTGTCTTAAAAACTCAAATACTCCAGATATTTCCTAAAGATAAAACTTTAGGAAAACCTGAAATATAAGTACAAATGGGAAAGTAATAATTATTTTATTTTAAAGAATCCCAAACCTAACAATTATTAGGTTATTAATTGCAGGCTTGGGATGTAATTGGAAGGATTTTCAATCAAAGATCATCTTATCTTTGTCGAAAATGGTAGAGAATTATTGCAATTAGATAGTTTTTTATTTTTTAAAATAGAAAATTCAAATTTAGTAACGCTTAAATAATTCAAGCTCCCACCAATCAACGTAGTACAGGTTAGTAATATCTAATATTTTGCTAAATTAATGCATTTATATTTCACCACCTAATTAAATATTGCCTTTCACTTTTTAAAGAATTAAATTTTAATACTATTATTTTTTTTTAAAACAGCAAAATTATTAATTTAAAGTTCTTAATGTAAACAATGAATACTTATGGAAAATCATAATAGTGTTTTTCAAGAATTTGGAAATATCGACATTTACATTTTTGATCAATTATTGAAAGGCAATTTTAAAAAGGATCATAAAATAATTGATGTTGGCTGTGGGAATGGTAGGAATTTATACTATTTTCTTAAAAACAAATTCAATGTGTATGGAATTGACCAAAATGAATCTGCTATCAATGAGTTAAAACTTGTTGCACAACAATTGCACCCAGATTTAGCACAAACAAATTTTGAAGTAGAGGAAATTTCACAAATGAAGTTTGAACAAAAGTCTTTTGATTGGGTAATTTGCAATGCTGTATTGCATTTTGCTTACAATCGTGCTCATTTTGAAAAAATGTTGATTGAAATTTGGAAACTCTTAAAGTCTGGAGGACGATTGATTGCAAGACTTGCCTCCAATATTGGAATTGAAAATTTGGTGGAAAAGCTAGAAGATGAAACAGAGTTGTTTCTAGTAGATGAAAAACTACTACTGGATTATTCCGAAAAGTTAAATGGAAAATTATTTGAGCACATTAAAACGACTAATGTTCAAAATATGCGATGTATGACTACTTGGTGTTTGGAAAAATCACAATAGACAACCCAAGCCCTATCAAACCGCTTCACCTAGATTCGCTTGGGTTGCATCATTCAATTTTTTAATTTTTGTGTTGAATAAATTTTTGTTAATGGTAAAATAAAAGGTACTGCCTTCTCCTAAATCAGACTCAACCCAAATTTCACCTTTATGTTGTTCTACAATTTTTTTACAAGTACCCAAACCTATCCCTGCACCAACATACTCTGTTTCATCATCTTGAACTCTAGTAAAAGAATCAAAAATAAATTCTTGTTTTGATTTAGGTATCCCTATTCCATTGTCTTCCACACTAAATTCCCAATATTCATCTCGCTCAGTACATGAGACATAAATAACTGGGTATTTATCCTTAGTTCTATATTTTAATGCATTTGAAATAATATTCTGAAAAAGTTGAATAATCTTTGAAGGAATAACATTTAATTCTATATCCAATTCTTTTACATTAATAGATGCATTTGTTTCTGATATTTGAGCATACAATCCATTTATCACAATTTCAACTATGTCTTTAAAATTTGTTATTTGATAACTTGATTGCAATCCATTGTTCATTTTTGCATTGTGCAACAGATCAGTTATTAAGTTTTCCATGTCCTTAGATCCATTTAAAATAAAATCTAAAAAAACCAAACTATCTTCAGAGAATTTACCATTTTTCATTTCATTTTTTAACAATCCGCTAAAACTGCTAATCGCACGAAGCGGTTGTTTTAGAGCATGTGCTGTTGTATAAGCATACCTTTCTAATTCTTCATTACTATCTAATACTTTCTGCCGTGCTATTTTCAATTCTTCTGCCTGTTGTAAAATTTGTTTTTTTTGTTTAATTAATTTTCTAAACAACCTATTTGTAACAGAAGTAAAAGTATAAAACATCCCACCAGTAATACAGCTTAAAGCAATATTACAAAAAAAGTAATAGAATGGTTCAAATTGCAAGGTATCTGCACGGTAACTTGTAGTTGTATACAGTTCTAAAATCAAATAAAATAGTGCAGAAAGAATCACTAATATAATCCAAAAAAAACCGCTTCTTACACTGGCAAAAGCAAAAGCCATCATTGGCAAAACTAATAAAAAAAGCAAATCCATAGAATATATTCCTCCTGAATTAATTGCAGTATTAAATAATGCAACAAAACCTGATCCTAAAAAAATATTAATCGTTAAATCTAAAGATTGAGTTTTTTTGAAAACCAATAAAGTAGAAAGATTAAAAACTATTAATGATTTAACTGGCAAGTCTGAAGGAGGAACCATCTCCATAATGAAGATAATTTCTTCAACAACTAATATACCAAGGACTATCAATACCCCATTTACAAGCATCACTTTTTTTCTGTATTCAAAAGGTTTTTCCTCTTGATCAGATACAATAAGCCATCTGTTAAGTTTCTTGAGCATAAATCAAATAGGTATTATATATAATACGTAGTTGATTAATCAAAGTTAAGCTTTGAACAGTCTTATAAAACAATATTTATATTTTTAACTAAACAGTAGACCTATCTACCTATAAGTATTATTATTTAATACCGCTATTAAGGAATGATCAAAGAATAACTTCCCGATTTAAGCTTCGACATTTTATGATAGACTGCCGCATCGGCGGACCGATCAAAAAGATGAAGCTGGTCCGACATTCGGTAGCAGGGCTACGGAAAGGCTTTTTGAGGAGTAACTTAAAGATAAGATTCGTGCCAAAGTAGCTAATACTCTCCTACAACTGTTCATCACCTTCATAGTCAATAGGTTCGCGATAGCCTGAAAATGGAATTTTTAAAAGCTCAACAACATTATTTACTTGTTTTTCATCCATATAAGTATCCACTCCATAAATTAATTTTTTATTATCAACTGCCATATAAGTTCCAAAAATTCTGTCCCAAAAAGAGAATATATTACCATAATTGGAATCAGAATAAGGTTGCTTATAATGATGGTGAACGCGGTGCATATTAGGCGTGCAAAAAACTATTTTCAAACCGTCATCCAACCATTTAGGCATATTGACATTTGAATGATTAAATTGACTCAAAGCGACAGAACATGATTGATACAAAAAAACCAACCACATTGGTGCGCCAACAATGAAAACAGCAATTATTGCAAAGATAAATCGGATGACACTCTCACCAGGATGATGACGATTGGCTGAAGTAGTATCTACATTTTGATCTGTATGGTGTACTACATGAAATTGCCACATCCATTTCACTTTATGTTCTGTAAAATGCGCCAACCAAGCTCCTATTAAATCCATCAACAATAGCCCAATGATTAATTGTAAAGCAAGTGGCATAGCCAGCCATTGAAGAATTCCAAACTCTGCAGCAACTACCCAGTCAGCAGTATTTACCAATAAGAAAGCCATTCCAAAATTAACAAGGATCGTAGTTATAGTGAAAAATATATTGATCCAAGAATGCTTCCACTTGCTGTAATCCGAATCAAAAAAAGGAGAAAAGTTCTCTATCAGCAAAAAGATAGTCAAACCACCTATTAGAACGCCCGAACGGTGCGCTGTAGGCATGTGTGCAAAATATTCCACGATTGTTTCCATCATAACTATACCTATTTTAATCCAAAAGATAGTTATTTTTCACGAATAGAACAAATTTGCTTAAAAAAAAGTGGAAAGTTGAAGGTTGAAAACGTTTTCAACTTTCCACCTTCAACTTTCAACTATTGTTTCGCATCTCCTTATACCTATTTATAAGTCCATTTGTAGAGGAATCGTGAGCTACGACCTCCTCCTCCGTCTCAAGTTCTGGCAAAATTCTATTGGCGAGCACTTTTCCAAGCTGAACGCCCCATTGATCAAAACTAAAGATGTTCCAAATAATTCCCTGTGTGTAAATTTTGTGTTCATACATTGCAATCAAAGCACCTAGGGTTTTTGGGTCTAACTTTTTAACCAAAATGGAATTGGTCGGTCTATTGCCTTCAAAAACTTTATATGGTGAAATTGCATTTATATCTTTTTCCGTATGCTCCTCCTCGCCCATTTCATAGACAACTTCTTCAATTGTTTTTCCATTCATCAAAGCCTCTGTTTGTGCAAAAAAGTTAGACAATAATTTTGGATGATGATCAGATATCGGATTGTGACTGATAGCTGAAGCAATAAAATCACAGGGCACTAAATGCTTTCCTTGGTGAATCAATTGATAAAAAGCGTGCTGATCATTTGTTCCTGGTTCGCCCCAAATAACTGGTCCAGTATTATAATCTACACGATAACCGTTACGGTCTATAAATTTACCATTGCTTTCCATATTTCCCTGTTGAAAATAGGCTGGAAAACGATGTAAATATTGATCGTATGGCAAAATTGCTTCGGATGTTGCACCAAAGAAATTAGTATACCAAATCCCTAACAAAGCAAGTATCACAGGAGCATTTTTTTCAAAACTACTGGTCCTAAAATGTTCATCCATCAAATGTGCGCCCGATAAAAACTCATAAAAATTATCAAAGCCAATGATACAAGCAACAGGCAACCCAATGGCAGACCAAACAGAATATCGTCCCCCTACCCAATTCCAAAAACCAAACATATTTTCAGGATCAATTCCAAACTCTTCGACAGATTTTTGATTCGTAGAAATAGCTACAAAATGCTTTTTTATGTGTGCTTCATCACCAGATTTGTCTAAAAACCATTGCCTCGCAGAATTGGCATTGGTCATTGTTTCTTGAGTGGTAAATGTTTTTGAAGCAATGAAAAACATTGTTGTCTCAGGGTCTATTTTTTTAAATGTTTCTGCTATATGTGTCCCATCTACATTTGAAACAAAGTGAATATTCATTCCCTCTTTCCAGTAAGGTTTCAGAGCTTCACTCACCATCAATGGACCCAAATCCGATCCACCAATTCCAATATTCACCAAATTTATTATTGGTTTACCTGTGTATCCCAACCATTCTCCATTCTGTATTTTAGCAGAAAACAGTTTCATTTTTTCCAACACAGCATTTATACCAATCATTACATTCTCCCCATCTATAAAGACAGCTCTATCACTTTGGTTTCTCAATGCTGTATGCAACACCGCCCTACCCTCTGTTTCATTGATGACCGCACCGTTAAACATATTGTCAATTGCTTCAGGCAAGCCACATTCTTTTGCCAAATCTGTAAGCAATCCAATCGTTTTTTCTGAGCAAATATTTTTGGAATAATCCAATAATACATCTTCAAAAGTAAGAGACATCTTGGCAAATCTATTTTCATCTTCAGCAAATAATTTTTTCATTTGCACGCCAGTCATTTCATCAAAATGTTCTTTTAATTTATTCCAGGCTTCTGTATTCGTAGGATTTATTTTTGGTAACATTCTTATGGTTATTATTTGAAAATGAGTAATAGTATGATCATTAAAAAGCACAAAAATACAAATTTCAAACGACATGATTTGTGCTAAATTTACCCTAACTTTAAATAAAAAATTTTAATATGTCAAACAAAGTCGTAAAAGAGATCATTGAAGAGCGTGAAAAACAAGATGCCAAATGGGGTGAGCAGAATCACAGCCCCATAGAATGGGTAAGCATTTTAACAGAAGAAGTTGGCGAAGTTGCAAAAGCAGCTTTGGAGTCTCATTTTAAGCACAAAAACAAAGATCATAGCTACACCGAATATAGAAAAGAATTGGTACAGGTAGCTGCGGTGGCAATTGCCATGTTGGAATCATTGGATAGAAATGAGTTAGGAATGTTGATAAAATAAGTTGCATCAGTCCCTAATCAAACTAATTTTGACAATTGGCATTGTCCTTTTTTATTAAAAAATGAAGCCTTTAAACCACAAAAAATTGTCAATTTCATTTAGGAACTGAGATTCCAAATCAATTTCCAGATCAATATAGTCACTATCTTCTTCCAAGCTTTTAATCGTGTTGACCACCGTTTTATAAAAATCTGTATTTAAAACTTTAGATTTAAGCCAGCAAAAAAAGATGATGGATTGTGGATCATCTCTCTGCCCTGATTTTATTTTTAAGCTTGGCAGAATATTGGTTTTGAATTCCTTTGGAGTTAACCAGATTGGGTTTTCCATATATTTTCTAACAAAGGCAAAAAATATTTTCGCTCGATTAAAAGTAGGAGTCGAATCAAGTAATTTATCGTACTTTTTCATTACCGATTTCATTCTAGACAAGGCAATTTCCTCTAGCCCATCTCCATAATAAGAACCTACTTCAATGAGAAATTTTTTCATCATCCACTCTTTCCCCATTTTCGATTCAAGGTAAGAATCTCTATGATTGACCTCACGAAAAACTCGAATTCCCTCATCGTAGTTTTTTGCCATTAAATAATAATAGCTCAAAGTCAATCTTATGTTCAACTCAATTCGTATACTCAAAGTTACATCGTCTTCTACAAGAATGCCTTCTAAGTAAACAATTCCTTCATCTAATTTATCGCAAAAAAAACAAATAGCTGCCTTTAGCATTATATACTTTGGGTAAAATTTATTTCTATGATTTTTGCCAAGACCAGAAATATTTTCAGCAAAATCTTCTAAATATTTTTCACATTTTTCAAAATTTAAATCACGATACAATGCATGACAAATAATGTAGAGCATATTTAACTTAATATGATGATTGTGTTTATTGAATTTTCCAGCTTCATTTATCAAAGAATAATGTTCGATTCCAAATTCTGCAATTATAGGCATACTGTTTCTACCCAAATAAGCACTTCTTAAGACTGACAAAACTGTGTTAAATAGTTTTGGATTTAATAAAATATCTTGGTCAATCTCGGATTTACCAATTAACTGATTAATTACCTTATTAAGATTTTGGTCTTCTCCTTCAATCTTTTGCGCCTTTATTTTTTTTTTAATTTTAGCCAATAATATCAATGCCCCTTCTTCCCTAGCAACATGCTCTTTGTTCTTCTTTGATTTAGAAATTATTTGATCCAATTCATCTGCATCATCCAAGTCAGCATATTGAAGTTGCAAGGTATAAATACCATTGAGCAATAAAATTGATCGGTTTCTGCTGCTAATTTTTCTGCTTTCCGTAAATATTTCCACGCCAAACGACCATTGTTTTTATCAAAAAGATAGCGCACAAGAGAAATCTGTCCCATTAATTTTGAATCAATAGAAGTATCTTGATCCATTTGTTTAACAACAATAAATTCTCTTAAATGATCCAATAATCGTTTTCGCAAAGCATGATAAGCCTGTTTTTCCTTAGTTCCATCTTTTTTATACAGTTTTTGTACGATAATTGAAGTCTTCAAAGGCTTATTATTTAGTAAAATATCAAACAATTCCAAGTCCTTACGATTCTTCTTTGCTTTCTGTCTATTTATAAATTGTCTAATCTCTCTCTCCTCATCTTTATTCAATAAACAAATAATTTCTTGTAAATTATCCATAATCTAAAAATCAGTTTTTATTTGCACAATATACTTTTTATCAATACAATAAAGTATTTATTTAACTTTTAAAAGATATTAATTTTCAAAAACTAAATTTGCAAGCTCACAACTGTTTGGTTGATATTTGTATCATAATTACGAATCATAAAATTATAAATATAGGAATGCTGACTAAATAATAAGTTTGTTTCATCAAAATTCCTAAATAAATTTAAAACTATGAAAAAGTTATTAATTTTAATTATCGCTCTTCTTTTTATTACTGGAAACATAATTGCTCAAAGCACTAAAGTCAAAAAAGTGGAAGACTTTAAGTTAACTTACACAATGTCTCCCACTGCCCTTCTTTTCATCGAATTAAAACAAAGTTTTGAGTTAAAAAAAGGAAAAAATTCTCTTGTACTTATACCTAGCATAATTTACAGAAATAACAGTTATGAATCTACATTGGGCTTCACTGGTGAGTTACAATATAGATTTTACATAAACCATGGACAATTTACAGAAGATATATTTAAAGGCAGAATATACCTTGCACCATTTGGAAAATATACCACTGCAAAAAATACAAGATATTTAACAGAAGAACAAGATATTATCTCTGAAGTTACAGCATGGGAGGCAGGAAACCTATTTGGCTGGCAAAAAATATTTCAAAATAAGCTAACAATGGACTTTGGAATAGGTGGATCAATAAGGTTTTCTGACGAAACAACAAATTTCGACACCTTCAAAGTTTATGCATTTAATGATCAATTTTGGGGCTTAGGGTTTCAGGGTATAAAACCTAAAATTCAAGCTGCTATTGGATACGCTTTTTAAAAATAGCTAATTAAAAAAACAGGCTCATAAGGGATTTAGTGGAAACGCTGTTGGCTATTGGCTGCTGGCTGTTGGCTATTGGCTGCTGGTCAAAAGTCAAGAGCTAAAAGCCAAGAGCTAAAAGCCAAGAGCTAAAAAGCCAAGAGCTAAAAAGCCAAGAGCTAAAAAGCCAAGAGCCAAAAGCTAAAAGCCAAGGGCCAAAAGCCAATAGCTTTTCCACTAAATTCCTCTATGAGCCAAAAAACATTCAAAAAACTGGGCAAACGCAATGATTACAACACACACAGGTCAATAATGTTGGTAATTTAGTTATCATCTAGTATAGTTTTATTGTATCAGCCAACTATTATTGATTAAATAATGTGCCTGTCTAAGATGTGGGCAGGCACTTATTTTCATTGTTTTTCAAGTATTCAAATGTCAGTTTTTTAAAGCATAAATCACTGATAAACAGAAATTTCCACTAAAAATACATAGTTTAACAACTATAAATTTCGAAAATATAAATTCTGATGCTATCATTTCTGATATTATATTTGGAGTTCAAGACTTAAAAATAACACACATTACATTACAAACAAACTATTGCATGCTCTTCCCAACATGTTATAGTTAATCGATGTTGGAAATTTTCGATTTATTCAGTATAGTTTTAATTGTATCACCCAACAAGATTAACTAAATGATGAGTCTACCCAAGATATGGGTAGGCTCTGATTTTAAATATTGAAATATTTATGTTCACGACTCAAATCAAAAACTCAAATAATTGAGCATCATCATTTAAGTATTGAAAAATAACGCCCGCTTTTTCCATTCTTTCTTTCAATGAAATAAAATCCTTTCTATCCGTCAATTCAATCCCTAAGACAACGGGACCTGAAGTACGGGAATTTTTCTTTTTATATTCAAAATAACAAATATCATCTTTAGGACCTAAAACTTCCACTAGAAATTCTTTCAAAGCTCCAGCTCTTTGTGGAAGTCGTATAACAAAATAATGCTTCAAGCCTTCATACATCATAGACCGCTCCTTGATGTCAGCCATACGTACAATATCATTGTTACCACCACTTACAATAGCGCAAATATTTTTACCTTTTATCTCCTCTTTAAATTGATCTAAAGCGGCAATGCTCAAAGCACCTGCTGGCTCTACAACCAATGCTTCCTCGTTATAAAGCTCTAAAATCGTGGTGCAAATTTTACCCTCATCCACCAAAACAATATCGTTTAGTACATTTTTACAAATAGCTAAATTTATATCACCCACCTTCTTAACCGCAGCTCCATCCACAAATTTATCAATGTGCTCAAGTTCTGTATTTACACCTTTTTCAATAGATGTCTTCATAGCAGGTGCCCCAGATGGCTCCAAGCCAATTAGTTTTGTTTGTGGAGAAACTTGTTTAAAAAAACTCCCCACTCCAGCAGACAATCCACCACCACCAACAGGAATAAATAAATAATCAAAATCTTCTTGACTGTCTTCATAAATTTCTTGCCCAACTGTGCCTTGACCTTCTATAGTTTTCACATCATCAAATGGATGTACAAATGCTTTATTATTGGCTTCGCTATCTTTTTTTGCCTCATTAAAAGCATCATCAAAAGTATCTCCAATCAAGTTTATGGTTACATATTCACCGCCAAACATTTCAACCTGGCTAATTTTTTGCCTAGTCGTTGGGGCTGGCATATAAACCACGCCTTGAATTTTCAACTTATGGCAAGAGTAAGCGAAACCTTGAGCATGATTTCCTGCACTTGCACAGATTACTCCTTTTGATTTTTCATCATCAGACAAGCTAGAAATTTTATTATAAGCACCTCTCAACTTATAAGATCGCACAACTTGCAAGTCTTCTCTTTTCAGATAAACATTGCATTT
>Ga0114957_1002449_pt1 | contig 17829 bp, 9 predicted proteins | sample BantaG_FD_87175 | JGI IMG/M metagenome (GOLD analysis project Ga0114957, IMG submission 87175) | Marine algal microbial communities from Bantry Bay, Ireland - BantryBay_4 metaG | ecosystem: Host-associated > Algae > Red algae > Unclassified | place: Bantry Bay, Ireland | collected 2014-11-21 | reverse complement strand
TGCCATTGGTTGAAGATTAGGATGGAGTCGTTGGGGCAGATGGTTTGTTGTTGTTCTGTTTGATAGGTGTCTAGGAGGCCGACTTGTATGGTGACGGTGGAGTCGCAGCCTATTGCGCTTTGGAAATTAAAGGTATGGCTTTCACCGGCAGTAATAGGAGTACCTGCCCACCAAATACTATCACCGGAACAGGATAAGGTGTCAAAAATGTGATTGTATGTTGGAGCGACGTGCAGTTGGTAGATGTAAACTGAATCGCAGTTGGTTGTGTTTTCGAATGGGAAGTATAGAGTGGTGTCTGCGGCTGGGTAGGTTTGTCCATAAATCTCAATACTTGAATTATTGCAAAGTGTTGTGTCAATAACTTCATCAAAAGTTTCGACGACGTGTATGTTGAAAGTGTCAAGTGTGAAGCAGAACTCAACATTTGAATCGTTGAATGAAGTGCCTCCAGTGATTAGGTAAGTGCCTGGAGTTGTACTGGTAAATACACGACCGCTGCAACTGTCGATGCAAGTTCCCGAAATACTGGAATTGTCAAAAATCCATGCAATTGACTCATGGGGTGATGGAGTATAGATAATAAATGTATCTCCCACACAAATAGTAGTATCTTCTAAATTAAATTCAATATGTGGGAATTGCTCATCAACAAAAAGACTATCAGACCAGAGTTCTCCACAAGGAGTCATAGCTTCCAAGTGGTACCAGCCACCATGAAAAACAGGAAGGGTGTCTGTTGCAAATGTACCGTTCCAGATCGGGTTGAGTAAATAAGGAGGAGCGGCTAGTTGAATACTGTCAAAAGCGAATGGACACACGAGGAAATACTCATTATCAAAAGTAATAATGCTAATTGTGTCTGGGATAATGGCGGAACGTATATTGTTGTGGTAGCCACATTCTTCCATATTGGTTATAGGGAAATCGCAGTTTATTTCATAAGGAGTTGGAGTGGTGCCGTTATCTCCGGCTACGACAAAGACTGTTGATGTCGCAGGAGCGAGAATAGTATGTGCGAAAATCCAGCAGTCGTGGTTTTCTAGTATGGTGTCAATCGTAAATTGATTTAAAAGATTTGGAGTTCCGGTTGTGGGGTTACTATCATAAACACTAATGGGATAACCCTGTGTTAAAGGTAGATCACCGCTATTGCAAAGTTTTATAGCGATGCCTATACTGTCACCACAAGGATAGGCGGGGTGGACATATACTATATTGGGGTCGGGGAGATTGGAGCAGCAAAAATCTCTTGCATCGGGGTAAATGGTTCGCGCGGGGAGGTGGATGTCTTCCCATTGTAAATTGAAAGGGAGAGTTTCAATAATAGAAGTATCTTTAACTATCATAAAATCGTTAGAGGAAAATCCAATACTATCCAATTCGCAATTAGCTTCCTGTATTTGAAAGTCAGAACGCATGATTCTTACAGGTTTTGAAGAAGGCGAATAACTAGATTTACCAGATAAAACTTTATCCCCTGTAGCCATATTTGCGATAAAGTGATTAAAAGTAAGCTTGCTGTTTATTAGATTACCAGTAGAGTCTAGTAGTATAGAAGCTGCTTTTGTCGGGCTTAAATTGGGGCCACTCGTAGCTGTAATTATAGAGAGCTGGATTGTTTTATTGTTATTTAACGTTAAATCAGTAATAAAATTAAGATCGTTGTCCTGTGAAGTATTGGTGTAGATCTTTTTGTGGACAATATTTAAATTAGAGTCCAATGCTATAAGACCAGATGCGTAATAAGAGAACTGTTTTGAAAAAGATAACGGAATATAGTAAAGATCATTTAACCTTATTGCCGGTCTTCTTGCATATCCTTGTAATCGTATAGAGTCATTGATATTAGCTAGAATTTCTTGCGTTTGAAGAATGTTTAAGTTAGAGTCTGTTTTTATAATAATTAGCTTACCTGTATTAGAAAAGGTAGCAGCAGGAGTACTACAATTAGCAAAAAAATAATAATTACTTTCATTCCATTGGGCAACTATTTTGGCTGGATAATCGGAACCGATACAGTCAAACATAATCGTGTTTAATATATTACCATTGTGATCTATTTTTAAAATAAAACTGTCAAAAGCCCCTGAATTGCTCATTGTAAAACCGGTTAAAAAAATAGATCCATCCGGCGCTATAGATAAACCATTTAATTTAGTGAGAATATATTCATTAGATGGAATGATTTGTTTTGCCCAGATAATATCTCCATTTAATCCTATTTTAGCAATGAAGCCATAATCTATATTTGCACCAAGATTTGATCGATACCTTTGTCCTGCAATAACAGCAGTAGAATCATTTAGGGGTTCAATATTCCAAATTTTTTCGTATACATCATTTGTTTGAGAAGGATATAAAAAAGAATATTCAGAGTCGAGACCTAATATTTTTGCCCAATTGATATTTCCCAAAGTATCGAAAGAAACTATATACCCTTCTTGGTCGAATTCAGTTTGTCCGATGTGCCCTGTTGTGATAGCACTACCATCTGATAAATATGTGATTCCGTAATTGTGCTGTTCATCCCCGTTTTTTTCAATTAAATTAATATCCTTCATGAAATAATATGGGATAGTATCGGTGGTGATGGCTGATGAAATAAGCCTTGAAGCTGTTTTATTGTGAGAGATTTCATTAAGAAAGATATTGTTGTGTGTCAAGGATTTATTTTGTTGGACAATGAAATTAAAAAGACAAACTGTAGCTATAACACTAAGTATGTAAGTTGTTTTCAATGCAAGAAAATTTATTGTTAAAACATTAAAAAAATTCTTCATTTGTAATTGTATTAACTATACTTGTGATGTAAGATACTTATTTTTTTATCCTTTAAACCGTATAGTTATGAAAAAAATGACCAACAATCGGACATTTCTTAATTTCTTAATTTCTTTTCTCTTTTTATCGCAATTGGCGGCGCAAAATCAACCAACTGTTGACCAATTTATGGGTGTTAATTTATTTTGGGCTGATCCTATTGAAGACGCCAAATGTGTAGGGTTTGCTCGTGAATTTCACGATTGGCGAACTGATCAGAATGATAGTGAATTTGTTGGGCCATCTCAGGAATCAGTTGTATATCCAAACGAATGTTATACTTGGAACCCTACCCATAGTGGTGTTATTGATTTCAATTACTTTTATAGTACACTAATTGCAAATGGTATGACTGTTTCTCCTACAATGAACAATTCGATTTGGCCTTTAGCAGGATATGTTAATGAAAGTTCGATTGGGGATACATGTGAAGATGAAGAAGCTGACGGAGATGATATTTTTTGTGAGGAAATGATGGGAGTTTTTTCATATGATACATCTAGAGTAGCCTCACGAATATCAAGGAAACCTGTGGCATGGTCTTGGAATATGAGCACAGATGAATGGAATTTAGCAGACCCTAATTTGGACATTGATGATTTGAACTATCCAGCGCCCTACGCTCCCCGTGCGAATTGGGTATATAACTATATGGCAAAGTACGGTTGCGGTACTGAACTCGATTTAACTAATTCAAGCCATCTCAAATTTTGTCAAGATGAATCCCCTGACTTGGGTCAAGGAATGATCCAGTATGTTGAATGCTGGAATGAACCTACAAAGGACTGGCATGGGGCAGAGGAGCAATTTACCCCAGAGCAATACGCGGCTATGGCTAACTGTGATTATGATGGTTTTGATGATACGAAACCTGTAGGAGAGAAACAGATATATATCTTAGATGAAAATGGAAATACTACAAGTGTACCTATGGGAATAAAGCATTTGTATAATGATGATGAATTGAATGAAGGAAAATTGAAATTTGTAATGGGAGCACCACATATCATAGTAGATGGCTGCCTTGATGGAGGTAATCTACCTGATTGTGATAACGGGCCTGGTTCCTATTCGGGATTAAATCTGTATTCAGATTGTACTTGGAATGTTATAACCGATTGGATTGAGCCAATTCAAGATCATTTTAATATGTTACGACCTGACGATCAGTTTATATTTGATGTAGTGAATGTGCATCACTACTCAAGTGGAAAGACTGATGATTGGATGGAATTTATATGGTTTAGTCCAGAAGATGATGAATTACGACTGAAACTAGAATGGCTTCGTTTAGAAATGAATGAATTAGGGTTGGGGGATAAAGAATTATGGTTGTCAGAATTTGGTTACGACACAAATGATGATAATGGAGCCTGGAATTTTCCAAGTAGCGTAATTAACGGAGGACTTAGCCCGGAGGAAATACAAGCGCAGTGGCTCATTCGATCTTATTTAGAATTAGCAGCGGCAGGCGTAGATCGTGCGGTTGTTCATGATTTGAGGGATTCAGGTGATGACCCTTTTGATCCAGAGGCTTTATGGGATACACATACTGGCTTATTGTTAAACGATGGATCTCCTAAAAAAAGCTGGTATTATACCTACACTATGAAAAACATTTTGACAGATTTTAATTATGTAGATGATTTATCGTCAGAAAATTGTAATAATAATAGATGTGATGCAGTTTCAGCAAACAATTGTACTAAAGTCTATAAATTTCAAAATACAGCCGGAGAAACAGTATGGGCAGTATGGAGTCCAACTCATGAGAATATTACGCCTTATTCTTTTCCTTTGACGTTATCAAGTGGAACAACAGCAGCAACAGCAATAAGCCTTGTAGCACCAAGTATTAACGGTGTTTCAGAACAATTACAAGTAGATGATGCCACAGGTATAGTGAATGTTATGGTCTCAGAAACTCCAGTCTTCATACTAGAAGAAGCTTTAGTTGCACCAACATGTCCAAGCATTGTTTTCGACGAATCAAGCTGTACCTCTATTTCTGTTGAAGTTGATCCGGGGACTCAAACGATAAACGGCTATCACATCTGGTATGGTGAAACAAGCCTAGTAAGTGACCCACCAAATTTTTCAGCCTTAAATGATGAGCTCACTTATTTTGGCTATGATCTGCAAACAAATCCAACAACAGAGAATAGCATAAGTATTTCAGGTCTTGAATCAAACACAGAGTATACGATTTTTATTATTCCTGAAACAGAAGCCGGAATTCCTGCATCTATTTCTATCCCACAACCTGGAGAAAATACTTGTTCTATCTCAGCAAGCACATCCTCATCTATCGGTATTTGCAAAATACCAGTTGGTGACCCTCAAGTTGTATCAATAATAACTAATGATAATAATGATCCAAGTGCGGAAAATAGATTATTCGATGAACAAAATGACTATGACTTTTGTAGTGCATCAGGACCAGTGGTTGTAGAAGATCCAGGAGCTTTTTTTGTTAACTTCATTAGTCAGAGCAATGGTGTGCAAAGTATAATTTTAGAATTTCTTCAAGAAAAATACTTCATGGAGCAATTCCATTTTTATGATGGTAGTGGTTCAGGTTTGTTTCAATTTGAGTGGTCAAATACGAATAATGGAACTGATTGGGCCATACTATCTAACTATTACACTGCTCCCCTTAATGAGTGGGTAACTATCAGTAATTTTGATCAACCCCAAGATGGTATTCGATATTTAAGACTGACAGCTACGACTCCTTCGGCTCGGTTAAGAGAATTGTATATTTGTGGAACTTCCGTTTGTGGACTAGACATTGATGGCATAACTGAGGGCTGCAGTTCAGCAACAATAAACGTCACTCCACCTTTAGGTATTTGCATGACAGATTTAATCGTCACCGAACAGTCCGATTTAACAGGAGGTATTACAATACCAGTAGTTCAAAGTACGATACAAATTCCCCCATCCCCAGTAACTTACGGAGATGCCCTAATCCCAAACATCACCTATTACGTCGGAAGTAACCCACAAGGAGATCAACTTTCATTTACTACTACCGATATGGGCACCGACTGCATCGATGGTGCACCAATAATCAAACAGGGAGTTATAGCATGTCGAACTCCTGGTCCATCCTTTTCTCCAAGAGCTGTTTTTTATATTCCGGCTAATATTCCCTCAAATTATAAAATGCAATTTTGGCTATCATCTGTCAATTTTATGCACTCTCCAACAGTACATCCGCTTGTCACTGATATTAATGCTGAATCAATAATCGTACAACCGGGACCTGCAACATATGTTTGGAATGTGGGCTATGTGAGACCAGTATTTCTTATTGATTTACTTGGGCAGGGATATATATATTCCGGGGCTTATAGATATATCACAGAAACGGAATCGTCGATATTATATACGACATATGCCAATCAGGACCCATTTCAATTTAAAGCAGGCGGGTGTAATGGAGGAGGTACCTCAAGTTCTTTCGCATCTTTAGTCACAGTTGATTGCGATGTAGTAGGTGTGTACCAAGGAGAAACATTAAATACAGGGAGTTACGAATTTTCAGAGAGAACAAGTATTTCAAATACACCTACTTTGGGGGCACTAGCTTCGGCAACTATCGCTGCAACTGGAGAAGATATTTTTTATGCTTTTCAGGATCCCACACAAATAAAATATATTTACTCGAGATGGACAGATGGGATAAGCCCTGATCCCTGGGAATATATAGAAACAGATTTTGACCCTTGCGCGGGTGGTACTGGGAAAAGCGATTACTCAGATGTCGGCAACAAACAAAGCTTCGCCAAAATCTATCCCAACCCAACAAAGTCAATACTTAATTTGATATGTGATGATTGTTTAGCTACGGAGCTATTTAGCATAGACGGTAGAAAACTACCACTACGATTACTAAAACAATCAACCAACAACTATCAATTCGACACCAGTCAATTACCAGACGGCATGTACTTCATACAGATCACAAATAATGCAGGCGAACGAGAAGCTCTGCGATTTGTAGTGCAGCGATAGATTCGATATTTTTTTACTTTTATATCTTAACTCTTGTTGGAAAACGGAGGGATGGGACACGGATTGAACGGATTGAACGGATTTACACGGATTTTTTTGTTTATCGCGCTCGTTTTGTTTATCCCCATTTACGTCAGAGGGTTTCACGTCCCACGAAAAAAATCCGTCCTAATCCGTTCAATCCGTTAAATCCGCGTTCCCATCAACGTCAGCGGGAAAACACAACCTCCATTCTGTCACTCAAAACCCAAGCTTCCCCTAAAAAGTGCCAATATGGCGCAAATCACCCCCATCCACCCAAATGGCCTAAAATATGTCGCTATTCAACCGTTAACTATTAACTGTTGACTATTAACTTCCTTCTATCGTGTGCCTTAAAGGAAGTCAATAGTCAACAATCAATAGTCAATAGTCAAAAAATTAGCCATTCCACCGCAATTTGCGACTCATTTAAAGCGTATATATTCTATCTTTGTGGCGAAGCCATTAATTGAACTTCAATAGCTTCACGCTATAATTTGTAAAATCGGTCTAACTAACATATACAATGCTGAAATTTATCACAAACTCTATTGGTAAGATATTCGGAACTAAGTTCGATAAGGATATTGCTATCTACACTCCTCGCGTACAGGAGATCAATGATGAATATGCCAAACTAAGTAACTTAAGCCTCGATGAACTGAGAAATAAAACACTCGAATTCAGACAGCGAATTGCTGAACACCTCGCGGGTATTGACGAAGACATTCAAAACTATCAGGAGGAGGCTGATAATGAAGCTGACTTCGGGAAAATGGAAGATATCTTTGATGAAATTGATAATCTAACAAAAGAGCGGGACAAGCATCTCGAAGAAATTCTAAATGAACTTCTACCAGAAGCTTTTGCCGTAGTAAAAGAAACTTGTCGACGTTTTATGGAAAATACAACGCTGGCGGTTACTGCAACAGAACACGACCGTGAACTTGCTGCTAAAAAAGGATACATATCTATTGATGGTGATAAAGCCGTTTACCAAAACTCGTGGACAGCGGCTGGTGGCGAAATTACCTGGAACATGCTTCACTACGATGTACAGCTGATCGGTGGTATGGTATTGCACGACGGAAAGATTGCGGAGATGGCAACAGGGGAAGGTAAAACATTGGTGGCAACCCTACCTGCTTACCTCAACGGACTTTCCGGACAGGGTGTACACGTAATTACAGTAAATAACTACCTCGCGCTTCGTGACTGCGAATGGATCGGACCCATCTTCGAGTTTTTATTTCTGACAGTTGACTGTATTGACAAATACAAACCACATACTGAGGAGCGTCGAAACGCTTACCTCTGTGATGTGACTTATGGTACGAACAATGAATATGGTTTCGATTACCTGAGAGATAATATGGTGCGTTCTGAATCAGAAAAAGTGCAACGCAAGCATCATTATACCATGATTGATGAGGTGGATTCGGTTTTGATTGATGATGCGAGAACGCCGTTGATTATTTCCGGACCCGTTCCAAAAGGAGCAGATGAGCAGGAATACGAAGCATTGAAGCCGCGAGTAGAAAAACTAATAGCAGCACAGCGTAAGTTGGCGACTGATTATTTGGCTGAAGCCAAAAGTCTGATCAAAGATGGTATCGTCGGAGTGGAAGAAGGGGAAGCAGGTATGGCTTTACTTCGTGCACATAGAGCTCTTCCAAAATATCGACCACTGATTAAGTTTTTGAGTCAGGAAGGGATGTCGGTGTTGTTACAAAAAACAGAGAACCACTACATGCAGGAGCAATCTAAAAACATGCACCTGGTAGATGCGCCATTATATTTTACCATTATTGAAAAGACCAGAACGATTGACCTGGTAGAAAGAGGTGCGGAGTATCTGGCAAAGGGCGGTGAAGATCCTAACTTCTTTGTGATGCCGGACATTGCGCTGGAGATCATGCAAATTGAAAGCAATGATGAAATTCCTGCAGATGAAAAGGCAAAGATAAAGTCAGAAGTTATTTCAGATTTTTCGATCAAGTCAAAACGCTTACACTCTATCCATCAGTTACTAAAGGCGTATACGCTTTTTGAAAAAGACGAAGAATATGTCGTGATGGACGGCGCCGTAAAAATTGTAGATGAGCAGACAGGTCGTATGATGGAAGGTCGTCGGTACTCTGACGGATTGCACCAGGCCTTGGAAGCAAAAGAAAATGTAAAGATTGGAGATATCACGCAAACCTATGCAACGGTTACTTTGCAGAACTACTTTAGAATGTACCACAAGCTGGCGGGTATGACGGGTACTGCAGAAACGGAAGCAGGTGAGTTCTGGGAAATCTACAAACTGGATGTAGTGGTTATCCCAACCAATCGACCAATAGCTCGTGATGACCGTGAAGATATGGTCTTCAAAACGGCTCGTGAAAAATTCAACGCCGTGGCAGATGAAATTGTGCGATTGAGTAGTGAAGGCCGTCCAATTTTGGTAGGTACCACCTCGGTGGATATTTCAGAAACACTGAGTCGAATGCTGCGGATGAAAGGCATCGAGCACAACGTATTGAACGCCAAGCAGCATCAACGAGAAGCAGATATTGTTGCGGAAGCAGGTAACCCCGGAAAGGTAACTATTGCGACCAACATGGCAGGTCGTGGTACGGATATTAAATTGTCGGATGAAGTGAAGAAGGCAGGAGGTTTGGCGATCATTGGTACGGAACGACACGATTCGCGTCGTGTAGACAGACAGTTGCGTGGTCGTGCAGGACGTCAGGGGGATCCGGGATCGTCTCAGTTTTACGTGTCTTTGGAAGATAATCTAATGCGTCTTTTCCAATCAGAGCGAATTGCCAAATTGATGGATAAGATGGGCTTGCAGGAAGGTGAAGTGATCCAACACTCGATGGTGTCTAAGTCGATAGAAAGAGCACAGAAAAAAGTAGAGGAAAACAACTTCGGTACGCGTAAGCGTTTGTTGGAGTACGATGATGTAATGAATATCCAGCGTGAAGCGATTTACAAGAAAAGAAATAATGCCTTGTCTGGTGATCGGCTTTCGGTTGATTTGTTTTCTATGTTTACCAACCTGACGGAAACGATGGTGGTGACACATCGCGCCAGCGGTAATTTTGAATCATTCCGGGAAGAGTCACTTCGCGTTTTGGGTATTGACCCAAAAATAGAGGCACATGCATTTGAAGAAGGAAATGAGGACAATGCCATTGAAAGTTTCCAAAGTCAATTCCTCGAATTTTACGAAAGTAAAAAGAACGGTGTCAATACAGGTTTATATCCAACGATCAAGCAGGTTTATGAAAATGAAGGTCACCGATATAAGAAAATAATGATTCCGTTTAGTGATGGAAGTGCGCGCAAGCTGCCCATCTCTGCTGGTTTGAAAGAAGCGGTAGAGTCAAACGGAAAAACCATTATGCACGATATTGAAAAAGCAGTGGCTCTGGCGATTGTAGATGAAGAGTGGAAAGAACACTTGCGTTCGATGGATGAGATGAAAGACTCTACGCAAGCTGCTTCTTTTGAGCAAAAGGATCCATTGGTCGTTTATAAAATGGAAGCCTTCAAGTTGTTTGAAGAATTGGTTTATAGAGTGAATGAGCAAACCACCTCTTACCTTTCAAAAGGTCGGGTTGAGTTGTCAGATGGCCGAAATATTGAGGAAGCCAGAGAGCAAAAAACAGATCTGAGTAAGGTGCAAACCAGCCGTAGCGGAAGTGGCGGTGCCGGAGAAGGGGCAGCCGCCGCAGCACAGCGAAGAGCAGCCGAAGGAGTGAGCCGCAAGCCTGTAGAGACGGTCAAACGTGAAGAAAAGAAAGTGGGACGAAATGAGCCGTGTCCTTGTGGAAGTGGTAGGAAGTATAAGGCTTGTCACGGTAAGAGATGAGGAGTAGGGGTAAGGAGTCGGGTGTCGGGAGTCAGAGGTTGGAATTTTGAATGATTGAATTTTGAATAGGCCCTTTAACGCGCTCCATTTTTGTGTGTCATGCGTTGGTGGGTTATTCAAAATTCACTCATTCAAAATTCATCCGTTCCACGGTTTTCCTTAACTTGCCGTACATAAAAAGCAGCAACTATGAAAAAGATAATACAATTACTTTCCTGCCTGATACTTAGCGTTCCATTTCTTGGCGCACAGAGTGTGAACATTATGGAAGACTATAATGTCTCCAGAGTGATGGACCGCTATGTAAACTTTAATAAAAATACCTCTGTTGTGGAAGGTTGGCGAATTCAGTTGGTCGCCACCACTGACCGTCGAAAGATGGAACAAGATCGTCAGGAATTTATGCAAAACTATCCGGACATTTCAGTTGACTGGACGCATGAAAAACCATACTATCGTTTGCGAGCTGGGGCTTACCGCACCAAGCTGGAAGCCTTGCGGGCAATACAAAAAATAAAGCGGGATTATCCATCTGCTTTTCCTGCCAAAGATAGCAATATCGAACCCCGGGAATTTATGAAACTATAAGCTACTCAGACTATAGTCACCCACCATGAGTAAACGGCAAAACAATTTCCTTCAAAGTGTTGACTTGATGACGCTTGTGATCTACTTCAGTATGATTGCATTGGGTTGGCTCATGGTATATACTGTGGGGTACAATGAAGAACTTAGCTTTGCGGAAACAGTGTTTGACATGGGGACTAGTATTGGTAAGCAAACGCTTTGGGTAGGTATTTCCATTGTATTAATGATGGCAGTAATTGCGGTAGACTGGAATTTTTGGAGAACCTTTGCCTATCCTATTTATGCCATAGCGATGTTTTCATTATTGGCGGTGCTCGTAATTGGTCTTGAAGTTAATGGAGCGACCTCCTGGTTTAAGATAGGCCCCTTTACTTTACAGCCCGGAGAGTTTGCCAAGTTTGCTACCTGCTTAACGATGGCAGCATTCCTGAGTACCTATGATACGAATTTGAATAAACCCAGATACGTTTTAATCGCCTTTGGAATAATTCTCTTACCAATGGTGCTGATTATTTTGCAGCCCGACCCTGGCTCTGCATTAGTGTTTCTCTCCTTTTTTATTGTGATGTTTCGGGAAGGACTTTCTCCAAGTTTATTACTTTTTGGAATGGGCTCTGCTACCCTGTTGATATTGGGTTTGGTGTTTCCTTTGAGCCATATTGTGTTGGGGATGATTTTCTTAATCACCTTTGCGATGTTGAGAAGTCTGGGTGTTGGTTATAGAGGGATGATTGGTTTTTTGGTATTGGCCATTGTTTCCATTTTTGGAATGGTCAAAGGATTTAAGTGGTATGTACTTGGTGTAAATGCTTTAGGAATGTTCATGTTGGGTTATTTGATGTATACCAAACGGAAGTTTTCGCTGGCATTACGACTTGGGGCTTTGTTGGTGATTGGGACGGTAGTTGCCGGGGTGGCCAGTTATACTTTTAACAATGTGCTTAGGAGTCATCAAAAAGATCGAATCAATGTTTGGCTACAGCCATCCAAATGTGATCCGCAAGGGGCGCTGTATACGATGATCCAGTCAAAGATGGCCATCGGTTCAGGAGGTTTGCAGGGGAAAGGTTTTTTGAAAGGAGACATTACCAAACTAAACTATGTACCAGAACAAAGCACGGACTTTATATTTTGCACCATTGGAGAAGAGCAAGGGTTTATTGGAAGCCTTGGTATTATTGGATTGTTTTTGCTGCTGATCAGCCGGATTGTAGTCATTGCAGAGCGGCAAAACTCAGATTTTTCCAGGCAGTATGCCTATAGCTTTGCCGGCATTTTATTTATACATTTCTTTGTGAATATCGGAATGACAATGGGACTGGTTCCTGTCATAGGTATTCCGCTGCCTTTTATTAGTTATGGTGGTTCTTGTATTCTTGCCTTTTCTATTATGATGGGTGTTTTGTTGAAGTTGGATACTAAACGATTTATTGGATAGGAAAATAGACCGAAGACGGAAAACGGAAGACCGAAGTTTCCCACTATCGCGGAGCCGCGTTATAGGGAAACTTCGGTCTTCGGTCTTCCGTCTTCCGTCTCAAAATCATAGCTTTTGAAATTTACAATAAGTAGTAAAGACGAAAATTCTAATGCTCGCGCAGGCGTATTAGAAACAGATCATGGAACCATCCAGACACCCATATTCATGCCGGTAGGTACAGTGGGCACTGTCAAAGGTATTCACCAGCATGAATTGGAGCATGAAATCAAGGCGCAAATTATTTTAGGGAATACCTACCACCTTTATCTGCGACCGGGAACGGAAATATTGGAGAAGACGGGAGGTCTGCACAAATTTATCGGTTGGGACAAACCGATGCTGACAGATAGTGGTGGCTATCAGGTATACTCCTTAAGTGGCCGAAGAAAGATCAAAGAAGAAGGCGTAACTTTTAAATCACACATTGATGGCTCCAAGCATTTTTTCAATCCGGAAAATGTGATGGATATTCAACGACAGATTGGAGCCGACATCATCATGGCCTTTGATGAGTGTACGCCATATCCCTGCGACTACCACTACGCCAAACGCTCGATGGAAATGACACATCGTTGGTTGAAGCGTTGTTGTGATCGCTTTGATGCAACGGCCGGTTTATATGATTACAAACAAAGCTTGTTTCCTATCGTACAAGGAAGTACCTACACCGATCTGCGTCGTATTTCTGCAGAGACGGTTGCATCCTTTGACCGGGAAGCGAACGCGATTGGAGGTTTGTCGGTCGGAGAGCCGGCGCCGGAGATGTATGAGATGACAGAAGTTGTCTGTAATATTTTGCCAAAAGAAAAAGCTCGCTATCTGATGGGAGTTGGCACCCCTGCCAATATATTAGAGTGCATTGCGTTGGGTATAGACATGTTTGATTGTGTGTTGCCCAGTCGAAATGCGAGACATGGTTTGTTGTATACTTCTAAAGGAATTATCAACATCAAAAATAAAAAGTGGGCGGATGACTTTTCGGCGATTGATGAAAACAGTTCATGTACGACCAGCCAGATTCATACAAAAGCCTATTTGAGGCATCTGTTTCAAGGTAAAGAATTGTTGGGTATGCAGATAGCTACGCTTCAGAATTTAAGTTTTTATCTTTGGTTGGTTGGAGAAGCGCGGAAGCATATTGAAGTAGGGGACTTTGCTTCGTGGAAGACGGGGATGGTGGAGGCGGTGCAGCGGAGGCTTTAGAGAGGTTGGAGGTGGGAGGTTAGAAGTTTTTTAAAACCCAAGTGCAAGTGCAAACTCAAGTTCAAATGTCCGCAATCGTGAGTTTCCCTTTTACGCGTTTAAAGACCGGAAAGCCCGAAGGGACTTCCGAGCTGCGTAAACAACTTCAGAGCTTTAATTTCCGCGCGCTTGGAGTAAAATTATATTAGCGAATTTAGTTTTCTCAGGCTCGGAAGTCTCTTGCTTCGCGAAAGAGCTTTCCGGTCCTTCATTAAATATAGCTTAATGCTAAAAAAGATAGACGCATATATCATTAAGAAATACCTGGGGACTTTTTTCTTTACGGTTCTGATTTTTACACTTATTGCGATCATTATTGACCTGAGTGAAAAAATAGAGGATTATGTAGATGAGAGTGTTCCGATAAGTGAAATCCTGTTTGATTACACCGTTAATTTTATGTTGTATATCAATGGATTGCTGCTGCCCTTATACGCGCTGATATCGGTGGTGTTTTTTACTTCGAGAATGGCGTACAATTCTGAGATCATTTCCATATTAAATGCTGGTGTTAGCTTTCGGAGAATTTTACTTCCTTATTTGGTAGCGGGAAGTTTTATCACTTGTATGCATTTGTTGGGTAACCATATTTTTATTCCAAAAGGGAATGTTAACCGGGTTGCGTTTGAGCACAAATATATTTGGAAGCGAAATGATAAAGGTAAAAAGAAAGATGTGCATGCTTTTATTTCACCTAATACAAAAGTTTATATCAGAAGCTTCCGGACACGAGATTCTGTGGCTTTAAATTTTAGGATTGAAAAATTTAAGGGCAACGAGTTGGTGGCTTTATTAAAAGCAAAAGAGGCGAAGTGGCAGGGGCCTCCTGACAATTGGCGACTGAGCGATTATGAACGCCGCTCTTTTGATGGGATGGATGAAGTTTTCGAAAATGGAAATGGTTCTTTCATTGATACGGCCATAAATATTACGCCCGCAGACTTTGTACGTTATCTGGAGCACAAGGATATGATGCAAACAGATAAACTGATGGCGTTTGTAAATATTGAGAAAGAGCGAGGCGTCGGCAATACAAAAATTTATGAGGTTGAAATGCATCGGAGAACGGCTGAACCCATCACGATTCTTATTTTGACAGTCATAGGTGTGTCCATTGCTGCGCGTAAGGTACGGGGAGGAATGGGTTTGCATCTGGCCCTTGGTGTTGCTGTGGGAGCCATCTATATTTTTATGTCTAAGTTTTCAACCACATTTGCTATAAACGAAAGTCTTCCTGCCGTGCTTGGCGTATGGATTCCGAATATCATATTTGCTTTGGTGGCCGTTATTATGGCTATTAAGGCTCAGAAATAGTTGAGGGGTGAGGAGTCGGGTGCCAGGGCACGCGATTCGTAGAGCTGACTCCTGACTCCTGCCCCCCCCCCCGACTCCTCATTTTGTTTAACTTTTCATACCTGCCTGTTTCTACGCTTTTTGACATATTTAGCTTCTAAAGGGGGCTTTTGCAATAGTCGTTTTTGGCTATTTTACAGCGAAAACGCTCTGTTTCGTCTGTTTACTGTCAAGCGCCGGACAAACTTTCAAAAATAATTGAAAGTTGCAAAAATACAGAAAGTTGTTGATTGTGTGAATTAAGTTACTGATAAACAGACAGTTAAGGGCTGTTTTGCTATTGATTCAACTAAAGTACTTTTAATTTGTTCAACAAAATAATCCAATATAGTTTGCATTTTGTTTAACGATTATTTACCTTTGGTTAAACAAAATTAGATAGCAAAAAAAACCTAAAAATATGTCAACATTAGAATTTGATTCAAAGTTTAACCAGTTGTCATCGTTGTTGCATTCATTTGCTTACAACCTGACTAAGAATGTAGAAGACGCCAGAGATTTGTTTCAGGAAACGGCATTCCGTGCCTTAACTAATAAGGAGAAGTTTCGAGCAGGAACCAACTTCAAAGCTTGGCTATTTACCATTATGAAGAATATTTTCATCAACAACTATCGTAAGAAGATGAAGTCAAATACGATAATTGATTCAACGGACAATCTGTATTATATCAATTCGGGAAAGAATGTAATTTCTAACGGAGCAGAGTCAAATATTCTTATGGATGAGTTGGAAACAATTATAGCTAGTTTGGACGAAGGAACTATGGTACCTTTCATGATGCACTACGAAGGATTTAAGTACCAGGAAATCGCGGACAAGCTTGAGCTACCATTAGGTACAGTGAAAAGTCGGATTTTCTTTGCCAGAAAAGAATTAAAAGAGATAATTAATAAGCGTTATGACAGATCACTTCAGCTGGAGAAAGAAGCTTAAGAGATTTGGAACACTAAGTACATCGTGTACTAAGAAGGATGTTATAAAATAAATAAGTTTGATTATTAAGTGGCAGCAAGGGATACTTTGCTGTCGCTTATTTTTTTGCTTACTTTGGGGGAGGTTAAGAAGTTGGAAGTGGGAAGTGGCAAGCGCTATCTAACGCGAGACTTTATGTTCGAGAGGGCTTCCCACTTCCAACAACTCCTAAACTAACTCACAGAGATCGCGCTTATGAATGAGAAAATGAAACAAACGTATTTTACAGAAGAATTGCTCAATTGGTACAAAACCTCTGAGCGTTCTATGCCGTGGAAGGGAGAAAGAAACCCTTATTTGATTTGGCTTTCGGAAATTATTTTACAACAAACCAGGGTAGCGCAAGGGTTGCCCTATTACGAGCGATTTAAAGCGAAGTACCCCACCGTTATCGATTTGGCAAATGCACCTGAAGACGAACTGATGAAAATGTGGGAAGGACTTGGGTATTATTCCCGTGCCCGGAATCTGCATGCTACTGCTAAGATAATTGCCACTGAATACAAGGGCGTTTTTCCTAAGGACTATAAGACGATTCTTTCCCTCAAGGGAGTTGGTCCTTACACGGCCGCTGCTATTGCGTCTTTTGCTTATGATCTTCCGTATGCTGTTGTGGATGGAAATGTATATCGTGTTTTGTCACGTTTTTTTGGAATCGGTTTGGCGATTGATTCCACTGCCGGTAAAAAGAAATTTGCCAATTTGGCGCAAGCCGTTTTAGACATTAGCGAACCTGGTGTTTACAATCAGGCGATCATGGATTTTGGGGCAACCTGCTGTACACCTAAAACGCCCAATTGTAAAAACTGTAATCTGAAAAGGTCTTGTGTTGCTTTTCAGAAAAAAGAAATTGAGAAGTATCCCTTTAAGTCTAAAAAGTTAAAAAAACGAACCCGCTATTTTAATTTCCTTATTCTTGAAGATTCCAAAGGTCGGGTACTAATTCACAAAAGGTTAGAAAAAGATATTTGGCAGCAGTTGTATCAGTTTCCGCTAATTGAGACGGATGCAGTGATAGACGAAACTTATCTGGGAAAGCTGGATTTAGTTCAATCATTATGCAAAGCCGACGGAAATGCAGTTCTTATTCCATCCAGACCATTTTCTCAAGTACTTAGTCATCAAAAAATAATTGCCACCTTTTGGAAAATTAAAGTGACAAAGCACAGCAAAGTCGGGAAATCGGTCTTCAAAATGGTCCCTTCTGCAGACTTGGAAAACTATGCTTTTCCCCGGGTAATTGATTTGTTTTTACAGGATAAAACATTATATTTAGACGTACGTTGAAGCTTTAAGAGTTTGCTCTATCTATACGTCACTTTTAAATTTGGAAGACATAGATAAGTAGGATGACTTAATTATTTGCATATTATGACTGAGGAGATTTTTTTCTTAGACGAGTTATTTTTAGAAGGAATAGCCGTAGCTATTGCTGAGAAAAATAAGGAAGTATAAGGAAAAAAG
>Ga0114957_1002444_pt1 | contig 17836 bp, 20 predicted proteins | sample BantaG_FD_87175 | JGI IMG/M metagenome (GOLD analysis project Ga0114957, IMG submission 87175) | Marine algal microbial communities from Bantry Bay, Ireland - BantryBay_4 metaG | ecosystem: Host-associated > Algae > Red algae > Unclassified | place: Bantry Bay, Ireland | collected 2014-11-21 | reverse complement strand
CTTCTGTCTTTCGATTCAGACTCATTCGTGTCTTTTTCTCTTGTTTCATTGTTGTAAGTTATGTGTTTACTAAAAATATTAAGCTTTTTTAGTGTCCACATTTAATTGAGGGCAATACAGTTTGGCTTACGCGAATAAGAAATATTAGGATCTAATGCATCGAATATTACCTCATCAATAATGGCTTGATTTGGATTGGATAAATAAATAGCTTCTCCCGAACTTGAGGATAGTTTAAAACTAGTATGTAATCCATCTTGTTCTTCATCATCATCAGCCCAAACAATTAAATAATCATTACCTGCAATTATGGTACCTTCTGGAAATTCGTATTTATCTAATTTTTGAAAATTATCTGATAATAAATAACCAGTGAGATCAACATCATCTGAAGAGGTATTAAATATTTCTATCCAATCATCGAATTCGCCATCCTGGTCTGTCATTCCATTATCATTGGAAGCTACTAATTCATTGATAACAATATCGCTTTCTACTTCAATAGAACTTACACGATAAATAAAAACATCGTGTTCTGCTCCCTTTGGATAGAAAGTACTTGTAGCCGAATCATCTTCTGCAATGGCTTCAACATAATATCTAACAAATTCTCCAGCATCAAACCCAGGTATTGTCGCATTATATTCTCCAGTATTATTTTGTGTCATGTCTATCCAACTAAATGTGCCGACTAGTCCACTGCCGTAATATAAGCGAACAGTTTTAGCAGGAATTTCTCCAGATATTATTGCTTGAATTTCCACAGACTGATCAGCTGTAGGTGGAGATATGACATTGCTAATCGACTCTATGCTTACGCCTGCCGAATTAACTTCGGGATCATTCCATAAAAATTCTCCTCTGTTTTTTATTTGACTTTTTAAATTTAATAAATCAGCTTCAAATTCTTCGGGTTCATAATTCCTCTTTGTATCCGTTGAAATAAATTCTCTAATCTGTGCCGCATAATTATCGATACGGACATGTAATGAATCAGCAATAAAATGATCATTTAGAATTGTTCTGTAATGTGCTAAATATCGTTGTCTTAAATTAGGACTTGCCATCAATCGATTTACAAGTGGGAATCGAATATCGTCTTCTCTATAAAAAGGAGACCAATTCATTTCTTCAGAGCCTTCCTCATTTGCATTTGGAAAAATACTATTCCCATCATATTCTAAGGGAACAAGTCTACCCGTTTCTGCTTCCCAATACACATAATAATCCATTGCTCCTTTATAGAGATATCCGTCTGTATCCTTAAATATATTTTCATGAGCAATAAACCAAAGTGCTTTATCAATATCTATATATTGTTTTAGTTCATCATAAAGAGTATTATCTGTAGGAAGAGTATTTAATTTTTCAGTACAAATGGATAAATCTTCCCAAGGATTATCTTTCTTAGTTTTCTTTAATTGATAATGATCTTCATATTCACTTGCATCACCTAAATAATTTAAAGAGGATTTATCTTCTCCAAAAAAACTGAATCGGGATCCATTGCAGGATCGAAATTTGGGTCCATAGTAGGATCAAAATTAGGATCTACAAAAAATGTATCATTTTCAACATCCATAAATAATGTATCATTTGGGTCAAAATTAGGATCATTGAATATGGAATCTAAAAGTGGATCATTGGGATCAAAATTAGGATCATTAAAAATGGAATCTAAAAATGGGTCATTGGGATTTTGATTAAAGCTTGTATTGTTCTCAGACCATTCTTTATTAATGGCTCTCCATCGTGTCCCATCATTACTGAGGAACCAATCACGCATAAAATTACCATCTAACTGTTGGACATTTACGTATGGACCCCAATATTCATCATTAATCTATAAATGAGCATAATTAGTCTTTGGGCAAGGACTATATTCTCGTCCAATATGATTATAAAGGATCTCTCTAACGAAAGAAGGGTCTTCATATCCATTATTTAAATTGAGTGTTTCGTATCCCTCGTAATTCTGTTTTTTAAACTCATCAATAGAAATATTAAATGAATATTTGTCTGTAAATATTCCTCGACTTGTTAAGCCTTTAATACGCACTCCAATACTATCAAAGCGAACACCATCAATTTCAACATCTGCTAAAACATCTTCGGATTCAATTTCCACTGTGCCGATAAAATTATCAAAAGGATAGTATATTTTTATAACCGTTAAATGCGATTCATCATAGAGACCTTTACTTTCATTAGAACCAAGAATAAGGCGAGTTCCATTTTCCGTTAGCTTCATTTCATCAGCTAATTTTTGAGAAAATAATATCACAGATGAAAAAACAAGAAACATGCTAATTGTAAACAATCTTTTTATGGAAATAGTTTGCATAGTTTAATAAAATTAAAAATCAGAAATAATCATAAATGGTATGAAAATCCAATAGTAGCAAATACTGAATTAGGCTTTAATTCAAGTCGATTGCTTTTACTTATATCAGTTATAAAATTTGAATATTGGATATTAAAATTTATATCAATATTCTTTCCTACTATATAATTTAGTCCCAAGGTAGAACTTGTGCTAAAAGTATGCCTATTAAAGAGTTGATTATTCATATCCAATATGACATTCTGTTGGTCATCAGCTTCTACTTGGTTAGAAAGCCATTTTCCTGAACCACCTAATACAAGACCGTAATTTACTCCCAATCCAATACTAGCATTTATATTCTTAGTCAAGGGAAATATTCTGTTAATCTTAACTGGAACTGATAAAAGATTCAGAGTATTTGTATACTTAATCCTTGTCCACTTTAATGCCGATATATTTGCAGTTGTAGAAATTTCCTCTAGCACTTCTCCAGTCAGCGAATTAATTCTCTTTTTAGAAATATAATTTAATTGAATAATTGTATCTCTTTCTTCATGAAATGAAATATTACTCATCAATCGATTATACTTAAGTCCTGTTTCGACAGTCCATTTTCTACCAATATTTCGAACCACTCCGATATAAGTATTCAAATTAATTTGTTTAGAGTAATTTAATTCAGTATTCTCTTCATTAAAATAAAAAACTGAATTTTTCCAGGCACCTACTCCTTGTTCGACTTTTATTCTGTATTGACTTGTCAGTGGATTATCAGACAATGTAACTATCGGAAATAAGAGACTAGGCTCCTTGAAAAAAGCTATATTATTATTTACTAATAAATCACAACAGGCTTGTAATGGCAATTTTTCTATAGTTAAAGATAACTTATCTACAACTGAACTATTCTGATCTACACCCGCCTGATTTTTTATATCAGCACTACTGTTATTCCTAAGATTATTTTCCTCGGTTTTATGATTCACTGAAAAACTCCTATTCACACTTTTATCTTCAATTTTAAAATTAGTCAGATAATTATTTTCCGTTACTACTAGACTATTTTCCTCAAGCATTTTAATAGAATTACCGTTTCGATTTTGAGCAGAATTTTTGATTATTGACCCTTCTAATTTGGCCTGTTCCGATTTTTCTTCATCAGCTAAAACTTTATTCTCTACATATATAGATTCAATCGTTTCATTGGTAGTGGCCTTCGATATTAAATTATCTTCTATTACATTCAAATTAGATGCAGACTGATCAGATGCAGACTGATCATTTTCAGTTTCAGTATTTTTAATCCATTCATTCGGATATTGCTTTGAGTCGACACTAACAAATTCAGAATCAGTTAGGGATAAACTTTTATACTTAGAAACGTAAATGCAAGTAGACAAAAATGCCAATAAAATTAACACACTCCATTTATAGGATTTAATTCGGTCAGCACTTTTTCCTTGCGAAGAATTAATGCTATCCATTCTTTCAAGAATACCTCCCTTCACTTCGTCCCATTGTAATGACTCCGGTAATTCTTCATTGTTCCTGAATTTTGAATTTAATTTCTTTCTATTATCCATGAATGTATTCTTTAAGTTTGTGACCCACATTCTTATGTAACCAAGCTAATCCTCTGTTCAATTGTGATTTTGATGTGTTGGTTGATATATCTAAAATTGATGATATTTCACCGTGTGTGAATCCTTCCATAAAATAAAGTAAGAAAACTGTTTTATAACCAATTGGCATTTGATAGATTAATTTGTGAAAGGCTTCAGTGTTTAATTTATTTATTTTGGGCAGGATCACATCAGGGAGATCATATTCATCATCAATAGGCACGATATAATTTAAATGCTTATTTTTTCGTAAGACATCAATACTTTGCCGCACTGCTATTGTAGATAACCAAGAATTAAATTTTCCTAGTTTATTATTATAAGTACCTATACTAGAAAAGACATGAGCAAAGGTCTCTTGCATCGCATCTTTTCTCCACGTTTGATCAGATATATATTGTTTCACAATAGAGTAAACGTAAGGAGCGCAGATATTATAGCAATCCCTGAAACTATCCTGCTCCGTCCGTTTACAACCTTCTATTATATGTACGGGTACCAAATTAAATACTTAGTATTTATTAATTACACTCTTCCAAAATGCTAAAAAATGTATCTTGATCTTCTATTGATACAGTCGAGCCATCCGAACTTAAGACAATATTAAAAGGAAAAACGACCTCATAAAATTCGGTTAAAGCCAGGATCTCTGACGGACTATTTACAGTAATTGTCTCTTCAGATATGTCACTATAACCCTGAATAGGAAAACTTAAATCATAACAAGTTGTCTCTGGAATTTCTGCTTGATTAGAAAGAGCAAGCAATGACCATAAGTCAATTTCAAAGTCAAAAACAAAGCCATCAAAACATGATTCGATAATTATGTCTAGACCTTCAGCGTCTTCAGCCACCAATATGTTTCCTTCTTCATCTATAAATTCTACAGGATATGCAAAATCAGTGAAGTCACCCTTAAATATAAATTCATTTAACTCCTCATCGCTATTGACTTCTTTTATATCACCTTTACCAGTCTCTATATTTACAGGAAACTGAATATTCAAACAAGTAAAAACCTCAACTACTCCCCCAAATTGAACATCTAATGAATCTGCATATATCCAATCATTACAAGAAAATAGTTCATTAAACAAATCATCCTCACTGTCTATTTCCTTAAGATTACCATCAAGATCCTCAATAGAAATTGGAAAATCGAAAAAATGAATATCTGTAGATATGAGTGAATTAAATTCGCTTTCAGAGTTTACTTCTATTTCATCACCCTCCAAATCAACAACAGTTATGGGATATATAATTGTAAAACACGAATTGTCGTATCCAATATTATAGGCAGGAAATCCTTCTCCCCATTCATCAAGGGGAACACAAGTGGCAAATGCATTTGACAAATCCTCCTCATTGTTTACGTCTTGTACTTCGCCATCTGAATTCGTAATTGATAATGGATATTCAAAATCTATGAACAGTTCAACTTCCACCAAATCATCAAAATCAGAATCTGATTCAATACTTACAACACTACCGTCTTCAGCTACAAGACTAAACGGATAGTTAATTGTAAAGCAACCTAGATCTAAACCAGATTGATCATTTGACTTCTTTGTTCGATTCACTAATGGATTTACTTCAGTCGTCTCTACCTGAAGTTCTGGCAGAATGATCCCAGACTCATTCAGGTTATCCTTTTCACAGGAGAACATGGTGAAGACACAAATAAAACAAAGGGTTAGTATATATGAAGATTTACTCATTTTTATTGTTTAATATTTTTGAAAAATACATGTAAATAGGGCTCCCTGTCAAGTATTATTCGGATGATTTTTCAAAGGGTTGCTTTTGAAGTAACTTTTTTTTATTAAAAATGGAGAGAACTGTGAATGTAAACTACCTCAAGCGGAAAATACTAGTGCTTCAAGAACTAAATAAATGGTGGTATGAAAGCAGTTACTTTTTTGCCTACTCAAGCCACAGGTTCGGTCTGATTCTATTATACCGCTTAGAATGTCAATAAGATTTAAGGGCTAAAGATGACAGGCAATGTTATCGGCGAAGGCTATGGCATGACTGAAGCCTCTCCAGTGATCACTTCTAGTCCAAGAGACATTATAAAAGTTGGCACCGTAGGCATACCAGTTCCTTCTACAGATGTGCGCATTGTTAATGATGAAGGTATGGTACAATCGGTCGGTGAACGTGGTGAGATCCAAGTTAAAGGCCCTCAAATCATGAAGGGATATTACAACAGACCTGAAGCAACTGCAGAAACAATTACTCCAGAAGGATGGCTCAACACAGGTGACATTGGCATCATAGATGAGAATGGCTACTTCCGTATAGTTGATCGGAAGAAAGACATGATTCTTGTTTCTGGATTTAATGTCTACCCATATGAAATTGAAGATGTCATTGCTTTACATCCCAAGGTACTAGAAGTTGCAGCTATTGGAATCCCAGATGAAAAATCAGGTGAAGTTGTCAAGGTATTTATTGTAAAATCAGATAAATCGCTAGACCAAGATGAAATCATTGCACACTGCAGAGAAAACTTAACTGGCTATAAAATACCAAAGCAAGTCGAATTCAAAAAGAATTGCCGAAGTCAAATGTTGGTAAAATATTGCGGAGGGAGTTAAGAGGTTAGGCCTTCGGCTTGCGCCTGCGACCGGTGTTGGGTGTTGGGTGTTGGGTGTTGGGTGAAAAATTCATAAATTTTAAATCATCAATCATACATCATATATCTGTATTTTAGGTACTTGGGCCAACGGCTTTGCCTGCGGCGGTGTTGGGTGTTGGGTGTTGGGTGTTTGGTGTTGGGTTTTGTAAAATCAAAAAATGAGATTGATAATATTGAATACTTTATTTCTAGTTCTGCTTGGCTCTGCTGTGTTTTGTCAAATGGACGTTGACACGATTCCTTTTACGCTCAATGAAAGTAATAATATTCTTATTGAAGCGGTATTGAATGAATCGGATACACTTGCTTTTATGTTTCATACTTGCGTCAATAGTGTGTCCTTGACTCCAGAAGTATCTGAAAGAATCAGTCGCAATAAATTGGTAAAAGAAACGGAAATTGGCAATTGGACTGAGACAAAAGAATCTGGCTACATCACAAATAACTCCATACAAATTGGCAAACAGAAAACAGACAGCTTAACCATTTGGTTAGATTTATTATCTGGTTATGATTCTCAAGGTAAGTTTGGGCCTAATTATTTTGGTGAAAAGCTATTAGAAATAAATTATGATGAATCCATTCTTGTTGTTCATGATTCGCCAGCTTCAATAGGTTCATTAGAAACATATAAAAGCACTGCTCTCCAATTAAATAAACATCATTCTATACTTTTAGATGCAACACTTAACTTAGAAGATAAGGCCATCGACCACACATTAATGTTGCACACTGGTTTTGGTGGAACAATCATTTTGGACGATGTATTTAAAAAAAGCCAATCCTGAATTAAATCAGTTAAAAGAATTAAGTCGTAAAGAATTGAAAGATTCATTCGGCAACAGCATTTTTACAAAAAAAGTAATGCCTAAATTTATTGATTTTCTTGGCGAAACATTAGAAGGTTTATATATTACTTATTTTGATAGTGATTGATTCAAAAAACAAGTATTGTCGGTTGTGAAATTATGAAACGATTTAATTTTATTTTAGACAGAGCTGCTTCTAATTTATATACTAAGCCGAATCGTAACTTCGCAGATCCATTTATAGAATGAAAGTTCTTATATGCCTATGGCAATGTTTAATTTTTAATTTTTAATGATCGATCTAATTCTTTTACTACTTATAAAATGAAAGTTCTTATTACTGGAAGTAGTGGACATCTAGGAGAAGCACTTTGTGTGACATTTGCAGAGCGCAACATAAAATATGCTAGTGTAGACATTAATGAAGGTGAGTATACAACTGATATAGGTTCGATTGCTGACGATTCCACCGTTGACAAATTAATGGAAGGTGTTGATTATGTTTTTCATAGCGCGACATTACACAAACCACATGTTGTCTCTCATAGCAAACAAGCATTTATTGACACAAACATTACTGGTACATTAAATTTATTAAATGCGGCAGTTAGAGAAGGAGTTAATGGATTTATTTTCTCAAGTACAACCAGCACATTTGGAGATTCATTAAAACCAAAAATTGGAGAACCAGCTGTGTGGGTGACAGAGCAAACGCCTGTTATCCCAAAGAATATTTATGGTGCCACTAAAACAGCTGCTGAAGATCTTTGTCAGCTTTTTCAACGGAATCATGGCTTACCTGTTATAATCCTCCGCACCTCACGTTTTTTTCTAGAAATAGATGACAACAAATTGATCAGGGATGACTACAAAGATTTAAATATCAAGGCAAATGAATTCACTCATAGACGTGTTGATATTCAAGATGTTGTCGACGCCCATCTTCTTGCAATGCAAAAGGTAGAAGAACTGAAATTTCAAAAATACATCATCAGTGCAAGTTCAGCTTTTAGCACCAATCATTTAGATGAACTAAACAAGAATGCAGAAAATATAGTCAAACAACTATACCCTCACTTCCATGACATTTATCAGCAGAAAGGCTGGAAGATGTTTCCCGCTATCGGAAGAGTCTATGTCAATCAAAAAGCAAGACGTGAGCTCGGCTGGTCACCAAGCTATGACTTTGCCCATGTCTTGAATTGTATATCCAAGGGTGAAGATTTCTTTAGTCCGTTGGCTAGAAAAATTGGCATTAAATATTATCACAAGACTACCTTTAGAGAGGGACCTTATCCTGTTTAGCCGAAGGCATGACAAATCAATTTGACTATACTCCACCTTTTTCAATCGTGTCTTTTAGCCAAAGTGCAGAAGACTTCGGTGTGCGCTCAAGCGTATCAAAATCCACGTAATGGATACCGAATCTTTTTTCATAGCCAGAAGCCCATTCGAAATTGTCCATGAAAGACCAAGCGAAATAGCCAGTCAGATTTACGCCATTCTCCATGGCTTTGTGACAAGCTTCAAGGTATGATTTATAATAATTTACTCTGTCGACATCTTCAATTTTTCCGTTAATTAATTTGTCATCAAATGCGCCACCATTCTCCGTGATGACAATCTCGGGATGATCGTAACGCTTATCAATCCACTCCAATAATTTTTGACATCCCCAAGGCACTATATTCCAGTCCATAGCTGTTTGTTTCCAATTAGGATCAGCAGATAAGCTTACCTCTTGATCTTCCGAGATACCACCGTTGCCTTTGACATCATCTCGTATGGTTTGACCAGTTGCGTCAGCTGTATACATCGTGGTATAATGATTCAAGCCAAAAAAGTCTGAGGAGCCTTTTAATAACTGTTTTTCTTCTTCAGTAAATATAGGCAGACGATCTCCAACACGCTCTCGCATAGATGATGGATAGTCTCCAAAGTAAACGGGATCAGCAAACCAGGCCAGAAAAAACTCTAGTGCTCGCTGGGCCGCTTCTTTGTCCGCTTCACTGTCTGTTAATGGCTCTCTCCAGTCACAATTGTTTGTAATGCCAATTCGTCCACCTTGCTGAGTTTGATATTTCTTACGATAGACATCAACAGCTTTGGCATGTCCCTTAAGTAAATTGTGTCCAGCTAGATATGGTTCTGAATTTGATATTCGCCCAGGGGCAAAAACACCTTGTCCGTAACCAAGCATGGCAACCACCCAAGATTCATTTATGGTGATCCAGTTTTTTACTCGATCACCAAATGCCTCAAAACAAATATCCGCATAGCCTGCAAAAAAATCAGATATCTTCTCACCAGTCCATCCATCGTATTCAAACTGTAATGCCAATGGTAAATCCCAATGATACAAGGTCACCCAAGGTTCGATATCATTTTTTAATAATTCGTCAATTATGCGATTGTAGAATGCCACACCATCCTTGTTTGCTTTACCTACACCAGCAGGTTGGATTCTAGGCCAAGCTATAGAAAAGCGATAAGCCTTAAGTCCCATCTCTTTCATTAAGGCGATGTCTTCTTTATATTTATGGTAGTGATCACAGGCAACATCGCCAGTATCACCATTGTATACTTTTCCTGGAATTTGACAAAATGCATCCCAGATAGATGCTCCTTTACCACCCGCTTTCCACGCGCCTTCTATTTGAAAAGCTGAAGTCGCTGTACCCCATGTAAAGTCTTTTGGAAACTCTTTCATATCTAATTTATACTAGCTTGTTTACGTTAATTCGAATTGTCTACGAGTAGTTAATTCTATGGTTATGGATCAAAGGGTAGGTAAGGAATAAATCTCTAGGGTAAGGATTTATAATTTTTGCAAGAAAAGAAATATTTTCTTAATTGTCTTATTTGGGAAGGCTAATGTTCTTAGAAATGGCTAATTCTTTTGTTTGTTCCTGATCTCCGAACTCCTCATTGGCATAGAATCTATATAATCGAATATCTCTTGAGGTTCTTTTATATCACTAGTCCTCATCTTGACTCCCCCGTCTAGACCGATTAAGACAATTTCATATGGTTCTTTAAATTGGATGTTTGAGTGATCGTCTGCATGACTACCTTTCTTTGGGAAAATCTGCTGGAGCTTGGAGCTATTAGAATGAAAGAGTATTAATTTTCTGTCATCAAGTTGTTGAGGGTAATGCAGAAGGAGCTTAGTTTGCGCTTCCATTTTTTTAGATGATGTGTTATCACTTTGAATGATAATAATTCTATTCTGCCATTGATATCTATCAAGCATTTGGGCAGCAAGGTTTTTTGAAAAGAATAGTATAAAAAAAATAAGTGAGAATAAATATTTCATGCAGTACATCCTGAATGTAAACCTTATATAACACTTCAGATATTATCAAGTTGCAATTAATTGGAATAAAATAAAATTTTAACTTGTGAATATGAATATAACAACATTTCTAACCTTCGTAGGTGATCAATGCGGAAAAGCCAAAGAGGCGATAAATTTTTACACCTCAATCTTTCCAAATTCGGAAATCAAAAAAATTTTGAAATACTCGGAAGGAGAAGCTGGAGGCACACCTGACCTTATCAAAATTGGAACCTTCACGATGAATGGTGTAGAGTATAGAATCTCTGAAAATAATTATAACCATGCTTGGTCTATGACACCAGGTATATCCTTATTCATTGACTGTGACTCAGAAAATGAGATTGATACTTTATTTGAATCGCTTTCTGCAAATGGGGGTAAGATTATGATTCCTTTGGATAACTACAGCACAGATAATTATGACTTAGGTGACAAATTTGGGTGGTGTGAAGATAAGTATGGCATTTCATGGCAGCTTAATCTTCCAAAGTAGTTTTGAACCCAATTATAGAATTAAACTCAAATTCTTGGTATAAGGACAACAATATTTACGTTACTGGATTTATCATTGACAAGTCTGGTATTTTTACAAAAGAAGGCCTTTGCAATAGAGTAGTAGACTTTGTAAATAATCCCAATCAAAGTATATCAGGAGAATTTTCTTGCATCATAGTGGAAGAAAATCAGATTATTTTTCTCTCAGATATTATTCGGTCTAAACCTTTGTTCTATACGACTAAAGGGAACCGTCTACATATTTCTGATGAGTGTTATTCAATTAAAAGTAAGCAGAATTATGATTTAGATAAGCAAGCGGTAAAAACATTTTTACATTCTGGATTCACGCATAACAACTTGACCCTTAATAGCAATATTTTACAAGTTGAAGCAGGCACGATAGTCACACTGCAGAACAGTAAAAAAGAGATCTTTGATTATTCACGTTTACAGGATGTCGTGTTACAACATGCTAAGCCTGAAGATTTACTGGCTGTCTTATCTGAAGTCTTCGATGATTACATCAAAATTTTAAATGGTAAACGAGTAGCTATTTCTCTTTCTGGAGGATATGATTCTAGACTAGTACTTGCAATGTTACATTTAAAAAAATACGACAATATTTCTTGTTTCAGTCATGGTCGTCCAACTCTTTCAGAATTAAAAAATGCTGAATTTATTACTCAGAAACTAGGGATTAATTGGCACTACATCAATTATGACAACATATTCGATTCGAACATACTCACCAATGATGACTTTCATAATTATTGCCGGTATGTTTCGAACGATGCATCCATGTTTTTTCTTAAACAATTTTTCCCTGCTTCATATTTAGAAAGAAAAAAAATTATTCATTCTAATGCCATAATTATTGCAGGTCATACAGGAGATGTACTAAGCGGCGGTCATTTGAAAACATTTATGAATACAAGTTCATTCACTCAAGACTCATTCGTAAATCACCTAATCAATAACCATTATATTTTTTATAGTAATCAAAAACATTTACTAAAGATTCTTTCAAGTTCACTACCAGAATATGATTCAATTATTCCATGGTTGAAGTATGAGTCTTGGGAACGAAAAAACAGGCAGGCTAAATTTATAGTAAACTCAAATCGTGCGTATAATTATTTCGGATATGAGACTCTTATTCCTCTTTGGGATAATCGTCTAGTGGAATTTTTCAAAAAGCTACCTTTTGAGCAAAAGTCTAATTGTCAACTATACAGGCATACACTAAAGAAGTTTGTTTTTAAACCTCTTGGCATCAATTCATTGCAAGAGACAAACCCTTCTTCTACTCAATTAGGAATGCAAAGAATAAAAGAACAGATCAAAAAAATTCTTCCGAAAACTGTCATGAATCAATTTATAAAGTATGCTGACCCATATTTCTATAAAGAAGCAATTGACCTAATGGCGCTTTCAGGCTTCGATTTTATTATGCCAAGACAAAAGAATATTTGGAATGCATATTTACCTCAGTGGTATATGCATAAAGAATTTAATCAGAGTCATTCGGATATAAAGGGTATTATCGAGAATTGAAAAATGAGATATTGATGCTATAATCCATCTATTATGCAATATCTTTTATGGATTAAATTTGTCACGATTTTGCAAAAAAATCGCGCCAAATTTGCGTTTTCTTTCATAACTCCGCCACGGGATAAATCCCGTGGCTAACCTAATTTGATCCCGCTGGGATCATAGTAGACACTCGATTCTGATCCCGATAGTTTTCGGAACGGTTCCTTCACTTAGCTACTTAGATTAGGACCTGGTGGAATCATTCATCTTCACATCCCGTCTTCCTCCTCGTATCCCGCATTTGTCTGATTTTCCAAACGCCATCAGATTTGATGAATGTGAATACATTTACACCACAATGTGAAAACTTGTCACCTACATAAAAACTGTACGGTGTCCAGGCAATCGCTAATGGACCGTCTATATTTATGTCATAGCTGTGTATTCGTTCGTCCCAGACTTCATCATGTGGTTGCCCGACAGCTTCAATGAACTTCGAGATTGATGATTGTCTAGACATTGTTTCCCCTTCTTTATTAAAAGATACAGACTCCAAGGTCGCTTCATCTTCGAATAATGCTGGCATTAGTGTCGCATCTCCTTTCCGCATGTACTCAAACATGGTTTTGATGTGAGCGGTTATTTGGGCGTGGTCATCAAACTGCCCAAATATTGGATTGATACAACAACTAATTACAACTATAATTAACAGCGATTTCATTCAAACTATTTATTTTTATTCCCACATAGAAGCATCTAGTCCTGGGACTAGCTTCAGTGCATTTTTATAATATAACTTCTGCAACACTTCGTCCGACAAATCCAATCCATACATTTTCCAAAACGCATGATATCGTTTGTAGTATGGAAAATATTCATCGTCCGATTCCAGCACTCTAAAATAGGTTGGAAATTCCTCAGGCTTGTAAGAGTCTTTTCCAAATAGGACTCTATCTTGATATTTTGTCAAAAACTTTTTGGCGTATCTAGGTTGCCTTCCCAGTTCTGCAATGACTGCACCTATCTCCACATGCATGTTCGGAATTTCTTCCAATAGCTCTTCTAGTTTATCCAGATCATTAGCATACCAGCCCATATGCGCAGCTATAAATGTAGTGTTGGGATGATTTTTAAACATGTCATGTTGCTCAGCAATTAATGTCTCCCATGGCGCTGGATCATCTGGGCTTCTCTTTCGATTTGGTCTCAATTTTAATTCTAACCACCGTTCATTAAGACTGTCATGTGGCTCCCAAAATTGATTTGGATCTGCAGAGTGAATCAAAATAGGAATACCTAATTCACCACATTTATCCCATATTGGAGCAATTCTAGGATCATTGATTTTAATGCGATTGCCTAGGCTATCTCGGTGACTCATTCCTTGACTCTTAAAAATTTTTAATCCTCTAGCATCGCCTTCCTTGACATCAAATTCAAGTTGCTTGACCGTTTCTGCAGCCCAATCAGGTTCTGTGATACTTCTCAATTCTATATTGGTGAAATTGATAATTCGGTCTTGGTAGCCATATTTTTCAATGTTCTTTTTCATATTAAGCAATCGCTCTCCACCTCTACCGCTCAGGTTGACAACAATCTTCATATTCATTGCATCCATACCGTCAATGAGTTCGTCAAGATCCATTTCTGATAATCTCCAATGATGAGAATGAATATCAATAAATGGAAATTTTGCTTTGGTAATCAGATGTTCAGGAACGACAAGTGTACTAGGTGGATCATACGATTCAAAATCAATCGTCACGTCCAATGGCTCTCGTCTTTGAGCAGATAGAGAGACAGTTGCCAAAACACAAATTAGAATGTATATTTTCTTCATATTATTTTTAACAATTAAGATTTCTAAAGATAAGCATTTAACATTAGGCTGAAACCTATAGTAATGTTAATCCAAAGCCATGTAGAGTTAGCAGACAATTCAAATGGGTTCGCTGTATAATTCCAAGTGGTAAAATGGTCAATAATAATTAGTTTTGAACAAATTTTTATAGAATTTGGGGTATTCGCATTTAATAAACATCTTTACAGTGGTATCATATTTGTGATAATAATTTTGATTTCTATGTAAAACACATAGTAATACTATTTTGGTTTTATGAAATTACTTTTGGCAAGGATTACCCTATAGCTTCAATTCCAGATTCACTCTCAAAGAATGCTTCATCTGTTATTAGATACGAAAAAATGGTGATGCTTATCGAAAATGAATCAAGCCTTAAAACACAAGTTAAAACTGTAAAGTCTATCATTAAAAGCAGTGTCTCTTCATTTCCATTTTATGTCTATTTTGATAAAAAACAAAAAGTATCTGATCTTAAATTATTAATCTATGACGAGGATGGTGAATTAATTAATGAGTATAAGTCAAAGGATTTTGATGACATTTCTCCATCTTCTGGTTCAGATCTTATTGTTGATGGAAAGTATAAGTATTTGAAATATGTTGCTACGTCAATACCTTTTACATATGAGTTTAGCTACAGCACCAAATCATCAAATACTGCATTTCTTCCAGATTGGCAAATAGCTAATGGATTTGCTGAATCAGTAGAACAGTCCATCATATCCGTTACTGTAATTGATCCATCAATAGAATTATTGGTCGATGAAAAGTTGAGTGATTGTAGCATAAAAAAGGATACTAAAACGAACCAATACAAAGCATCATTAAAAGGATTAAAAGCTTTAGAATATGAGGAATATAGCTTACCATCAGCGGACTTGCTTCCTTCCGTAAATTTTGGCTTATCAAAATTTAGTTTAGAAGGAGTAAAAGGAGAAGCAAATAGTTGGGAAGAATTGGAGACTGGTATTATAAATCTTTGATACAATCGCAAACCAACATTAGTCCAACTCAGCAATCAGAATTAGACGACTTAATAAAAGACTGTAAAACTGATTATGAAAAAGCCACGACAATATATGATTATGTACAATCGAAGTCGCGATACGTCAGCATACAGTTAGGCATAGGAGGCTGGAAACCAGAGGCAGCATCCGTAGTATTAGATAAAGGCTATGGTGACTGTAAAGGTTTGACTAATCTCACCATGTCATTACTGGATGCAGTAGGTATTGAAAGTCAATATGCAGTTGTTTATGCAGGACATAGAATAAAGGAAATCAACGAAAATGTTGTTGGATTTCAAGGTAATCACGTTATTCTAAATTTACCAAACTTAGATGGTGAGGAATACTGGTTGGAATGCATATCACAACAGGCACCATTTGGACACATTGGCTCTTTCACTGATGATAGAAATGTGCTTGCGGTTGGACCTAAAGGATCTAAATTAAAACACACAACAACATTTACCCACAACGAAAATAAAAGAGTAAGCAAGTGGAACCTTAAAGTAAACAATGATGCCTCCTTATCAATAGAATTAACCATAATAAATAATGGGCAATATTTTTCTCGATCTAGTATGCAAAATTTAGCTCAAGAAGATGTCGTGAAAAAATATAAATCAGCACTCAGAGAACTCAACAACATAGATATCCAAAACGCCAGTTTCAAAACAAATGAAAAAGAACGCTCCTTTGAAGAAAGCATTTCATTGACTAGCCATAATTATGGATTTATATCGGGTAATGAATTTTATATCCCTGCAATTCCAGTCAACTTCAATTTAAGTACGCCAAAAAGAGTTAGGAATAGAAGACATGATTTTTATTTACAAAGAAACAAGTCGTTTGTAGATATTGTAAACTACACTATCCCTACTAATTACAAACTAAAAGAATTACCTGAAAACACAACAATTAACACTGATTTTGGTGCGTATACATTAGAATTTTCTAATTCAGATAATGAAATAAACATTACGAGAACAATACATTTAAATAAAGGGAAATATCAAAAAGAATTATATACATACTTTAGAAAATTTATTAAAACTTCTATTCAGAAAGATCAAACTAAAATAATACTAGAACTAAAATAATAATTATGAAAAAGAACTTACTTATCATTCTATCCTTTTGCTTTACAATTAACTACGCGCAAAAATTTGGTAATGTATCACAAAAAGAAGTTAGCCAAACTGTACATCCATCAGAACCTGATGCTCAGGCTGCAATTCTAAATCAAGTCAGAAGAAGCTACTTTGAATACAATAAAAATGAAGGCAGATTTGAATTGATCACAGAAGTCTATAAAAAAATAAAGGTCTACGATGAAAATGCTTCGGATATAGAAGATATCTCTATCTCCTATTACCAAGTTTCAGGATCAAGAGAAAAAGTCTCAAGCATTAAAGCAATTGCCTATAACATAGAAACAATAAGCTCGAAAAAAGTGAATTGCGGTCAAAGGATGTATATACAGAAGAAAGAACTGAAAAATGGTTAGCAGAAAAATTTGCGGTTCCTAGTGTTAAAAAAGGTACAGTATTTGAATATCGGTATAAAATTCGCTCTCCCTTTATTTATGAAATTCCAAAATGGAAAATGCAATATGACATCCCTTGTGATAATAGTGAACTAACTGTAGAAATACCAGAGTATTTTAATTACAAAACACGGACAACAGGCTTTACACCTTTAGAAGTTGATGAAAGTTCAAAAACTGGAAACATTATTTTCACGGGATCAGTTAGTAACGGGATAGGTGCTTCTGCAGGAAGACGATCTGTTTCGGATAAGGTGTCTTATCAGACGACTGTCACCACTTACCAAGCAACAAATATTCCGTCTTTAAAAGATGAGGATTTTGTCTATCACATGGACTCTTACAGAAGCAGTATTGTATTCGAACTGATATACACCAAATTTCCATCATCAACAGTTGAATATTATTCTTCATCTTGGAATAGTATAGCTGAAAACTTACAGGATAATCCTAGATTCGGAAGTAAACTAAATAGTAAAGTTAAGTCTACAAATGCATTATTAGAATCAGTAGCTAACAAATCTGATGGGCTTTGTTGCATGAATATATTATAAAAAATGATCAAGTGTTGTATTTTAGAGTTGCAAAACTGAGAAAACACAAACTACTTGATCACATGACAAAGTTAAAACAAACAGTTAGAAAAACTT
>Ga0114957_1002441_pt1 | contig 17848 bp, 13 predicted proteins | sample BantaG_FD_87175 | JGI IMG/M metagenome (GOLD analysis project Ga0114957, IMG submission 87175) | Marine algal microbial communities from Bantry Bay, Ireland - BantryBay_4 metaG | ecosystem: Host-associated > Algae > Red algae > Unclassified | place: Bantry Bay, Ireland | collected 2014-11-21 | reverse complement strand
TTTCGAGTCTGATCGGCAATGAGATATCATCCGCATCTTGCCAAACAAGATACTTTCCCGTGACGAGGCTAACACACCGATTTCGTGTCTTAGCGATACGAAGATTTTCTTCGTTATCAAAAAACTTTATACGAGAATCGCGAGCGGCATACTCTTGGCAAATTTCACGGGTCCGATCGGTGCTACAATCATTTACAATGATGTACTCAAAGTTCGTATAGGTTTGGTTCAGGATTCCTTCTATGGTCTCCGGAAGAAAAGGCGCTGCATTATATGCAGGTGTACAGACACTAACAAGAGGAGATGTCATCAATTATTCCACCTCTACTTTGCGACGAAGGTAAACAACAGAAGCCTGCGAGGTTTCCGGCGAATTTGCAAAAGGCCGGACTTGAATAAAACCTGACTGCGCACCAACCAAGGTATTAGGCTCGAATTGCCAATGTCCCATCGTTGGCAAACTCATTTTAGGATTTATACAGGGCTGCCAATTATCGTTTAAAATACACTGCGGCCAATCGCTTGGCTTTTTCGCGGATATCTCCCAGGTCTCGGCAGAATTTTGAACCTCTCCGTCCAAATAGATTCCACCTAACAACCAATCCTCAGATCGCGCACGATCAACCTGTACCGCAATAATACTCGTTGCATTCATTTTCGAAACCTCAACTTGATAAAGGCGACTACCGGTTTCTGTTTTCGCGATGGGATTCCCATTCCAATAGACGGTGCCTCGATGAGGTGTCTGACAAAATACGATAGGAGCTTTGTCCGCAATGGAGACCTGATCGTTTCCCTTTAACAATGGGGCATACATTTTTGATCGTTCAGCAAAAAGCTTAGCCCAGGGGTGAGAGCCGATCATTTGGCTCATAATCTCACATCTCTCCATCGCTTCTTTATAATGACCTATCGCCTCTAACTCAAAGATGCCAGACATGGTACGCTGTACCTGAAAGGGATCGACTGGACGCAGTTGCTCGACGGAAGGCAGTTCCCCCGCGGCAGTAGGAGTGTCCTGATACCAATAGGCAACCGTCGACATATAGCCTTGAACTTGATTTGGGGGACCCGTCGCCCCTAGTTCATGTCCGAATTCAAAATCGTAAGATATGCGCTCATTAAAACCGATCGCATCCATGCCGTGAAAGCGATATTGCGAGGTGCGCATGCCACTTTTTTCAAGCAGACCGCTATGTGGCAAATGGGAAAGTCCCTTGTAGTACCATGCTCCATTAAAATAATCCTCAAGCCCGGTCCCATGCAAAGATGGCTTCAAGTCATTATCGATGTACTTTATTTCATCCCCTTCGAGGATGGCCCAACTCCGGCCGTCGGTACCCAAAGCATAAAGGTAGGTGCCAGCGAGGTGGCCACGCCCCTTCGCCTTCAGCACAGTTAAAGGTTTTCCAGCTGGAGCGTTAACCGAATCCAACTGCCTGAAATTTGCGTGAAAATAGTAGGGCTCGGCCGAGGGATTTTCGGCTAACGTTATTTCGACCTTCAACTCCACCGGTACTGGACCATTATTTTTGATGATCCCAGTTGCTGATTTCAAAAACGCCATTTCAAAACGAGATTTCAACACACCAGCATTACTTTCCATTGGCAATGAATTGAATGAGCGAAAATAGAACGGGTTACAAAAGAAATCTCCAAGCGGGGCGGAGACGCTTGCACTTTCGTTTCCGTCCCATCGAATTTCAAGGACTAAATTTCTCAAACAAAGCGCACGTTCGGATGCAGATAACTTTTCATCGGGATCAATTTGAACCGAAAATCCCGTTAAGATTTTCGCCCCAGCTTCCTCTAACCAGATGGATGCCTGACCAGGCTTTGCCTCGAGTAAGGCACTCCCGGCGGAGCTTGCGTCCACTGCCTCTGGCACCACTTTGGATATCTGGCTATATGCTTCAGCCGCTTTTCCGACTTGCTCCAACATAGCTCCAGATAGACGCCGAGGAAACGATTCAACATTGGTCCCTTCGGGAAAGGTTTCGTAATTCACCTGATAGTAAGGGCGCTTGACCGAACTCTGGAACCCTTCGACCGCAACAATTCGAATGGATTTTTCATACGGGATCGGAACGTAACTGTAGTACCCACCACTCGCCGAACCAAAGAGGGGCTTTTTAAACACCTGATTTGGATGGTCGGCCGCCACATCTTCTTTTGGCTCATAGACGCCTTCGATTCGAGGTGACGTTTCGCCATCAAAATAAATCATCCACTTCAAAGGACTCTGAGCTGTCATCCAAATTCTGCGAATACAGCCCGGTCCCTCCGCTTCAAGAATGGTTAACGACCCATCCTCAGCGATCCGAGAGGGTTGAGCCCAATCGCGGTTTGCCCCCGTTGGGTCGGCAGATGAAGCAAGCTTCGCCATACCAAGAGGCTTGGTGGAAAACTGCTGCACATCACAAAGCTTGTTAAGCTCACTCGCTAAAGAAATTTGAGATGTACCGGCACCATCACCACCGCGCTTACATCCCATTTGGGATAGCGTGATCAGCAAGCCTAGGGCACAAATAAAGGGAAAGATTCTTTTATAGAAATCAGCCATTGGGGATTTTTCCTCGTGGGTGTAAAATTAGAGCGCGCTAGACACTAGCGTGTTCGGTAGCGGTTAAGCGCCGGCCTTTTGACCAAGATAAAATAAACCATCCCAATAAAACCAAGGACGCTAATAGGTTCAAAGAGAACACCACCTTATAGGGTTGGTAGGTAAAGGTAATCAGATTCTCCCCAGCTTGAAGGGGAACCGCCCGCATTAAAAAATTGGCTTTAAGGCAAGGGCTCGCCTTCCCATTCACCTTCACAACCAAATCAGGATGCCATTTTTCATTCACGAGGAGAACCCCCGGCGCGTCACAAACGGCCTTAATCACGAGCTTTTGAGGTGATTTCTGAATGACTTCTACCGCAGAAGGCTCGCCAGCCTTCGGATCAAATCCCAAATCAGAACCCGCCTCCAACACAAGCTGCTTTTCTGGCTGCCAGGCGGGGTCGCTACTAATAAATTCAAGGACATTGGTAGCGCTTTTCAAAACCCAATCCGAATAAACTGAAGCATAGGGAAGTGCATTTGATTTCTCTAAGAGGGCAAATTCACCTGAACCAACCCCAGCCTCTTGTACCGTTTGGTCTGCACCATACGAATACCCAGTTACTTCCTTCATGCCCGGCATCCGAAGTAAGGATTGCGCCTGACTCCGTTTTGCCAAGACACTCGTGGTAGAGGTTAACGTCCACAGTTTGTCGCTATTATTTGCTAGAGCATCAAAATAAGATTTCGTATCGGCCTTTACCGTCTGCCCGCTAGAAGGACGCAATGGATAGACACCATGATAGACCCAGTTAAAACTACGCGGATCCAACTTATTAAACTGCGACGTAAGGTTATCCGTCCGACCATGAGGGCCGGCAGAATGAATCTTATCTGCGACCGGATTCGCGGCGTGATACGCTGTTTTGTCCCGAACCCGAATCAATTTCCGATTCACAAACCATGCATCCATTGCGACCAATGAGGCAAGAAACCAGGGAAGGTACATCAAGATCCGCTTGGAAAACCTTTTTGCCGAACCAAGCCAAAATAGCGCCCCGAGAATGGAAAACAAGAGGATGGAATGGAAAATACTCTTGATGATCTGGGCGTGCAAATCATTCCCCGCGCTTCCGAAGCCGAGGCTTTGCCATGAATCCATTAAGCTACTTTTGGATCCCGCCATCCCAAAGAGCGTGATAATCAGGATTCCAGCCATAACCAAACAACCCATCGAAAAGGTACGGAAAGTCTTTTGAAACGCATGCTTTTTCGGCGGTACGGCTCTGGTTGGCGCAACTTTTTTAGCCTTTTTGCCTTTTGTTTTTTTACTCGGCTTTACTGGCTCAACCGCTTCGGGCGCCTTCGCAATCGATTGGATTTTAGCCGCCATGAAGGCGAATAATAAAAATCCAATTCCGGAGAGGAAGCATAAGGATAATTCCACAAATCGAATGTACTTAACCGGCGCGCGAATTTTATTCAGGTAGGGAATAGAAAACGGGATTTTGTAAACAAACGTGTAGCGACCAAAGGCAAACAGCAGCCCGATGATGGCAATAACAGTCCAGAAGCGAATCAACAGCCTAAGTTGTTTTGACTGCTCCGGCAGTAGGTCTGGGGAGGACTTCCGATAAACGATCATCCACCAACAGGCGAAGAGGGCAAATACGATGGGAATGACCCCGAGATACATGCTGTGTTGTCGAAGGTTTCGACCTCTCAATACTTGGGAATATTGCTGTTGAGCCATCTGAAAGGCTTGTTGAGCCCGTTGCTGCTCTTGAGGCGGACTTGCGCTTGTAAGCCGCTGCATTTGCTGCTGCGCCTGCGCATAATTCTGCTTCACAATGGCGAGGTTTGAATCGAAATTATGGGCCCGACCCAACGATCCCCAATACGGCGCGGACGGTGTTTCTGAATCAACCCCAAAAATATTCGGCAGAATAAACTCGCTGACTTCAGCAGGCGGTAGGCTCCAGTTGGTCATGAAAATCCACTTTTGATCTGCCGTCTGGCCCGCTTCTCGATCACGAGTCGGGACCACAGTTTCAAATAAAAACTTGAAGGCCCCGATGCCAAAAATGGCAAAAAACAAGGCCGCGACCACTCCGCCGAGCAAGGTTTTCTTCACGAGTTGCCCTTTGGCAGAAGCCACCTCTAGGCTCCTGTACTTCGCAATCACCAAAACCAAGCCAAAGAAAAAGGCGATAACCGCCATCGGAATCATCATGTCAGGCTGGACGCTAATTCCCCAAATCAGGAGTGTCCCAGCCATTGCATAATAAAACAGCGCGCCTCTTGTTGCAGCGCGATGAACAAATCCGATCAAAAATAACGAATACGCCGTCATCTGGAAAAAGCCGGTGTGCCCACCTGCGATCAAACCAAAAGAGTACCCCGTGAAGGTAAAGCCGAGGGCGGACGGCACCCTCCACGCGCTCGGTACGCCCATGCCTCTTAAGCAAAATAACGCGCCCAAAAAGGTGAGCAAGGAGCTGATTAAATACGTGAACTCTTGGTGCTTCGGATGAAAGGTCACCCAGTCGCGCATGAGACGCAGTGGATTAAGACTTGTCGCCCCAGCCCCTTCACCCAGCCCACTGTTCGTATAATACCAGTTTCCGGTATAATGGTCCGGCATCACCCCACCCCATTCGGAAGGCATGAGGCCCGGAGCGTCGCCGGCAAAAATCGATTTTGAGCTAAAAAAACTAGGGGCGAGCAAGCAGGAAAACGCGACTAAAAATAGCAGCACGGCTAAGATAGTAGGGCTTTTCCAAAAGGCAGGTTTAGGCGGCATGTTCATGAGTCCAAGGTCGTAAAGTCAGGTGCGTTCAACACCTCTAATATAAAATCGCGATATTTGTCCACATTCTCATCACTGGCATCAAGCCCCCGATAGGCCCCCTGCCAAAACATGGAACCTCTCGCGCGGAAGGCCGAGCGCTTCCAGTCCGAAAAAATTTCCTCTGAAAGCGGACCAGCAGGTTGCTGAAGCAAGTCGAACCACTTCTGCATTTGACCCTCCCCAGCAATGTCAAAATCAGAACATACCTTCCGAGCCGGTGGCCGGCCAAAGCAAAAGGTGGTTTTACCGAGAATTCTTCCTTCAAAGGTTGCCGTGCCAGAAATCGCAACCACTGCCACACATTTTTCCAACAAGACATCGGTCGGGATTTTGATATCGGCAATATCGACATGCGGATGCGAAAGGATTTTTCGATAATAGTTCAGCGGGCGCGAACCTGCCATTTTAGGATTCTCTTTGACAACAAGCCGATACCCCTGCGGCATCGATTGACAGGTAATGCGGATGGCTTCGAGTTGATCCTGAAACCATGGGCTATAGGCTAGAATTGATGCTTCGGGCTCCATTTGCAGCGGAAAGTAGACCACCTTTTCGGAAATAGCCTGAATCTCAGCCGCCGATTTAAGCGTACTCTTGGGGGGAAGCAGCAAACGCTTTGTATGCCGCCACGCTTTGCCAATAAAATTAGGGAGGTAATCTTTGAACCCCCAATAATAGGCCCCATGGCGGGAATCGATCAAGTTATGCCTGAGCACTTTACTTTGGTAGAGGATCCAATCCGTAGGCTTTTTGGCGGCACCGATATTCATGTAGCCCATGCGCTCTGACACGGGCCGCCCAAGCTCCTCTTTCATGTCGGCCACGGTCTCAGGAATTCGCCCTGCCTCCTCAGGCAACCGCCATCGTGTCCACGGGGTGCGTAATCCTAGCACTGTATTTGATGGGATGCCGCAGGATATAAAACCAAAATTCCACCCTCCGCGCGCGAGTGTGAGTCCGCTGGAAATCCAATACAGCGCAGAATCCCAGGTTTCATGGACCGTCAGGGTGCTCTCTCCGATAAACCGATGCATCACAGTTAAATGCTGGTTAAGGAACAGTTCCACTTTTTTGCCCTTCGACGGGCGCCCTCGCTCAGCGAGCATGATCAAATTCAAAGACGCATCTAATGCACCATAAATCTCTTTTTCGAGCTCAACCCGCTCCTCAACCTCTAACAGATCATTGGAGCTAAGCTTCTGGATCTCATGCAATACATAAAAGCACTCCTCTCCTGCGGCCAAAATGATCTGCTGGGCAAAATGATTTATCGTAGCAAAGACCAATCGAGCTTCCGGAAACTGCGCCTTTAACTTCCGACCTAAACTCAAGCGAAAATAGACATTTTCATATCGAACAAAAATTAAAATTGTTTTCGGGTTCACGTGGAAGCGGCTCTAAAGAGTGAAAGGCAAAATTGGTTAGGTGCGAAATTGGACTCCTGCCTAAATCCAGTGCTAAAGCTGAACAATCTTCAAATGCAAAAGAGGGCAAATTTATCTAATTTCTCCACAAAGAAATCTAACGCGACCATATCCAGAGCAGAGCGGCTGCGGAATCTTTGGAAAAAGGCTTCTACTTACTTGATCAATGAACAAAATCGGGGTGCTTTATAGCTGTACTATGCAAAACCTGAAACGAAAACTGATCGATATTTTGCCTCGCAAACTTCTCTTTGATTGCCACGCAATATTCAGCCGGGTGAGATCGCTGAAATACAACGGGACAGCAGTTTATTGTCCGAATTGCGAACGGACCTTTAGCAAGTTTTTACCAAATGACGAGCGATTCCCCATTTTGGACCAACTCGAAGTTGTTGGGCAAGCCTACCACGAAGCAGGATACTGCCCACGTTGCTTTTCAGCAGACCGAGATCGCCTCGTGATGTTTTATCTTAACGATCACCTGCACCTATTTTCTCCAGACTGCAAAATACAATCAATGCTCCATATCGCACCCGAATACTGCCTCCACCGCCGGATCGCCAGTAGCAATATCCCCAAGTACCACACCGGAAATCTCTACCCTTGGATTGCGAAAGAAGTCATCGACATCACCTCAATTCCGCACCCAGACGACTCTTTTGACCTATTCATGGCAAATCATGTTTTAGAACATGTTCCAGACGATGAGAAAGCTCTCGCCGAGATCTACCGAATTCTAAAGCCCGGTGGACAAGCCATCATTCAAGTTCCCCTCACCTACAAAGAATCTCAAACACATGAAGATAAGAACGCGCTTTCCTGGTCGGATGAAGAGCGGGAAAAAGCATTTGGCCAACGAGATCACGTGAGAATTTATGCCTACGAAGACTACAAGACACGAATTTCAAATGCGGGCTTCACGGTTGAACCAGTAGACTGGCAAGAGGCAAAGTTCCCGTATTCGGAGCAGGCTACACTCAACCCTCGTGAATTACTTATTATTGCTCGAAAGACATAATAGGCTATGACTGCAACACTTTAATCAACATTGCTTAAAAATTATAACTAGATAAATACGTCTTGTGATGTATTCTGCTCTTCGGCCACGAAGGTCGGAAGTTTTAATCATAGAAGTGATCTTATCTGGCCTCAGGAGTCAATCCGCTCAACCTAAATCCAATCATTCCATGCAAAATATTCCATATGGCCGGCAGTCAATAAATGAAGCAGACCTACTAGCAGTGGAACAGGTCTTAAAGTCGGACTTCCTGACCCAAGGCCCCGCGGTTGCAGAGTTCGAACGCTCCTTTTCCGAATACGTTGAAGCAACCCATGCCATTGCGGTTTCAAACGGAACAACTGCACTCCACCTTTGCTGCTTAGCTCTGGGCTTAAAGCCCGGTGATAAAGTCATTGTGACCCCCATCACCTTTGCCGCGAGTGTAAATTGCGTTCGCTACTGCGGGGCCGAACCGATTTTTGTGGATATTGACCCTGACACGGCCCTCCTCGATCAAAATAAGGTCCGCGAATGCCTAGCGTCTCCGCAGGGAAAAGGAGTGGTCGGCATCATTCCAGTCGACTTCGCCGGTGCCCCGGTTGACCTTGAAGAGCTTAGAGGCATTGCCGATGAGTTTGGTTGCTGGATCATCGAAGACGCCTGCCACGCTCCCGGCGGATCGTTTAACGACTCCTCCGGCCATAAAAACCCCTGCGGAAATGGACGCTATGCCGATGCGGCGATTTTCTCCTTCCATCCGGTGAAACACATCGCCTGCGGTGAAGGGGGAATGGTCACCACCAAAAGCGATAAAGTAGCCGAAAAGGTCCGGCTTCTGCGTACACATGGCATCACAAAGATCCTGATACGCTCGAGGAAAACCACGGGGGCTGGTACTATGAGATGCATGAGCTCGGCTATAATTATCGCCTTTCTGACATGCAAGCGGCCTTGGGCCACTCCCAATTAAGTCGAGCCAAAGCGGGTATTGCACGGAGGCGGGAGATTGCTAAGCGCTATGAGGCGGCCTTCGCTGACCTTAACCTTGATCTTCTTCAGGGCGCAGCGAACCAAGACCATGCCTTTCACTTATTTATTGTTCATCTTGAGAATCGGGCCGACATCTATCAGCAATTGAGAAGCAAGCACATTTACAGCCAAGTGCATTACATTCCGGTTCACACCATGCCGTATTATAAGCAACTCGCTGAATACTCTCTCCCATGCGCCGAAACCTACTATGAAGGCTGCTTGAGCTTGCCGATGTACCACGGTCTAACCGATGACGATCAAGCACGCGTCATCGAGGTCATGACGGAGCTTTGCTCATGAAGGTCGGTATCATCTCACAAGCCCGAATGACGAGTAGTCGCCTGCCGGGGAAGGTTCTTCTGGAAGCAGGGGGAAAGCCCATGCTGGAATACCATGTGGATCGACTAAAGCATGCTGAGGCAGAACTCTATCTCGCGATTACGGACCGGCCCGAGGATGATCCGCTTGAACGCTTTGCCAACGAACACAACCTAACCTATTTTCGCGGTGACGAAAACGATGTCCTCTCCCGGTTTTACCATCTCGCCACCCGCGAAGCGCTTGATGTTATTGTAAGAGTAACCTCGGACTGTCCCCTCATTGACGGGAAACTCGTTCGAAAAGGAATCGACCAGTACCTTCAAGAAGCAGATGCACGCGTTTATTTATCTATCTGCCAAAAGCGTACCTTTCCTATTGGGATGGATTTCGAAATCTTCTCGTATGAGCTTCTGGAAGAAGCGCAGAGAGAAGCCGTATATGATCACGAACGAGAGCATGTAACACCTTATCTTTATCAAGGCAGATGTGAGTGCCGCTCGGTTCATATCCAACAAGAATCGGATCATTCTGCCGAACGGATTACCCTTGATACAGAAGCAGATTTCAAGCTAATCAAAACCCTCATTGAAGAACATGATGCCACTTCAATGAGCCACTCTCAGATTTCTGAGCTGTTTAGAAAAGATCCATGTCTTCTTGAGATGAATGCCACGATCAAACAAAAATCAGTACCGAATATTGGATGACAATAAAGCTAGAAGAACACGAGGTTGCCTAAGTGTATACCTATAATATTTGGCATGTCATTGGAGGGAAAAATGAAAGCTCCTGAATCTCAAAAATTAAAAACAGTCGCATTTCGGGCAGACTGCAATGAGACTATCGGCTTTGGTCATGTAAGTCGTTGCTTGGCGATTGCTCGCCAGATACGTGAGCAATTTGACTGCCTTCTTTTTATCCAAAATCCGCCGGAAAATATACGGGAAAAATGCGAAGCCTACGGTGTTCACTTCCATTGCCTTGAAGCAGGCTTGTCCAAGAAAGACGAGGTGGAATACTTAAACGCGACCCTTGAGAAATTGAAAGTCGATATGATCTGCCTAGATGGCTATACCTTCGATGAAGCATATCAAAACGAGTTAAAATCAACGGACATACCGATTACGATAATTGATGATCTTAAATCGCCTGGGTATTGTGCAGATCTGATCATCAACCACGCTCCTGGCACACAAAAAAGCGATTATCTTGAAGTGGAAGGTTGCCGCTACTTTTTGGGCCTTGATGCCTTGATGCTTGCCCCAGAGTTTTGGGAACAAACACCAAGAGATAGCGATGGCTCAGGCTTCATCTGCCTTGGTGGCTCCGACCCCAGAGGAGCTACGAGCAATGCGATCGAACGACTAGCAACCTCGGGTTTGACTTTGAATGTCGTTATCGGTGGATTAAACCCAAGATCAGAAGCTTTAATTGAACGATTCAGAAGTCACTCTGGCATTCAATTCTATTATGACCTAAGTCCTGCTGAAATTTCAGAATTAATGGCCCGAAGCCAATTCGGAGTCTGCGCATCAAGTACCATTGCCTTAGAATACCTAGTTGTCGGCCGAGAATTGTACCTAATGAAAACGGCGGATAATCAGGCTGGTATTTACAAAGGTCTACTAGAAGAAAAGCTGGCAGTTCCTTTTGAAGATTATCCGTCGCCATCTTCCTATTCTCCTCGAAAAAAAATGCAATGCCCCGACTTCACTTCGCTTTTTATGGAGCTACTTAAATGAGTAGCCCTGAACTCACAGTTGGACTCTTAACAAGTGGACGGCTTGGCGCGTCTGTCTTGAAGCAAATCGGTGACAAATTAGACATCGCTTTCATTGCGACAGATAAAGGATCCGAGGGAATCAAACGCTACGCGGATGCACAAAACATCCCGTCCTTTGTCGGAAATCCAAGGCAAGGTAGGGCCCTTGAGGTATTGAAAGAATTCCCGATCGATGTGCTTCTATCCGTCAACTATCTCTTTCTGATTGAACAAGATTTAATCAACTTTCCCAAGCTAGCTGCGATTAATTATCACGGGTCGCTGCTTCCACGCTATCGAGGCCGGACTCCCCATGTCTGGGCCATCATAAATGGCGAAACCAGCACCGGAGTGACGGCCCACCAGATTGTGTCAGAATGCGATGCTGGAGATATCTTGATCCAGCGTGAAATTACAATCTCACCAGATGAAACAGGGGCGGGCTTATTAGAAGCGTTCGAGCGTATGTATCCTGAAATGATCCGGGAAACGATGGAAGCCCTCGCAGAAGGGGTCCGCTTTCAGCCTCAAGAACACGAGCTTGCAAGCTATTTTGGAAAACGAGTACCTGAAGACGGACAAATCGACTGGTCGTGGCAACGCTTCCGGATTCGAAATTGGGTACGCGCCCAAACGCCTCCCTATCCGGGTGCTTTTTCATATTGCGGGAATATAAAAATCAGAATTGATTGGGTCGAGTTCACAAATATAGGGTTTTCAGATTCCGATCCAAATGGGTTGATTCTAAGCCATAATCAAGATCACCTTTTGGTAAAGGCCCCTGATGGAGTATTAGCTATTACACGGTATGAAGATGCTCACAATGCGCTTAAAGCCGGACTTATTTTGTCATGAATAAACTACTAATTGATCTTTTTTCAGAAACGCCAACCGCTCCTTTCGTAATCGCAGAAATGTCCGGGAACCACAACCAGTCACTTGAGCGAGCAATAAGCATTTTAGATGCAGCTGCAGAGGCAGGGGCACATGCGATTAAGCTACAAACTTACACTGCCGATACCATGACCATCGAAGCAGGGCATGGGCTTTTCTCGGTAACCGAAAATGAATCCCTCTGGAAAGGTGAAACCCTGTACTCTCTATACCAAAAGGCCCACACCCCCTGGGATTGGCATGGCCCACTTTTTGAAAGAGCGAAGGAGCTAGGCATGATCCCTTTCAGCTCCCCTTTTGATGCGACGTCAGTGGATTTCCTCGAGAGCCTGGGCGTAGAACTCTACAAAATTGCCAGCTTTGAAAACACCGACCACCCGTTGCTTAAAAAGGTCGCGGCGACAGGGAAGCCAGTAATCATGTCCACTGGCCTGACCACTGCGGCCGACATCGACGAATCCGTGCGGGTCCTCCGAGAAGCTGGATGCAGGCAACTCATTTTATTAAAGTGCACCAGCACCTATCCATCCACCCCGGAGAATACCAACCTTCTGACCATACCTCATATGTCACAGCTCTTTGGCTGTCCGGTTGGATTATCGGATCATACCATGGGGATCGGAGTGGCGGTTGCCGCGGTCGCTCTCGGAGCCCCCGTGGTTGAAAAACACTTTACTCTCTGTCGTGCAGATGGAGGAGTGGACAGCGCCTTTTCGTTAGAGCCACAAGAACTCGCCTCACTCGTAGTAGAGACAAAGCGAGCATGGCAAGGTTTAGGCCATATCCAATACGGAGTGCAAGAGGCAGAAAAAAATAGCCGGCAGTTCAAGCGGTCAATCTACGTGGTGAAAGACATCAAGGCAGGTGAGAGCTTTAGCGAAGAAAACATCCGCGTCATACGGCCGGGTGATGGACTAGAACCCAAATATTACACTCAAATTTTGGGCAGAACATCTAGGCAGGCGATTCCGGCGGGCACTCCGCTTACATTTGATCTAGCCTAGTTTGTGATGGCTTTAATCGCGTAATGTGGCACCGGACCATCTGCACCTAAACCCCGTCCCCCCGAACCTGCGGTGGTGCTCCCTGAATCGCATGTGTAATATACTCATGAAATAATGAGATATTTTCAGGGCTGTCATCATGCTTCCAAACCCCATCCACGCTCATCGTACATCCATGAGCCGCTAGCGTCCCTCCGACGTAACGTTTGAGATCCTCCTCATAAGGAGGCAGATATTGACCTTCTGAAATTGTTTTAAAAAACGCTTCTAAATCAATCTTGGCCGAAGCGAGATCAGACTGACTCAGTAAATATGAAAACGGCGGTCTACCAAGGCAATAGCCAGGTGTACCGAGAAGTTGTGACTCGAAGGTAGCTGAACCCGTAATGCAAAACGTAGCCTTCGCTTTTTCGATGCACGCGATGCCAGCAATTTTGGGATTGGCAAGCCGCAGGTTAGGAATATTCTTTAACTTGCGATAGAAAGAACGAGGTCGCAATTTCATCATCATGGGATGCTCCTTGACCAATAGATGCCATCCAACTGGGAGTGCCTGAGCCGCTAATCGAAGCGCTTCGGTTTGCTCCCTAAACCAAGGACTATAAGACATAATAGAAGCTTCTGGCGCATATTGCAGCGGAAAAAACACAAAGGGCGTGCCTCTTTCGTTTAACGCGTCAACACTGTCGATTTCGAAGTGTACCTTAGCAAATTTTGGCCGGTTCCGCTTAAGCAACAGCTTTACATTCAAGAAGGAAGCAGAATAGGAGATTACCCCTGTGCCTGTAGAAGCGTCTTTTAAGAGATGCCACATGGTCACCAGGTTCTCTTTTACGGCTGGCAAAAAACGCTTTGGAGAAGAGTCCACCATATAGTGAATACGTTCCTCGGGCGGTGCCTTTAAGGCAGCAGCTAATTCCGCTGCAAGGTCCACTCCTCCAGAATTTCTTCGATACTCTACATCCCACGCTTCAAATGGAGTCTTTAGAGCTAGCGTGCTCTTAGAAGGAATCCCATTGGAGACAAAACCAAAAGGCCAGCCTCCCTTTGTTAAGGTTATCCCACTAGCAAGCCAAAGGAAAAAGCAATCATACATTCGACATATACTCAGGCATTCCGGCTGGATGATCTCGTTCAAAGCTTGAACATAAGCAACTGATAATTCCTCTGCTCTAGCGCCCATCTTGCCAAGGTTCTTATCCGCCATCAGCATAAGATTTATATTGGCCCGCGTCTCATTAAAAAGACGCTGATCGAACTCTTCGATAGGAAAGTCGCTGCCCGCTCCAGCGAGGCAAGACTTCACTCGATCGGGAAAGTAGATAACTTCCTCACTCGTAGATTCCTTAAGCCGTTTCGCAGCGAGCGAGTAACAGGTCACAAAGGTTATTGTAGCCTCAGGAAACTCTCTTTTTAGCGAGCGGCCCAATTCAAGGTGGAAACTCACGACGGTTGGTGCGGTGAAGAAACAAATTTGTTTGGGTCGTTGTGTTTTCATTATTGTTGAAGTCTTAGCTTACACGACTCGATAAAATTCGGAATCAACCGAGCTTCGAGAAAAATACAAATGGTAATCAACACGCGTGCGAGTAACATGGTCCACATCACGAAAGCAAAGGGATTTGTGATCACTCCCTGAGCACCAGGAACAGCCCAAATTCCATATAATATAACAAGTTCCAATATGGTGAGAGGAGCAAGGTAGTATAAGTACCGGTATCTACGACAGGCGTTTTCATGGGTGTAATGTGCCACAATAAAGGTCGTCAAAGAGGCAGATAAACTTAGTATAAACAACCAGCCGCTGTAGCTTTGGTAGACCTTCCAAGAATCCCTCAAACCGAGAAGAAAGTGACCAAAGAATAAAAAAGCAACGGTTATACCAGCGCCAATAAGAAGGGTGATGAAGAGAGCCTGAGCGTGTATCTTACTCGTATCCTCACCTCGCTCGTGTTTTTCTGAGACGACGGGGAACAGGAACGGAATAAGCGCTGGAGCAACCCAAAGCGGAATCTGCCCAAAAGTAAACACGACATAAAAAGCGGCGGATTCGACTTCAGATAAGCGTTGCCGAACAACCCAAGGCTCAACTAACTGCCTAGATAATTCCACAATGAGGCAAATCCCTACCGGGATCGTATAAGCAACAATCGCTTTGTAGTCAGCCCGATAGCTGACGGCCTTCACGCTGGGGCGAACAAAGTGCCAAAACGAGCTTATGAGAAGAACAAAAACAGCCAACACGAGGGCGAGCTGAGCCGTCAGATAGCCAGCAACCTGGAAAGAGGCAAGGAGCAATAAAGCGGCAACTAATCGTGCGATAGGACCAACGATTTTGGCAGCGATTAGAATCTTAAACCGCTTGAGACTTTGAGCCGCAATGAAAGCCAGCGGATTCCAAAAGGTCATGACGGTCAGCGCACCAATCAGCACAAACACAGTAGAGTCTTCTATTTTAAGACGCTCCATGATTGCCCCGCGTGCAAACCACAGCAATCCAACGGAAATAAACGACAAGACAGCAGCAAGGATCGAAAGGTCTCGAATAAGTGCCTTAACTTTTCCCAGCTCCCCTTGGTTGTAATACACGTTAATGTATTTCAAACCACCAGTTAGCACGAAGAGAAACGGCAGAGCAAAGATGGTTGCGAGACGAGTAGCAGGAAGAACCGCACCCAACTTTGCTTGATCCACCAGATCAGGCACAAGAAACATGCCAATATAAAGCGTCACCACATCCCCCATGCGAGAAGCCACGAACATCAGAGCCGTATTCCACCACAGCGGCCCGAGGCGGGAACGGATTTTGCCAATCATCTCCATGAAGAGCGATTTTCCTGTTGGCTTACGATCACGCTTGGCGTGACACGGTTAGAAATGAATTGTTGCAGATTGATTCTCTCTCTGTTTGGAGTAGTGAAAATACAAATTATTGGAATAGTCGATGAAGAATTTAAATGATCAATCCATACTGGTAACGGGCGGAACGGGCTCATTCGGAAAAAAGTTTATTGCGAGTGTGTTTGAGCAGTATCCCAAGGTGAAGCGTGTGGTTGTCTATTCCCGGGACGAACTCAAACAATTTGAGATGTCTCAGACCTTTTCCCCCGAGAAATACCCAGCCATTCGCTATTTTATTGGCGATGTTCGCGATGGGGCTCGTTTTAAGCGAGCCTGCGAGGGAATCGATGTCATTGTTCATGCTGCGGCCCTAAAACAAGTTCCAGCTGCGGAATACAATCCGATGGAATGCATTAAAACCAACATTCTCGGGGCGGAAAACGTGATAAATGCAGCGCTAGACTGCGGAGTTAAGAAAGTGGTTGCCCTTTCGACCGACAAAGCAGCGGCTCCAATCAACCTGTATGGAGCGACCAAACTCTGCTCCGATAAACTTTTTGTGGCAGCAAATAACATGAAAGGTCCGCGTGACATCCAATTTTCCGTGGTTCGTTACGGAAATGTAATTGGATCACGTGGCTCTGTCATCCCATTTTTCCTGAAGAAGCGGAAAGATGGCGTATTGCCAATTACCCACGCGGACATGACTCGCTTTAATATCTCACTCCAGGACGGGGTGGATATGGTACTCTATGCCATTGGAAATATGTGGGGCGGAGAGATTTTTGTTCCACGAATTCCATCCTATCGCATTACGGATGTGGCCGAAGCAATTGGTCCAAACTGCAAACAAGAAATTGTCGGCATTCGCCCAGGCGAAAAACTTCACGAAGAAATGATCACCGCGACGGACTCGTTTGCGACGCTGAAGCTTGGGAAATATTACGTCATTTGCCCCGCGACTCCAATGTGGGATCAAAATGAATACTGCAAAGCCTTTGATGCGACGCCCGTCGAAGAAGGATTCACCTACGACTCGGGCATGAACGATGAATGGTTGTCGGTTGAGCAGTTGCGAGAACAAATTGTGAACCATGTCGACCCCGACTTCACGATTTAAACGCTGAACCAGAGCCGCTGGAATGAAAATAAACGGCACGAAGAACGATAGGGCCAGTGGCATTAATTTAAGCCGATTTGCATGAGAAACAGCCCCTCGATCCAGTCAGGCAAAGGCGCATAGCGCTGACACATTGATAGCCATGGTTGACGAACGAAGTGAGAAGGCAGTGGAACGGATGCGAAGGTTTCCGAGGTGCATCAAGGTACACATACGCGCTCGCACGAAAAACCTCTAAGATAGAGTCTATCCTCAAGGGCACTTAATTAAGCCGATTTGTATGGAAAGGCGTTCGCTCTGCCCTGAAAAGAAAGCCGGAGGCTTGAAGGCAATTAGCCGGTCGGTGACCGAAGGGAACCACCGGAATTCATCGGAAAATAATATGAAGCGCTGGAAGCGCGATCGGAATACAAACCAATGTGGGCGATGCCTTTCAAAAAAGCAGAGGTCGACTGATGCGTGCTCAGAATACGATTTTTAACTGAAAATTGTACGGTTTTAACCAGCTGGCGCGGTGCTGCGCCTCGTTCCGATTTCACTCCAAATACACAGTTCAGCCCTCGTTGCTTTTTTGGGGCTCAACCGTACCAGGGGTTGCGCTTCGCTCCACCACCTGGCTACGTTATCCCGCCCACTTCGGGGCGGATTCCCACAGCGTAATATGCGGTTAAAATTGCTCCCCATTGCTCACTTACCTGCCATTGACGGCAGACTCAAAAGCGATTCGAGCCTCCAAAGCTACATCGCAGCTACTTTCCCGTCTTCTTCTCAAGACTCAAGAAGGTCAGGGAGCCGCTGCCGGTTCCGGCTTCTCCGGCCGCAGCATCTCCCGCCGCGATATCCATGGCGATAACACGCCAAGGTGGACGCGAGGCTTCCGCCTTTTCCAAGATGTTTTGAATCTCGCTCCAAGCGGTATTTTTGAGGGTAACTTGCTGTTCCAAGCGAACCCAACCCGCCTTCAAAGGAGTTTCTTTTACCGCGGCGATCGCGCGACCGGCTTGCTTGCCTACAATCCTGGCAAGCGGTTTGGGACGCGTTTGCCCGGCTGCCT
>Ga0114957_1002438_pt1 | contig 17857 bp, 12 predicted proteins | sample BantaG_FD_87175 | JGI IMG/M metagenome (GOLD analysis project Ga0114957, IMG submission 87175) | Marine algal microbial communities from Bantry Bay, Ireland - BantryBay_4 metaG | ecosystem: Host-associated > Algae > Red algae > Unclassified | place: Bantry Bay, Ireland | collected 2014-11-21 | reverse complement strand
TTTAAATGTTGTCTTTCGTTACGGAGATAAGCAATAGTATCTTCTGTAGCGTCCTTCTCTCTGAGTGTCGCCGCATACTGAAATACGTTACGAACCTGTCCAAATAAATCCAAAGATATATTAGTCAGTGCGATATCCGTTTCTAGCGTAGGTCCATGTCCACAAAGTTCTGACAGACGATGACCTAGGATCATAGAATTATCTCCTAGCATCAACAAATATTTATATAGAATCTCATTTTTTATCTCTGACATTAAATATGTTTTAGTTCGATCGGTAATTCGTAAAAAGTAGGATGGCGATATACCTTATCCTCTGCTGGCTCGAATAATTCGCCAGATTGCTCTGGATTAGTAGCAGTAATATCTTTAGATTCTACTACCCAGATACTCACTCCTTCCTGACGTCTCGTATACACATCACGAGCATTCTCTATAGCCATCTGTGCATCAGCCGCATGTAGACTTCCAAAATGTCGATGCTCGAGCCCATTTTTAGAACGCACAAAAATTTCGAAGATGGGCCATTCGGTTTTACTCGGGGTTTGTTCTTGAGGATTTTTTTTGGATTCCATGATTGTTTTTTCTATTTGGAAATAAGTTATTAGATACTAGTTATTAGTTATCAGTATACTAACAATGTTATTTATTTCTTTTGAATTTTCTTTTTGCTTAGAAAATTTATATAGCCATTTAAAATTTTCGTTATTTCAGTTATCTCTTTTTTGTATTCTTTTAATTCGTTTACATTTATGTAATCACAATCGTATGCACAAATTAGGTGATCGAGACATTCTGATCATGATCCTCGTGCGATTCTACAGTATTGTATATTCTCTTGGAAATGAAATCTCCCATGCCCTTCTGCAATATTAGCCGTAATAGATCTTGAGGCTCTAATTAATTGATTTGTTAATTTATATTTTTCATCTTTAGGTAGTGTCTCAGTAAATGCGAAAATTGAATTTCTAAAAAGCCTCGCTTTCTTCCAAAATCCTAAATCCGTAAAATTATCGTAAGTCCTCAAAATTTTTTTCGCTTTGAACTAATAACTAATAACTAAGCTATCCTCTCTTCTAATTTTAGAGTTCTTAATTTTTTATCCGCATGACAAAGAGCCGCATCCCTAACCCATTCTCCTTCATCCCACGCATCTACTCTGGCTGCTAGTCTTTCTTTATTACAAGGGCCATTTCCTTTAACTACTTTCCAGAATTCGTCCCAGTCTATTGCTCCGAAATCATAGTGTCCTCTTTCCTCGTTCCATTTTAGATCTGGATCGGGGATCGTAAGACCCGCAAATTCTGCTTGTGGAACAGTGATATCTATAAATTGCTGACGTAGCTCATCGTTTGTTTTTCTTTTTATTTTCCATTTTACAGATTGTTCTGTATTAGGAGATTCTTCGTCTCTCGGTCCAAACATCATGAGTGATGGCCACCAAAATCGGTTTAAAGCATCCTGAACCATTTCCTTTTGTTCTGGTGTTCCGTTAGCTAATCCTAGCACGATTTCGTAACCCTGTCGCTGGTGGAAACTTTCCTCTTTACAGATTCTAACCATGGCTCTTGCGTAAGGTCCAAAAGATGTACGAGTCAGCATCACCTGATTAATAATCGCGGCACCATCTACTAACCATCCGATGGCTCCGATATCTGCCCAGCTCAGAGTGGGGTAGTTAAAAATGGAAGAGTATTTTGCTTTTCCTATATGTAACTGATTAAACATTTCATCTCTGCTGATCCCTAATGTCTCTGCTGCTGAGTATAGATATAGGCCGTGACCCGCTTCGTCTTGGACTTTTGCGAGAAGGCCTACTTTTCTTCTGAGGGAAGGAGCTCTGGTGATCCAGTTACCTTCTGGTAGCATTCCTACAATCTCGGAATGGGCATGCTGGGAAATCTGACGGATGTGGGTTTTTCTATATTTTTCTGGCATCCAGTCCTTAGGTTCTATACGTTCTCCAGCATCGATTCTAGCTTGGAATTTTTCTTCTAAATTAATTTCTGGTGACATGATTCTTATTTTTTATTTTTATTCTAAATTTTTATTTTACTTTCTCTTATTTCTTCTTCTTTCCTACTTTTTTCTTCCAGGGAATTTGGAATTTTTCACTTAGGAATTTATTAGATTTAAGTATACTTCGATCTAGTATTAAACATCAAAATCTACAACTAGTTTTCCAGAGGTCGGTATCGATTGGCAGGTAAGAATAAAACCTGCTTCTATTTCGTCAGGTTCGAGTCCATAACTGAGCAACATATCGACATCTCCTTCTACCAGTTTTGCTTTACATGTTGCACATACACCACCTTTACAAGCAAAGGGTAGATCAGCACTATTATTTAGGGCTTCGTCTAGGATATTATTAGCTCCTTGTTCCATCTGGATAGTCATCTTTTTACCACCTTCGATGATTGTGAGATCACATACTTTTCCTTTAAAGGTCTGAGCCAGCACTTCTTTTTTCTGATCTGCTACTTTATTATCTGTACCGAATAATTCGAAATGAATTTTCTCCTCACTTACCTCTGCATCTTTAAGATAGTCATTTATTAGATGGATCATGGCTTCTGGTCCGCAGATAAAATAGTGATCGGTGTGGTCTATATTACAGATTGATTTAAAAATAATTTCCAGCTTTTCCTGATCTATACGACCATTTAAAAAAGGGATACTTCTCTGCTGTTTAGTCAGGAAATAATAAATCTCAAAACGATCCATATATAAATTCTTGAGAGCCTCTAGTTCCTCTTTTAGAATTACAGTAGATGCTTTCTGATTTACATAAAACAGTTTGAAGGTAGATTTAGGCTCGGAGGCCAAATGTGTTTTAATAATAGAAACCATAGGTGTGATTCCACTACCCGCTGCAAAAGCGACATAGTTTCTTTTTTGATTTTCATCAATGGGAGTATAGAAATTACCATCTGGAGGCATTACTTCTAATGTGTCTCCTACTTTTAAAACATCATTTGCAAAAGTTGAGAATTTACCTCCAGGTACTTTTTTAATTCCTACTTTCCATTCGCTGTCAAGCGGACTCGAACAAAGAGAATAAGACCTTCTGACTTCTTCTCCGTGTACCATAGTTTTTAAAGTGAGATATTGACCTTGAATGAAGGAAAATATTTTTTGTAATTCTCCAGATATATCTAAGCTGATAATAGCACAATCATCAGTAGTCTTTTCGATGTTATTTACGCTTATGGGGTAGAATTCTTTAGACAATGTGTTTAAGATTTGGTAAACTAATGATTGTTAGTACAAAACTAACGTTTATTAGTTAAACTATCAACTGTTCCTCATTCAAATACTGGCGAAATAGATGTATTTTAGAAAATCAGAAGAAATATTGTAATAAAAGCAACGTTTTTCGATTTCAAGGGGTATAACTACTAGATACACTTTTGTCTAAGCAAAACAAAAAAATATGAAAAAGCCCTTACTTTCCTTTTTACTCTTCTGTTCATTCGCGATAAGCGGAATATTTGCTCAGACACAAGCTGATGACTGGACTATGGAAGATATCAATGGGAATAGCCATTCTTTGTATGCAGATTATCTAGATCAAGGGACGACTGTTTTTATCAGCCTCGCTGCCTCATGGAACCCATGGGATTCTGTATGGACACAGTCTTATGTAATGGAAGATTTCCATAATGAATTTGCGGGTGATGATGCAGTTATTTTATTTATAGAGGCAGACCCTACTACAAGTGTTGCGGATGTTATGGGGCAAGGTACTGATAACTTTGATTTAGTCACTGGATTTTCTTATCCCATCTTTAATGCTCCGCAAGATGTTATCGATGGATTTAATTTAGCATTTTATCCATCGATCCGGATCATATGTCCAGATGGGACGATGTATGATGATGGGAATTTTGAACTACATTATGGAAGTTTTGAAGAAGCGGAAGATATAGCTAATAAGATGTTTGAATTATGTGGTACAAGTTTTGATTCTAAAAATCGACTTTTTGTAGATATTCATGCTGATGATAATACGGACTGTATAAACGACGCTACGGAAATAGGTATTCCTAATGTAGCTGTAGAGTATAGTGGTAATGGAAATGTAATTACTAAATATTCTGATCATACAGGTCAGGCAAGAACTCTTTTAAATTCAGGAGATTATTCTGTCTCTGTAAATGCTCCTAATAATTTATGGGATGTATGTAATAATCCACAGGATGTTTCTTTTCCTAATACAGGAGAAATGGAGACTATAAACTTTGGATTGCAGGCGATAAGTGATTGCGTGTATTTAAGCACTACTGTTAGTTCGCCGAGATTTAGAAGATGTTTTGACTCTTACATATATGTGACGTATTGTAATGAGGGAACGGAGGCAGCTGATAATGCTTATGTAGAAGTAGAGTTAGATGACTTCTTAGAATATGTGGATGCAGATGTAGCTCCATCTAGTGTACAAGGACAAAACTTAACATTTGATTTAGGAACATTAGACCCATGGGAATGTGGTACGATCGTAATAACTGTTTTACCTGACTGTGATATAGATTTAGGTTCGGAGCAATGTGTAAGTTCTGTTATTTTCCCACAGGAAGCTTGCGACCCGAGAAATAAATTATTCGATACAGAATGCCAAGAAATTATAGGAGCTTATGATCCTAATGATAAGAGAGCATTTCCTTACTTAGGATCTGATGATTATAAAATATTACCAGATACTTCTATTAGATACCAGATTAGATTTCAGAATACAGGAACTGATACTGCTTTTAATGTAGTCGTGCTAGATAAGATTTCTGACAACCTAGATCTGAGTAGTTTTGAAAAATTAAGTTCTAGTCATCCTTGTAACGTAGAAATAAATGATGCACGAGAGCTGAGATTTTACTTTGATAATATCATGCTACCAGATAGCTTTGTAAATGAGCCAGGGAGTAACGGTTTTGTAACATTTAGATTGGCGATGAAAACAGGTCTAGTAAATGGAAATAAAATAGAGAATTTTGCAGATATCTTTTTTGATTTTAATGATGCGATCAGGACTAATATTACCGTACATACCGTCGATGATGGAATTGTAAGTACAAGTGACACGGAGCCTAATCGTTTTAAAATCAGTCCTAATCCTGCGAAAGATTTTATCACTATTACGACGGAAAATACCAAAGGAATGGTAACTTTAGAAATACTAACTATATCAGGAAGATCTGTTATGGTAAAAGACATGCTAGCTACTAAAGAAAACATCGATATTGCAAACTTGTCTAGCGGACTGTATATAATCAAGTTAAAAGAGCTCCACGGAAACGTGAGTGTACAGAAACTGATTATCGAAGAATAATATTTGTTGGATTATTTAATAATCAAGTGGAAACGGCGTCAGCTGTTTCTACTTTTTTATTGCGTCGCTTTTCACTTAATTCCCATTACTATCTCTGCGTTTTCTGCCTTGAACTTTAATTATGATCTCAAATCCACTGCGACATTGTAAACAATAATTAGTATAAAACCTTAAAATAAATCTAAACGAGTCGATTCGTTTTTTTTTCAATTATTATATATGCTTTTAAATTAAAATCAATGTCCTTCTTTTTCCATATCCAGCTTATTAGGATATCTCTTAACTCGTTATCAATGGGTAAGCTCAGAAAGGAATTATCCAAGTAATGAGCCTTTAGATTTCGATAGACTTGTAAAATTTTAAATAACGCAAATTTCTTTTATGCCTCTAAAGATCTCTCAACGATAGTCGAGATGAAAATATAGAGTGTTTTATATTATCCTCTCACCCGTAATCCACCCAGCAGACATTCCTTAAGCTGTTTTTCTAACTCGACAGAGCTGATATCTTGATGTCTTTCTTTCCAGGAATAAAGCCAGTGCAAGGAAGAAAGAATGGAAAAAAGAGCGACATCGATATTTACGCTATTATGGATGAGCTGATCTTTTTTAGCATGGTTAAGGATGGCTTTAAAACTGGCTTCGTATTTTGATCGGGATTGTTTAAACATCTTTAAATCTTGCTCATTTAGATGTACCCAGTCTCCAGTGATTAAGGTCATGCGATCACCATTTAGGATCGTGAGTTTTACATGGAGTGCGACTAACTGTTCCAGTTTTTCTAACGGATTTAAAGTAGAGTTTTCTATGTCTTTCATCCCCTCAGAAAAAGATGTAGCGATGGGCATACATAATTCTTTGAGAATTTCTTGCTTGGATTTTATGTGATTATAAAGACTGGCTGCTTTAATCCCTATAGCCTCTGCAATGTCCTGAACCGATGTAGCGGCATATCCTTTTTTTCTAAAAAGTTTTGCGGAGGTCTCATAGATAGCTTGTTTTCTAGAACTCATTATTTTAATCCTATAATCTTATTTATCTGCGATTGATCGATAGATCCACCTGCAAAATTATCAAATGCTTTTTCTGTTACTTCTATAATATGATTTGTAATAAAAGGAGCTCCTTCTCTAGCACCTTGCTCTGGAGATTTTATACAGCATTCCCATTCCATCACTGCCCATCCATCATATCCATACTGTGCTAGCTTAGAGAAAATAGTTTTAAAATCTATCTGTCCATCACCCAGCGATCTAAATCTGCCAGCTCGATCTTTCCATTTTTGGTAACCGCCGTAAACTCCAGATTTTCCAGTGGGGTTAAACTCAGCATCTTTAACATGGAACATTTTTATGCGATCATGGTATAAATCTATAAACTGTAGATAGTCCATCTGCTGCAATAAAAAATGACTGGGATCGTACAGTATGTTAGCCCGTTGGTGATGGTTTACTTGATCTAGAAATAACTCCCATGTATGTCCATCGTGTAGATCTTCTCCTGGATGTATTTCATAACAGAGATCTACACCAGCCTCATCATAAGCGTCTAAAATCGAAGTCCATCTTCTTCCTAATTCGGCGAAAGCCGTCTCTACTAATCCCTCTGGTCTCTGTGGCCATGGATAAACAGTATGCCATATCAGTGCACCAGAAAAAGTAGCACTTGCATTTAATCCGAGATGTTTGCTTGCCGTTGCGGTAAGTAGTAATTGTTCTTTTGCCCACTGGGTTCTGGCTGTGGGATTTCCTTTTACAGCATCCGGTGCAAAGGAATCGAACATAGAATCGTAAGCAGGATTTACAGCAATCAGCTGACCTTGTAAATGAGTAGATAGTTCTGTAATCTCTAGTCCGTAAGAAGAGATGGTACCAGCTAGCTCATCGCAATAAGTTTTACTCTCTGCGGCTAATTTTAAATCTATTAGGCGAGACTCCCATGTAGGAATTTGTATACCCTTATATCCTAGATTTGACGCCCACTTACAAATAGAATCTAGTGTGTTATACGGAGCTGTCTCTCCTATAAACTGAGCTAAAAAAATACCGGGTCCTTTAAACGTTTTCATGGTATGTATAACTGAACGACAACAAAGTAAACAAAAAAAGGGCTACCCGAGGGCAACCCTTATAAAATTATATTATACCTCTGTGTTAGCGTTTAAATAATCCGCCTAGGACTTTCATACCCATACTAGCGATCTCATCCATAGCAGATCCATCACCGTCTCTATCTAGCATTTTAGTAATGAGGCTCTGTTGTGGCATTTGCTTTTTTACTTCCTCTTGAGAATTATTTAAAAAATCCCATAGATTTTTAGGCTGCATCTGTTGTTCTTTCTTTTGCTTACCTAACATTCCCAAAGCTACTGGAGCTAGTTTCATCAAGAGATTCATAGAATTATTTCTATTCATTCCAGAACCTTTAGAAATCATCTCGACTACATTAAAAATATTACTACCTCCTAGTAGATGACTTAAAATCCCTACACCATCGGCTTCTTTTCCTTGGGCAGATCCGCTTAGAAGACCACCTATATTATTAAGAATACTACCGTCATGATTATTTAATGCTCCGAATAATCCTTCTAGTCCCTGAGGCTCAGCTGCATTTTTTGTAAGTGCACCTAGTATGGTCGATAGGGCGAGATTCGTTGCGGATTGCGTTTGTTCTTTACTAGCTCCTGAGAGTTGCCCAGTAAGTTGATCTAATAATCCGTTTTGTAGTTGACCTTGTAAGAGGTCCATGAAATTTGCCATTTGTTTTTTAAGGTTTAATGTTTAAAATAGTATACAAACTTATTACGTTTTAATCTAAATCTTAGTTCATTTTGCAAGAAATTAACATATTATAGAAAATTGTAATATATTTGTGATTCCTTAAACCGATTGTTATGCAAAAACTAATAGTGTTAGTTTTTACATGTTATACTATTATGAGTATCAGTCCCAGTAGTTCGTCTCTGGCAGATGCTTACATTTCCAGTTATAAAACTATAGCTATCTCGGAGATGCAACGGAGTGGTGTACCCGCTTCTATAAAACTAGCGCAGGGTTTAATGGAATCAGACTGGGGTAGATCAGATTTAGCTACGGTCGGTAATAATCATTTTGGGATTAAGTGTGGCTCCTCATGGGAAGGTCCTACTTTTTATAAGGAGGATGATGATTATGATCACAAAGGAAAACTAAAGCAAAGTTGTTTTAGGGCTTACGCCAATGTAGGAGAATCTTACATCGCTCATACCGAATTTTTAAGGAAACCACGATCATCTAAAAGATATGATTTTCTGTTTTATCTATTACCGACGGATTATAGAGGATGGGCAAAAGGGTTATCACGGGCAGGATATGCGACCGACCCTAAGTATCCAGAAAAGTTGATAAATATTATAGAGAAATTTGAGCTTTATAAATTTGATAGTGTATCCGCAGTCGATGAAGTTCCAGAGAGACAACAGTTAGTAAAACAAGAAAAACCCTCTAAAGAGGAAGATATAAAAGAAGTTGATGACAATGCAATTGTTGAGACAACCCTGAATATCGAACCGATTAAGAAATCATTGGAAGCTGTTGAAAGTATCAATAGAGTTCCAATGATTCTTACTTCATCTAATGATACGCCTCTGTCCATCGCAAAACGTTATGGATTATCGTACAATAAGCTCAAAGAATATAATGAGGAGATCGGTGCGAGAAGTGAGATCTTAAAAAAAGGAACGATCGTTTATCTAGATAGAAAAAAGCGTAGATATAACGGGGAGGAAGAACAGCACAAAGTAAAAGAAGGGGAGTCGATGTATGCTATATCCCAACTCTACGGAATAAAAATGCATAACCTATATGTAAAAAATCGATTGCCTAAAGGAGCTCAGCCATTAGTCGGTCAGAAATTAAATCTAGGGAGAATGGTAAAGGTGGGAAAACGACCTAAGTTTTTAACTCAGGAAGAATTAGTTTCAGTGGATGAGAAATTTTTGTTTGAAGATCCTTCTTTGGATTCTAATTAGTTTTTGTTATTAAAACAAAGTCTTATTACTTAGTACTTTTTAATCTTAATACTACTCTTCTTAATAATACTATTAAGCTTATTTTAGCAAAAAATAATTTATGAAAAGGCTTTGTCTCTTAGTGATCTCCAGTTGTTTTTTATTTACTGCTGATGCACAGAGTTTTTGGTTTGGTCCTAAGCTCGGGCCTACGGTTGCTTTTCAGCAGTGGAATAATTTTGATCGTCAGCCTTTATTTACAAGACATGCGGCCATCTTTATAGAGTCTTATGCAGAGGAGGACGATAACGGTTCTGTTTATGCACAGATAGGGTATCATACCCGAGGAAGTTCGATACGTTTTACAAATGGGTTTACCTCTGATCTTTTTTCCGAGGGAATCGAGTTTTATAATATCTCATTACAGGGAGGGATAAAACGCTTTTTGACTAATACAGCATTATCGTCGACTTACTATAGTGTAGGAGCAAGATTAGAATATACAATCAATACTAATTTACAAGATCAGAATTCCGAGTTTTTAAATCCATTTTTTCCTATCGATAATTTTACTAATAAGTTTAATTATGGAATCTCATTTGGAGGTGGATATCGTTATAATTTTTCAGAACTTTTTGGAGGTTTTGTAGAGCTCAGTTTTCATCCTGATATCTCTTATCAGTATCAGCAAGCTGCGTTACCATTCGGGGCAACTAATCCTTTTACAGGAACCATACAAACCATCGGCGAACGGCAAATAAGAAATCTTACTGTAGAAATATCTGTAGGAATAAATATTTTACGCAAGGTGATTTATGAGTAGTGGTTTAGATTTATAGACTGGTAGATTTAGACTATTAGACTTTGAACCTTTGTTTATCCTCGAGGCTCAAATATTTTCTTATTGCTACATTAGATTAGGACTATTATTATATAAAAAGCCCCACATTAATGTGAGGCTTTTTCTGAGTGTCTAAATTTGTTTTTTCTATTATCTGAGATTACTATTTATAACTATGATCTTTTTTGCCAAGTAGTTCCCGTCTGAAGCTAAAAATTGCAGGATATAGATTCCATCAGTAATATTATTTAGAGATGTAATTTTCGTTTTCCCAGAAGCTAAAGCAGTACTTGATATTTTTTGTCCTTGGATACTCCAGAATATAAAATCTAAATTATTGGCGGAGTTATTTGTAATAACCATATTCCCAGATTGATCAGAAACTATCTTTATGTCATCACTTATAATATTTGAGGTGTTACTGATAATCGGATTATTTATTTTGATGTTTTCGCAGAATTCAGGGTATAATTCATTACAAACAAAAACATTTAGAATTTCTTCTGATGACACGACATCATCGATAATATAATCAGGTGTATTTATATCATGGAGTCCATACGATTCTCCATTTACTGATACATTATATGTAGTGGGACATGTGTCATCAACTAAAAGATTAATAACAAGTTTTATATTATCATTACTCTGTAATGCGTCGATCGTTAATTGCTGAATCATGCAACTGACTCCGGCTGTACAACACACATCTACTACGGTAGTTGCATTACAATTAGGAAATTCTATATCCTGAAAAGTAAAGGTGGTCATAGAATCACAGTTAGAAGGCACTAAAAATTCTATACCTCCAGGATAAACCATAGTGTCTTGTACCACACCATTTACGGCTATGGAATAGCCTAGGCTTCCTTCGTTTTCTATATCGTAATCAAAAGATACTAGAACGTTTCCTAAACTATCACAAGAGATGGAATCCACTGTTGCTGTAAAAGAATTAATCTTGCAAGCTATATTTTCTTGGTAGCAAGGATTTTCGATATTGAAAACAGTGCAATCATAGATCGGAGATTCTGTACATACAAAAATGGTTAGTAAAGAATCTATACTATATACATCCTCTGCTACTAAGTAATCTCCGTCCCATATTAAATCATAAGAGCTCCCATTTATATTAGTGTACCAGTCATAGTTTATACATGACCCTGACTCGATAATCATTAATACTCTTAGATCAAAGGTCCCGTTTTCACAAACCGGATCTTTTAATTCTACATCTTCAAAAACACAAGGACAGCAAGCAGGAGCTAGAGTCACAGTGGCTGTACAATTAGGGTTATCTATATCTGTAATAGTGAGTTCGATATCTTCCTCGCAGAGGGTAATGATTCCTATGGAATAATCATCTCCCAGATTATAAAACTGAGTGTATCCATCACTGGAAACCTCAAAACCATTAAGACCAAAACCTGCGGCATCAAATAAGAAGTCTATAGAGATGATCTCACCGACACAACTATTAGTGTCATAAGTCGCAGTAAAAGTATTAATAGCACAAACGGTATTAGAGTTGTCCTCAAAACAAGGATTAGCAATAGTATAAGTATAACATTCGTTTAGTGGACTTTCGTTACATAGCATGATTGTCAGTAATGAGTCTGTGGCTAGTATATCTGATGCTTGATAAAAATCATCTGTCGTATTATATAAGAGATCATAATTTACACTGTCTATAGTTACATACCAGTCATAGTTTACACAGGAACCTTGGTTTACATCAAATCCTAAGTGTAAATCAAAAAGGCCGTTTTCACAATCTGTGGTTTCTAAAACAGGATCAGAGATATCACAATCACAGCAAGCTGGCCCTAGTGTTACTGCGGCATTACAGTTAGGATTCTCTACATCGGTGATCGTAACGGTGACCGATGTATCACACTCTGCGATAAAACTAAAGGTATAGTCATCTCCGAGGTTATAAAATTGTGTTACTCCAGCGGTGGAAATATTAAATCCATTTGCCCCAAAATCAGTAGCATTAAAATCAAAATCTATATTTATTATTTCTCCTACACAACTGGTACTATCGTAGGCTGGGATAAAAGAAGTGATGATGCAATTAGAATTGTTAACGGGTACATAACAGGGATTGTTAAAATCGACCGTAAAGCATTCTCCGGAAGGAGCTAAGGTGCAAACCATCGCTGTAACTGTAGAATCAGTAGCTAAAATATTATTTCCATCGTATGAATTCCCATTGTAGACTAAATCATAGTTTAGACCATCTACAGAAATATACCATGAGTCGTAGTTACATGATCCAGATAAAATATTAAAATCTACAGAAATATCGAATGAACCATTATCGCACGCTGCAGGTGTTGCTAATAAATTTTCTAAAGAACAATCACAACATTCTGGAGTGAAAATAGTGGATGCATAACAAGAGGGCTTATTTAAATCTGTAAAAGTTAATTCGATATCAACGCTACAATTGTTAGCGGTTTTAAAAACAAAATCGTCTCCAGGATCGAATGTTTCCGTTGCCGATCCATCTGATACCGTAAATCCAAATACACCAAAATCTTCTGCATCTAATTCGAAAATAATATCTACCATATCATCCTCACAAGAATCAGTATCTGCATATGCTGTAATATTGAATATTTCGCAATTTGCCGAACTATCAAAACATGGATTTTCGATTGTATAATTCTCGCAGATAACCATAGGGTATAGACTGCATAGTTCAAAAGTAACGAGAGAATCTAATGAGGTTTCTATATCAAAAGCATCCCAAAGATCATCATTGTTTGCATTCTCTAAAATATAATCTACTCCATCGACTATAATTTTCCAATCATAGAATTTACAAGATCCGAATACTTCACTTAGATCAACGACCATGTTAAATAGGTCACCTTCACATTCTTCAGGATAAAATTCTGGATAATAGAATTGGCATAGACAACACAGTGGACCGTAATTAAAGCTAGCCTTGCAATTAGGGTCGTCTTCATCTATTATAGTTACTATCAGATCATCGTCACAAGTTCCTACATCTCCTATAGTATAAGCATTGTTAGGATCATAAGATGAATAGAACTGGGAGATGCCATTATATTCAATAGTAAATCCATTAATCCCAAAATCATCAGCGTCAATTTCCAAGTTTATAAATATTTGGTCTAAATCACAGTTTTGAAAACTAGCGGAAAAAGAGTTTATATTACAGACCTGTGCTGTGGAAGAATATGAGAATATAGTAAATAGGCAATAGATGGTTAATTGAAAATAGGAGTTGTGCTTTTTCATGACAGTTTGTTTTGATTTAAGTGAATCGAAATAGTTGGCTAAATCGAACTGTATCTTTAAATCATATGGAAGATAGAAGATAGCATAAACAGATCCTAGGATTTTGCTTTAAGACAAATCTCATAATTAAATGATCCTTCTAGTATAAAATTCGCTGCTTAATATATATAGTTGATTTAATATTGATGGATAATTTTGTAATCATATGTTAGTTTGAAATATGTATTTTTTCTTTTTATCTCAAATGTAGTTAAGCGGAATGGTGAGTTCTTAAGCAGACAAGTCAGCAATTAAATTTTGTATTTAAAGCTAAATCTTAGAACCCTGATACTGATATTGTTCTTCTGTTGGAATTTTAATAACTCGTCAGCCGCCATTGATGGCAATATGTAATATCACCGGCTTGTTGTGAGTTAGTTTATTAGGATTATTTAGTTGGGTATAAATTGCTATTACAAATAGAAATAATAATTTAAGTTCGACTAAGTCTCTTTCGGATAGGTGTCATACTTGCAATCTGCATAAACATGATTTGATCCTCAGTAAAGCTATATTTTCTTAAATAACATGGCTTATAATAGGACATATAGTTTTCTAAAAGCGGTTTATATTCATTACCGATAGTATCTTTTAGTCCGATCATTTCGCAAGTAGAATAGTTAACATAGATTTCAAAAACGATACCTGGATCTGGAGGTGTGTCGCACATTCTATCGCCGACGTCTTGACATTTATCAGAATCAAATTGATCTTTCCCAAAGTTAAATTCTTCAAATGTGTGAAATAGCCCAAAGAAATGGCCTAATTCGTGAGCTATTATTTTGGGATCCTTAAGATCAAATTGGCTGACCACAATATTATTTGTACGCTCTGAGAGTATATACGAAAACCCAACTGTACGAGAACAACTGATGGATTCGCTTTGGATATTGCAAAATTCGTCTCTATGATTTAGGACGTAAATAGTGATCATATCGTCATGATCATTTTGTTCCGAAAAACGATCATAGATATTGTCTACATTACTGGATAAGTCTTCTAAACTGAGATCGGTTTTAATTATATCGATTTGCTCTAGGTAGAACAGGAAGTTTACAGGAGCAAAGGATTGGTTTAGATTATTAATCACATTACGTATGACTAATTCTGATTGCGAAATAGAATTACTTTCTGCTTGTACTAATCCAAAACGTATAGGGAACTTGATCTTTTTATTTTTGTTGACAACTATATTTCTTATTGAATCATTTTGCATCCTCAGATGGATTAAATCTGACGTTTTACTCAAGAGGGGTCTTGATTTTATAAACGACGCAGAAGGTATTACTTTATTTATCGCTTCAGACTAAACCGAACATGGTAAATGAATAATTGTATTGTAAAAAGTACAATTATAAAATAGCTCTAAACCTCTAAACCTCTAAACCTCTAAACCTCTAAACCTCTAAACCTCTAAACCTCTAAACCTTTATCCCTTTATGTCCTCCGTGCCTCTGAGGTTCAAAATAAATCAGTAGCACAAGGAATAAGCACAATTAATAAGGACATAAAAAAAGCCCCGCATCCCTGCGAGGCCGATTGTTAAGGTTAAATACTAATGGATTTTATATAACATCATCCATTCGCCGAAAGGCAAAAAAGTATTTATAACATATTAATCATTACTACTCAACATAGACCCTAAATAGGACCTATTAAGCATTGCTATGTTCTCTGTAGAAATCTCTTTTGGACACTCCACCTCACATGCTCCGATATTAGAGCAAAAACCGAACCCTTCTTTATCCATCTGTGCCACCATCTTCTGTACACGCCCTTCGTGCTCCACTTTTCCTTGTGGTAATTTACCTAGATGAGCCACTTTTGCTGCTGTAAATAACATCGCTGATCCGTTAGGACAAGCGGCTGCACAGGCTCCACATCCGATACATGCAGCGGCGTCAAAAGCCTCTGAAGAAATATCTTTTTCGATCGGAATCGCATTACCATCTGGTGCCTGACCAGTGTTTACAGAAATATATCCTCCTGCCTGTATAATATGATCAAAAGAAGATCGGTCTACTACTAAATCTTTGATAATCGGAAATGCAGTGACTCTCCACGGCTCGATAACGATCTCATCGCCGTCCTTAAACTGTCTCATGTGCAACTGACAAACAGTGGTCCCTTTTTGAGGTCCATGAGGGCGACCGTTTATCACCATGTTACATGTTCCACAGATTCCTTCTCTACAATCATGCTCAAAAGCAACCGGCTCTTTTTTCTCAGAAATTAATTGTTCGTTTAACACATCCATCATTTCTAAAAATGACATGTGCTCGTCTGCCTCTACATCATGGCTATGAAAACCACCTTTGCTATTAGCATCTTTTTGTCTCCAGACTCTTAATTTAAGCTTCATAGATTATATTTTTAAAGGACTACTTTTTTACTAAGTAATCTATTTATAACTTCTAGTTTTTAATTCGACATTTTCAAAAGTTAGTTCTTCTTTATGAAGGACTGGATTATGATCATCCCATTCCCATGCAGAGACATAGGTATAATCTTCATCATTACGCTGTGCTTCTCCCTCGGCAGATTTATACTCCTCTCGGAAATGTCCACCGCAAGATTCGTTTCTGTCCAGTGCGTCACACATCATGAGCTCACCCATTTCTAGAAAATCTGCAACTCTAGCTGCTTTCTCTAATTCTGGATTATACTCTGTGTCTGATCCTGGAACATAGACATCTTTATGGAATTCTGCTCTCAGCTCACGGATCATTTCACGACCTTTAGTAAGCCCTTCTGCATTACGAGACATACCGCAGTATTCCCACATGATTTTCCCTAGTCTTCTATGGAATGATTCTACAGATTGGTTTCCTTGAGAATTAGCTAATCGCTGGATTCTTTCTTTTACTGCATTAGCAGCATCATTAAATTCAGGTGTATCATTACTGATGGTCGGAGTACGTATCTCATGAGATAAGAATGTTCCTAAAGTATAAGGAATCACAAAGTATCCATCTGCTAGACCTTGCATCAGTGCGGAGGCTCCTAATCGGTTTGCACCATGATCAGAAAAGTTTGCTTCGCCTAAAGCAAAAAGCCCTGGAATATTAGTCTGTAAATTATAATCTACCCATAAACCACCCATCGTATAATGGACTGCTGGGTATATTTTCATCGGTTGTTTATATGGATTTTCTCCAGTGATTTTCTCATACATCTCAAAGAGGTTTCCATACTTTTCCTCTACTACTTTTTCTCCTAATTTTATGATAGTACCGGCATCTGGATTATCTATATTTTGTGATAGAGCAGATGATTTACCATATCGCTGTATAGCCGAAGTAAAATCTAAATACACAGCCAGTCCAGTAGGAGCAACACCGTTACCCTGATCGCAGGCTATTTTTGCAGCTCGGGATGCTACATCTCTAGGTACCAGATTTCCAAATGCTGGATATCTACGCTCTAGGTAATAATCTCTATCTTCCTCAGGAATATCTAATCCTGTTTTCTTTCTTTCTCGGATCGCCTGAGCATCCTCTGCTTTTTTAGGCACCCATACACGTCCATCATTTCTAAGGGACTCTGACATCAGTGTAAGCTTAGACTGATAGTCTCCTGATACCGGGATGCAAGTAGGGTGGATCTGTGTATAACATGGGTTAGCCATATAAGCTCCACGTTTTACTGCTCTCCACGCTGCTGTAACATTAGATCCCATCGCGTTAGTCGATAGATAAAATACGTTTCCATATCCTCCTGTTGCTAGGATCACACAGTGGGCAGCGTGTTTTTCTATTTTCCCATTGAGCAGATTACGGGTAATGATACCTCTCGCTTTACCATCTACTTTTACAAGATCTAGCATCTCGTGACGGTTGTACATTTTTACATTTCCGTTAGAAATTTGTCTAGATAATGACTGATATGCTCCGATCAATAGTTGCTGTCCGGTCTGTCCTCTCGCGTAAAAAGTACGAGATACTTGTACTCCTCCAAAAGATCTATTATGTAATAGTCCTCCATATTCTCGTGCAAACGGTACCCCCTGTGCGACGCACTGATCGATAATGTCTGCACTTACTTCTGCAAGTCTATGTACGTTAGATTCCCTAGATCTATAATCTCCTCCTTTGATGGTATCGTAAAATAATCTCCAGATACTATCTCCGTCGTTTTGATAATTTTTTGCGGCATTGATTCCACCTTGAGCGGCGATACTGTGTGCTCGTCTCGGACTATCATGGAAAGTAAATGCCTTTACGTTGTATCCTAGTTCGCCGAGGGTAGCAGCTGCAGATGCTCCTGCGAGTCCTGTTCCGACTACGATGACGTCTAATCTTCTTTTATTATTAGGCGCAACGAGATCCATTTTAGACTTATAGTCAGTCCATTTTTCTGATAAGGCTCCTGCTGGGACATTATTATTTACACTCA
>Ga0114957_1002437_pt1 | contig 17868 bp, 16 predicted proteins | sample BantaG_FD_87175 | JGI IMG/M metagenome (GOLD analysis project Ga0114957, IMG submission 87175) | Marine algal microbial communities from Bantry Bay, Ireland - BantryBay_4 metaG | ecosystem: Host-associated > Algae > Red algae > Unclassified | place: Bantry Bay, Ireland | collected 2014-11-21 | reverse complement strand
TCGCTGCCATTTTTGTGCTTTGGGATAAATGGTTTGGTACTTTTCAAGAAGAGCTAAAAGAAGAAACTCCAATATACGGAACACTAAAACAAGCTAATACTTGGAATCCTGTGTTGATTAATTTTATGCATCTTTGGCAATTGATAAAGGATGCATTTCGAGCAGAAAAATTATGGGATAAAATTAGAATTTGGTTTATGCCAACAGGGTGGCGACCCGACGATGTAAAAGAAAAATATCCTATCCAACAAGTAGGTGTTTATGAACGTAAAAAATATGATCCCGAAACTTCTGATTTTTTAAAAAGGTGGTCATGGTTTCAATTGGCAATTAATAATTTATTGATGTATTTTTTGTTAGTAGAATTTGGGGATTTCCAAGTTGAAGAAGTGATTTTATATTCTGTTTTTCTATTCGTTTCTGTTTTTGCATATACTACTCTGATGGATCGACACATTTTTGCCATCCTTGCCGAAGGTGTAAAACTAATAATAGGAATTGGAATTATTTATAAAATGGGAGGATGGTACCACCTTGATTCTTACTGGAGTGGTGCAAGTTATTTCGTAATCTTCTATCTAGCATTATCTTCATTGTTAACCATTTACTTTACCTTTTTTGAAAAAACAAAAAGAGCATCTAATATTAATGTTCCCATAAAAAACTATTGATTCGCATTCATAACTCATTCCCTTAAATATTTACTTATGTAAAAATATTATATTAATATTTTTTGACAGATGAAAAATATTACATATATTTGATTAAGTAATGATAAAAGAATAACTACCACATTATGACGGATTCTTTTGTCCTCATTTTCCCTTTAAAATCAGTCATTCCCGATAGCTATCGGGACAACAATACTTCTTCTTTTAAAGAAAAACTGAGAACAAAATAATCTCGTCAAAATGCACTACTTATTATTTTATCGTTACTAAGCAAAACATCCTTTCCGAGAATACTCATATTATAATTCCCACATCAAATTATCTACGATTATCAATAGTATTGACTATTCAATACTCACCTGTTTTTAATTCCATGAACTAAGAAATTAAAGAATGTATTCCCAATAACCGTTTTTTTAAAGAGTCAAGGCTATGCCCAATTTTAGTTCTTGGCTCTATTTTTAATGGTGGAATATAGTTTGTAAAAACATTGTTATTAATAAAACGATATTAAAAAGAACCTTCAATTTTTATGATGAAAATTGGAGGTTCTTTTTTTAATATATTTGCAAGCAGATAATCATAGTTACCATAGTTGTTAAAAATATCATTATAAAATTTGGATAAATCATTCCTAAATCGCAAAATAATTCACATCGACATGGATGCATTCTATGCCTCTGTTGAGCAACGGGATAATCCTGAATTGCGTGGGAAACCTATAGCCGTAGGAGGTTCAGCAAAAAGGGGAGTGGTAGCTGCGGCAAGTTATGAAGCGAGAAAATATGGTGTACGATCAGCAATGCCTTCAATAACAGCACAACGATTATGTCCTCATTTGGTTTTTGTAAAACATCGATTTGATGTGTATCGAGAAGTATCCCAACAGATTCGAAAAATCTTTGAAGAATATACTGATTTAGTGGAGCCACTTTCTTTAGATGAAGCATTTTTAGATGTTACGGAACCTAAGCAAAATGTGTCTTCTAGTTTTATTGATGCAGCAGGAATTCCTTCGGCAACATTAATTGCAAATGAAATTCGAAAAAAGATTTTTGATAAAACTCAACTTACTGCATCGGCAGGTGTTTCTTTTAATAAGTTTCTAGCTAAGATTGCTTCTGATATTAATAAACCGAATGGGATCAAAGTCATTAGACCAGATGAAGCGTTAGACTTTTTAGAAGCATTACCAGTAGAGAAGTTTTTTGGAATAGGAAAAGTTACCGCTAAAAGAATGCATTCGATGCGTATTTTTACGGGAAAAGATTTAAAAGAAAAATCGGAATTAGAATTGATACAACGGTTTGGTAAAGCAGGAAGGCATTTTTTTAGAATGGTCAGAGCAGAAGATAATCGAAAAGTAAATCCCAATAGAATTAGAAAATCAATTGGAGCCGAAAGAACTTTCTTTGAGGACTTGAAAACTGAAGGCGACATGTTAGAAAAATTAATTCCCATTGCTGAAAAAGTTTTTTCCTACATGAAAACGAGTGATAACTTTGGCCGAACAGTTACACTTAAAGCTAAGACTCCTGATTTTCAACAAATCACTCGAAGCAAAACTTTTAACTCCGAACCGAAGGAAAAATCTTTGTTTATTTCCATTGTAAAAGATTTATTGAAAAATCATTTTGACGAAATTCAAGAGGTTCGACTTTTAGGCGTGCAGGTTTCTAATTTGCAAAAAGACCAAAAGGTGACAGAAGGAATTCAGTTGGAATTTGATTTTTGGGAGGAGGAGGAATAAAGGATGACGTACGCTGCGCTTGTCGTACGCTTCACTTCGTTCACTTGTCGTAGGACGTACGCTGCGCTTGTCGTTTGAGTAACTAGACAAACACGTTCCGAACGACAAGCGCAGCGTACGTCCTACGACAAGTGAACGAAGTGAAGCGTACGACAAGCGCAGCGTACGTTTAACACTCAACAAAAAGATGAAAAAAAAATTAATCATATTCGACATTGATGGCACTTTGTTGTATTCCAATAAGATAGATAGTCAATGTTTTGCAGATACTTATGAGAAGGTGTATCAATGTCCTTTTCCCACCATTGATTGGTCGAAGTATCCACATGTTACGGATGATACTATTTTTAAAACAGTCATTCAGGAACATTTTGACCGAACGGCAACCTTTGAAGAGATGGATGCCTTTCGAAATGAATTTGTAGCATTAATTCAAAAAAAGAGAGTCGAAACTCCAGAAGAATTTAAGGAAGTAAAAAATTCTAGGAAAACGATTGAACTTTTGCTTGATGATGACTGTTACGAAGTGGGAATTGCGACAGGAGGATGGCGAAAACCAGCAATGGTTAAATTAAAGCACATCGGAATCCCTACTGAAAATTTGCATATGAGTTTTGCAGATGGGAATCCTACAAGAGAAGATATTATTAAAGGTGTTTTTTCCCAAACAAATAAGTTGAATATTGAATTTGAGAAAGTGGTTTATGTGGGAGATGCGGCTTGGGATGTACGAACTACACGCAATATGAATATTCCATTTATAGGTGTTCGTCGAGAAGGAGACTTTGACGTTTTAAAAAAATTAGGAGCGGAAACTATCATTCCAAATTATTCTAATTTTGATGAATTTATAGCTGCAATTAAAATAGCAAAAGAGCCTCGATATATCATGACATAATTTTTACAAAAAAAGAATTTAATTTCTTGTATAAATTAAAAACGTTAGTATCTTTGCATCGCTTTTGAAAGAAGGCAAGCATTAAAGGTTGATCGGTTAGCTCAGCTGGTAGAGCACTTGACTTTTAATCAAGGGGTCCTGGGTTCGAACCCCAGACCGGTTACAAACAAAAAATTAAGTCCATAAGTATATTGCTTATGGGCTTTTTTTTTGAATACTATCTTTGAAATTTTTATTTCAAGCAGCGCAGGAAAAAATGCTTGTCTCCATACTACTGCTCTCGCACCCACATCTTTTGCGTAAGATTTTGAATTTTCATATTATTTTGATTTGGTTTTTTCTTCATTAAAGATCAACAAAAACGTAATTAAAATAATCAAATATTTTATTTTTAAATTTTACAAAAAAAAAGAATTGTCCTTGTTATATAAAATTATTTTTATATATTTATCCTAATAAGAACTGTAGATATATTTATTTTTTTAATAATTACATCTATCGTAAAAAACCAAATGAGAAACTTTCCATAGTTTTTATAAAAAATATATACCACCATTTTATAAAAACCAAATTTCATTCAAAAAAGAATTAATAGTAGAAGGGTAAACGATCTAATTTCAATTTAGGAATTAGTCTCTTGATTTTATTTATTATCCCTTAACAATTGAACTCATACCAATGTATGAGATGGGGTGTTTATGTATTTTATAAACGCAATTATTTTTCTATTCCTAAGGAATTCTATTCTAAAATTTAACCAAATGATCTCATCTATTTTAATTGATAAAGATCGTCGCTTTCTTGAAAGCTTCGAGTATTTATTGCAAAATCATTTTCCATTTATTGAAGTTAATGGGAAAGCGAATTGCATCAACCATTTTAATGAACTTTCCACAAAGGCATCTCCTGACCTTTTGTTTGTCAATTCTGATTTCTTAAATAATCCTACTTTTAGTGCTATCCAAAATAAAGCGGAATTGATTTTTATTTTGAATGATAAGCAAAACCTACCTGATACTGTGGTTAATAGTTCATTCAACTATTTATTAAAACCTATTCAGAGATTAGACTTAATTAATATAGTTAATAATGCGAAGTATCGAATATTGGCTCAACGAGAACGTAATAAAAATAATCGACTCATTCGAAGTCTGCTTAAATTTCATCCACAAAAAGAAATTATTGGAATTCCTACAATTGAGGGGTATGAATTTATTGCAGTAAAAAAAATAATACGATGCGAAGGTTTGCAAAAATGTACTCGCGTGGTAACAGTTGAGAAATCTAATATTGTCAGTTCATATAATTTAGGAGAATTTAAAAAAATTCTAGAACCTTTTGGATTTTTCTTACCCCATCGCTCATTCCTAATAAACTTAAAGCATATTAAAAAATACCAAAAAGAAGGAACGATCACGATGAGTGATAATAGTTCGGTTCCAGTCGCAAGAAGAAGAATGGTGAAAAATATGTTGCCTCATTTTTTACTTATGATTATATCAGAGCGCAACAGTTGCAAAACAGAAAAGGAGGCAAATCTTTAAATGGGAAATATTTTTGGGTAAGAGGAATGATCTTGATAGAAAAATGTTCTTCCGACCAAATTATGGATGTAGTCAAAGACCTTATTTTGGAAGGCGATTTTGAAGCTGCTTTCCAATTGTTATAAAATTCTTAATCTCAGTTTAGAATATATTTAATATGACCAATTGAAAAAAAAATGAAACCTCACTTAATTATAAAAACCAAATCTTTACTTGATACACCTACTGTTTTTTGGGAAAAAGCAATAGCACATAAAGGTATGGTTCCTGAGCAGTTTCTACCTTCGATTGATAATGTTTTACAAAAAAAATATGGCATTCAATTTTGGCTAACCTATAATTTTCAACCGAAAAAAAATCATTGGTCAAAGGACGAAATTGATGCAGGTCTGAATCGAATATATCGACTGATCCTTAAAAATAATACAACCATCCCATCTTCCCTTATCAATGAAATTCAATTGTTACCTGAGGTTGAATATATCCGAACAGGAGCAATAGCAAAAACAAATCTTCCCACTCAAAACATATCTCAAGCTAAAAGCTTTTCTCAAAAATATCGAGAGAATGGAATCTATCTTAAAGAGGCTCATTTTTATAGTAAAGGTTCACCTGAAATTAAGATAGCAATACTCGATACAGGTTTTGAAGTAGACCATCCAGAGATTCGTCATGCGATGTTGCAAGGAAAAGATTTTGTCAATATCATTGATGGAGCAGAGCAATTTATAGGGGACTATTTAAATTATGATAATTCTCCCGAAGACGAAGTTGGTCACGGAACACATGTGGCGGGCATCATTGCAGCCAAAGGAAATAAGATGCCAATAGGTGTCGTCCCTAATTGTAAAATTATCCCAGTAAAAGTTTTAGGTGCTTTAAAAAGACCCAATGGCGTAGTAGGAGCTGGGCTTATTGACAATATTAATAATGGAATAAAATGGGCAGTCGATCAAGGTGCGGATGTGATCAATATGAGTTTAGGAATCAAACATACAGGAGGTGGACTGCCACATGAAGAGGTCATTAAATATGCTCTGAAAAAAGGGGTGACTGTTGTTGCAGCATCTGGAAATGATGGGATGCAAGATAAATATTATCCAGGAGCATTGCCTGGAGTAATTGCAGTAGGTGCTGCTGATGACGAAGGAAAAGTTGCACACTTTTCCACTTTTGGAGGGCATGTCTCTTTGATTGCACCAGGTGTAAATGTGTATAGTAGTTTTTTGAAAAATGGATATGCGATGTCCTCAGGTACTTCTCAAGCTGCACCTTTTGTTTCAGGAGCGATTGCTTTAATTCGATCATTTGCTCATGAAAATGGAAAAACACTATTTGACAAACAGATAAAATATCTACTCAAGCATACCTCCGATAAAGTCTCTACTCAATTCAAAGACATCAAAGGAGGATTTGGAAAAATTAATTTATTAGACGCATTAAAATTATATCAATATAAAACTTCAATGTTATGAATAACTCATATGCAGACTTTAATGGCATTTTGGATAGTGATAATTCGACTTCAGGATTGACCTATTATCAACCATTTAAGAGAACTAATGATCTTGCTAGTACTCAAACAAAAAAGATTGGGAAAAAATTTAGACAACTTGAAGATCTGATCTCACCTTCCAATGAACCACTTGACAAACTTGTGGTAGAGTCAATTAGTGACTTATCAACTAAGATGGAGAAATTAGAACGGATTCCAGATCAAAAGATAATTATTTCGAATATTGGAGAATGGATTGATAAGAGGAATCCAATTGAGGATACATTTAAAAATCATCTTCAAAATTTAGGTCTTACTGGAAAATTAGTAACTGTCGCTAACAGGCTCAACATTTCATTGAATAATGTTGATCGACATATTTTAGCAAGTGATGGACTCTTTTTTTATTGCGCATATCGAGCCGTAGTTGGCTTCAATGTTACTGATGCTGATGGCATTATTGCTAATATGATTGCTTCGTTAGATAAAATAAAAATGGAGGTTAATCAAAATTTGGTCGATAAAGTTATTAAAGATCAAAACTTGAAAAATGATGCGACTCTCATAACAAAACTTAAAAGTAGGTTTGCAGAAAGAACGATCCCTTATGAGGTTGGGATGGTGATTCCGACTATAGTTAGAGAATATAAGTTGATTGATGAACAAGGAGGTCTTTTTAATATAGTGGAGGTTTTTTTGAAAAAAAATAATATCAAACTTCCTCCTGGAATCGACGAAGCTGCCTTCTCTTCCAAGATGGTGAGTTATCTAGCGGAGATTGGTTATAAAGAGGAAGTGGATGAATTGGAACCTATTAGAAAGGATTTGAAAGATGCAAAGAAAGATGCTGCAGATGCGAAAACAGATGCTGAAGCTGCACAGAAAGATGTAGCAATAATGAAAACGGATTTGGAAACTGCTAAGACGGATTTGGAAACTGCCAAGACAGATTTGGATAAAAAGATTACCGATTCAAATGCAGCATTGGAAACGGCTAAGGTAGACTTGAATAAAAAATTGGATGATGCAAAAGAAGAATGTGGAGAAAAATGTGTGGAGAAATGTGAGGAGGTGGAAACTAAAGTTGATAGAAATATGGGTTCTATAAATGATCAACTTCAAAGTGCCTTGAATGAAATTACAAATCTTAAAGCACAAGTAAAAAAACTAGAAAATTCTAATCCTGTAACAGGTGATTTCCAAGAAGAATTAAATATTGTAAAAATTCGAATTGGAAATAATTTACAAGAGATAGAAGGAATTGGCCCTGACTATGCAGGACAACTCAATGAATCCAATATTAGTACTTTTGAAAATCTCGCAGCTCAAAATACAGCATCATTAAAGAAAGTTTTACCAAGAGTAACTCCAGGATATACTCATAAGGATTTGATTGATCAAGCAAAATATATTATGATTTGCGACTTTAAAAAATTAAAGAAATTGCAAGATAGGTTACCTCGAAAAGTAACAAATGATGTGCAAATAGATTAGTCACTTAGGAAATATTTTGATAGTTGAAGTTTAAAAATTTAAAAAAATAAAAGATAAAATAACATGAATCAGAATAATCATATTTTATGGCAAGCTGTCCAGCAAGTGCTAACTGGTGAAACTGGAGGTTCTAGAGATCCGCTGAAGAATGTTTATCAAAACGAAACTTTCGAGTTCGATCATGAATCCATATTTGGATTTTTGACGGACGAAAGATTTAACCAAGGAAACATTAATCGGGATAATATTAGAAATGCAGCTTCCCTTTATGCAATCATGATTTTGGGTGATGAAATGGGCATTTACAAAGTAGCAGATGTTGTCTTGAAATATGTAACCATTGGACGACTTGATGTGGCTTCTAGCTCTACGGCTACAGGAATTTACAATTATATGAAGTTACGTGATGAACGTACGACATATCAAGAGCGGTGTATGTTTTATTCACAAGTATTTGATATTGATATGTGTAGAGATCACAAAGGCATGGATAAGATGGTAAATAACCAAGGATTCGCTCCACTTTGGGAAACATTGATGCATGAAGTGATTCGATATATCAAAAAATATGAAAGAGCAGACAACCCTGAAAATGTTTCTCGAACAAGTATTCACCAAGTCATTCTTGATCTTCAAAATAATCTTTCAACGGCCGCATCTGGTATGGTCAAATTATTTGTCCCTGAGATGTACACTCATTTGGAAAATGCAATTGCAATTCTTGATGCTCCTGAAATCAAAGATCAAATTGGACATGGTGTAGCTCGTGATCTTTGGAATGTGGTGGAAAGTATCAGCCGAGAAGAATTTGGACATTATCCAAATACATCTGCATTACGAACTGTTGCTTCTAATGCTCGTCGAATTATGTTAGACATCGCCGATTATTCCTTTGCTACATTTACTGAAGATGATTTTCATAATTTTATTAGAAATGTAGAAGCATTCATTGTCGGAAAGAGCCAGTTAGAAAATGGTTCTCGTGGAATAAGTGGTTACAATGATGAGGATGATTACGAATATGAAGATTCAGATGATATAGAAGATGCAGAATATGAAACAATGGATGAAGACTGGGATTTTTAATTTTCTGATTTGAAAAAAAAATAAAAAATGAATAACGACCATATAAAAGAATTGGCTCGATCAAGAGCTAGGGAGATTTTGACAAAAAATAATTCTTTTCGACATATGCCTGTCGAGGATCAAAAGAAAATGTATGTCCAAGTCGTGGATGAACAAATGCAGCAATTGATGTCGGAAAATGGTGGAGAATACTCTATGGAAAAGCGTGTTCCATGGCAAAATCAAAATAATAGAGGTGGCAGAACTGCGGATAGACGAAGAGGGCGAGGAGGTAATTCAAATGAACGTGTTGCTTGGCAAGATAATGCAGGTGACGGAATTTCAGATGAACGACATGATAAAGCAACAGATTTTGGGAATGCTGGCGATGCTTTGAGAGATATTCAAGACGCAGTTAATTTTCCAAAATTTGTAAGAGATTTGTTGAAATCAGTTTTTGATGCAAATATAGATGTGATGAATGCTCAAACTGAAGACTATATTAAATTGATGAAAGCGGCTACTACAGATTTAGCAAAATTCATTAAAGACATTGATAATACTACTGCATTTGCTTACCTAGCTGAAAATAATCCAGATGAATTTAATTTGTCTTTTGGAGATGAGGATGATGATGAGGAAAATGAAGAAGGACAAGAAAAGGAAGAAGGAGGTGGAGCAAAACTCACCAATAAAAGAGGAGAACCTATTGATATAGGAGATAATCAAGTTAAGGCTCGAATCATGGATGCTAAGATAAAAATGGCTCAAGAGCATCGTGCAGCATTGAGAGAAATGATCTTAATGGGGGTAACTCGATTGGTAGTAGATAAGGGGGAAGTGGAAGCGGAAGTGCTATTTGATTTTCATGGAAAAAGAAAAGTTGATAAAAGAGATAAGGCAGGTTTGCAAACTGTAAAAAGAAAAATTGATACCCAAAGAGTAGGAGGTATGTTTGGAATAGGAGGAAGACGAATGTATACAGGAGGAGATCGACAAACTCAGTTGAGCGTATCATCTGCTAAAAGCTCTATCGATGATGAATTGAAAACAAAGCTCCGTGGTTTTGTAAATATCAAATTCAAAACAGATTATTTCAAACTGGATAATTTTGCTCAAATGTATGCTCAACCTACGCCTGAACATATCAAAGCAGCTAATCCACAACAAGGTTCCTAAGACATAATTAGATGAAATGGCATTGGCAATTCTTAAACCTGCTGGACAAAAAAATGGTGCGTTCCAATTTAGAACAGATATTGGAACCAGTAATTTTTATCAATACAGAATAGGAGAAAGGAAAAAAAAATATAGAGGTGTTGACCAATTGGAATTGATAAGTTATCGATCTCCAATTATGACTAGGAATAATATTACACAGAAAGTTGTGGGGTCTACTTTCGTTTTGGAAATTCCACAACATCATTTTAATAGAGAAAAAGATAAAGTACAACTGGTCAGTTTTAAGAAAAAAAATGGTACTGGAATGGCGATGTCAGATGTTGTAAGAGTGCTTCCTAATCTAAGAAAAAATGAAAGTCCTCTTTTTCCAAATTTCACTTTGAGTTTAGAAAATAAAAATATGGAATCAACAACCGTAAAACATAAACCTTTTATTTATCGGGAATCCAAATTGAGTAAACCCATGTTTTGGGGAGCATTAATTGGTGCGATTCCTTCCATAATAAAAGTTGCTGCACCTTTAGTGAAAAAGTTGTTCAGTAAAAAAAAGAAGCCTGCAGCAACAGCTGGGACTCCAGCTCCTACCAGCTCTACAAAAGATGAAATTTTAAATGCACTTGCTAGTTTGTTTGGAAATATAAAAGCAAATAATGAAGCAACTGAAACTGCTGGAGCCAAGTCTCCCAAAGCTAAAGTTGTTCAACAATCGTTGAGTGCAATTATGACAGTTAAACCTGAAACTTTAATTGAACTAATACCTTTTTTAGAAAAATTTATTTCTCCTGAAACCATTCAAGCTATTGGAGATAATCCCGTGAAATTATTTAAAGCCATAGGTGAAGCTGCGTTGAAAGTGGATGATAAAGATTTGGAGGCCTACCAATACAAAAAAAATGGAAGTTCAAAAAATGGAGTAAGTGATAAGAAAAAAGAATACGCTGAAGCTAAATTTCTTTCCAAGTTGATTGGTGCTATTCCTGGAATTCCTCCTATTGTTAAAGCTGCAATAAGTGCTCATCCAGCAATTAGCAATCACCCATTATTAGGTAATTTGAGCCCTACCCAGCGAATTTTAAAAAGCCTTTTAAATGGAGGGGCTGGAGGAAATGGAGAAAACGGGATTCAGTATTTAAATGATGATTTAGGAACTGATGATTCGCAGTTGAAAAATATGCTCGCTAGTTTGAGTATCGCAAATAGCGGAGTTCCTCCTATCAAATTCAAAGTAATCACCAATGCCAATTTACAATTTATCAATACGAATCTGGTAAAGTTAAATGGGAAGTCACGCTTAGTTTATTCTAAAAATACGGACCTCCATTTCCCAATAAAAATATCAACAGATAGTCCCAACACGCCACAAAGAGCAATTCCAAAAGTTATTGTTCAAGCAATTTTTCATGATTCGGATTCAGACAAATTTCTATTTGAAAAAAAGTTTAAACTAAATAATATCAGGTTTGACGAGGTGGTGAATAACATTATAATTACAAAAGAAGAAGCAAGTACGTTGCCAGCGAATAAAGACATCAAAATGGAATTGTCTTTTATTTGGAAAGGAAAACAATCACGAAAAAATAGAGGGGTATTTAAAATACATTATTTTTCATTAGCTAATGAATACTTATTTGACCGTTTAGGAGAAGCTTCTGAAACCCCGATACCATTGAATGATGTTGTTCAATATCGACCTTTTTGGCACAAGGTATGGGAAGGTGGTTTTTCTAAAAGTAATAGATGGGAAATTGATTTGGATGTGAAATATTATTATGCGTTGGACTTGGAGGAAGATGTTATTTCAAAATTAGAAACCAAAAAAAGAATAGAAAATGATAATGTAGGAAGTGAAGAACATCTAAGAAAGAGAAAAGTAGATGGGAAAATTAAAAGTGGTCTGGAGGTATCTCTTCCAGTACTTAACAAACTACTTACAAGTTTATCAAAACCATTATTGAATGAAGGTCAATTGGAAGCTTTGCATACGGAAGATTTAAAAAAATATTATAATCAAGTAGCAAGGACTAGTGTAGAATTAAAAGGACGAAGTGGAGATACTGCTACATTGTGGACTTATCCAGAAATAACAATACATAAAATTCATTTGGTTCGTCCAGGGAATATTAATGAACTAGGGCAAGTCACAGAATTTATTGAAGAGGTTGTTGAGTTTCCTCGACCTTCTATTATTCACTTTATAGCAACTCGATCAGAATGATGAAAAATGAAAATAAATTTCCAGATTTATCACAACAACATGCCGTCGCAATGGAAGAGCAACCTGTTTTGTTGGATGGACAAAAAGTTATTTCTGATAAAAGAGTAACCTTAATGCCTGTTGAATTAGAAAAGAAAAATGAAACTAATGGAAAATCAAATTGATGAAGCGTTTTTAAGTTTTCCAGAACTCATCGAAAATCTTTCTGATGTCGATGGTGTTTTTGAAGAAGATATGGATGATGAAAAAATTAAAATGGAAATCGAATCCATAAAAATGGAATTGCCAATACAGTTAGACATTGTAGTTGATGAATACGGGAAAGTATTGTTAGGAAGTGTGCCACCGCTTTATGATATACAAACTTCTTTCGATCCTGTTTTTCATCAAATAGGATTGACTTTGGAAAAAAATGAACTTTAGAAAATAATCATGGCTAAAAATCAGACATGGAATCTTGAATCTTTTTTGGACTCACTTATTGTCGAACTAGACAGAGCGAGAGAGACCCTTGCTGTCAAGGCTATCAATAAGTCATTGACCTATGCGGTAAAAGATGTCAATTTAGAGATGCAATTATTTCCAAGTTTTGATGGAAAGAGAGTTCAATTTGTTACTGCCGAGCCAGGGCAATCAGGTGCATCAAAAATTGCAATTCAGTTGGGATCAATTACCGATCAACAAATCAGAAAAACTACTAGAAACCCTTCCACTAAGGATGATCTTTCTATTGAAGTGATTGAGGAAATTGACCAAGACACCAAAGATGATCTTAGAAAAATCGGAGTGTCTTCGGTGAGTGATTTAGTTGGATTGGAACGTAAAAATGTTGACTTAGAAAGGGTAAGTAAAAAGAAATTAAGTTATAAAAAACTAGCAGGATTACTACAAAAAGCAAGAAGAGGCAAATTCCCTCCTACGATAAAAAGAGCAAGTTTTAGCTTGGCGCAAGATACTCCAATGTTAACTGTAGAAGGAGAGAATTTAGCTTTGGATAAAAATTATAAACCTGTCGCAGTATTGAATGGACAATTGGTAGAGATTCATTCTTTAGGTCGTTCCGACTTATCATTGAAGATTGATAAAAAAATAATTAAGGAAAATGAAAATGTGTTAGTCATGGCGTTGGATCCATTTACAATTTTTAAAGTTAAAATTAATAATCCAAAATAAAATGAGAAGAGTCAAAGGAATATATAGTTTGTTCAATGATTGCGAAGCATATTGTAATCGCTTTGAAGAAGAAATGCAACCTATTCATAAATTCAATAATAAAAAGAATGAAGAGGTTGTCATTTCTAAACCAAAAAAAGTTGTAAATGCTCAAAGTTCCGAAACTAGTTTTTGCGATTATGGGAGTCCAATCAGTTTGAGTTTTTCACATGAGGTGTTTGATGATATTGCTACTGATAATCATGAATATGCTGACCAACAATCTTATGCTGATGATTTAGATTATTATGTCGAACCTTTTGAAAACAATCCTGAAAAAGACAAACCATCTGGAAAACAAAAACAACCAGTTGGAGATGATTTGAATAAAAAAATATTAGATGATCAACAGCCAGTTGACATTCCACCTATTATAAAAGATCAAGTTCCTCAACGACCTGATCTAATGCAACCAAAACCAACGCCTCTTCCTGTACAGCCTGAGCCTCCACAAAGAATGCCTGTCATGCCTGACGATGCAAAGGAAATTCCAATGAAGGATCAGCAATTTGACTTTCAAGAAATAATGAAAAAGAAAAAAGATTACGAAAGTTTTCAAGAGAAAGTTGATCCGAATGCAGCCAATGAAAAAAAGAGACAGCAAAACGTTTCGAAAGCCAAATCATTTGATGATCCTTATTATACTGGAGAACATAATATTTTTGAAAAAATTGCTCAAAATATGTCCTTAGCAAATTCATATGATTTAGGTTCGATTAGTTTGGAGCAACGGTTTGATTCTTTTGAAAAAGATATGGAAGACAAAGAAGAATCTGTGCAAGCAGTTGGGAGAAAAAAAGTAGCAGCACCTAAATTAATGAAGAATGCACCTCCAAAAAAGAAAAAACAAAATACTAAGGGAAAACCAGATGCAAATGTAGCGAAGAAAAATTTTATAGGAACGGATGACTTTTTAGAAGACTTAGATGTAATGACTTTTTCCAAAACTTATGAAGGGGAAAATCCAAATACCTCAATAACTAAAAACGAGGGGAATTATTATGAGGAGGAACAATCGGAATTTTCGCATGAAGCAGCTATAAATTTCCCAACCCCAAGAGTGATTTTTGAAAAGTATAAAGAAATCTATAAAAAATTCCCAAATAATAAAGTAACCAATTGGGCTGAAAATGAATGCGCTGTTAGATTAAGTTGGGCCTTATCTCAACTTGGTGTAGACATTAAAGGATCAGGAGAGTATAGAGACATTTATAATAGTGAAAGGTCTGGACCAGTTCAGCCAAGCGCAAGAGCCTTAGCTAAATGGTTGGTTAAAAGATTAGGGAAACCTCAATATTTGAACAAGCTTCCTAGTAAATATCAGCAAAGTGATTTTAATGGTAAAGAAGGTATCATTTATTTTGTTCATCAAGAGAAACATGGAGGGAATGGGCCAGGACATATTGATGTAATTTACAATAATGATATAGGGAGTAGATTTTATCCAAATGGAAAATTATGGTTCTGGGAATATAATAATGGATGGTAAATCAATGGAATGTTTTACAAAAAAAAGTTTGTGTTTAGATAAAAAAAAGTTTACTCATTTTTAAATAAAAAATTATGAATCGATTCGTAGAATTATTTGAGGAATTAAACAAAGTGAAGGAAAAATCTTTATTTCGTAAAAAGAAAAAATCGAAATTTTCAACTCAAAAAAACAAGGCAGGTGCAATAATTGGTGGTTTAAAATTGGGATGGGAAGTTGCTAAATACATTATGGAAAATAAAGGAGATGTAAGTTGGGAGTTACCAGTTTTTAAAGGAGCTAAACATCCTAGAGGATTAAAATCAAAGTATGAATCGTTAAACTGGAAAGCAACTCCCTCAAAATTTAAAGTGAGTTCAATGCAAGAGATGTGGTTTCCAATACCTAATGAAAATATAAGCGCAAGTTTTGAAGTAAGATTTAAATATACCGGACATTCCGTTGGATTTGTAGATATCCAAAACACAGGAACAGAAGATGCCGCAGGAGCCGAATTGGGTGTAAAAGTAACTATCCATGATGATCCAACAGTTCATCCTGGAGATGTAGCAGCTTTAATTATTGTTTTCAATTATCGGTTTGAATTCACTGGCAGTAACGATACAGTTAGAGTAATGAGATATAGGATTTATGGTAATGGATCTTTTGAAAAGGTTAATTAATTTTTTTCATAGTGGGAGCCAACTTCAATAATTACAACTAAATAAATTCAATGTTTCTTAAATGTTAAAAATGAAAAACAGATTTCATACTCTCTTCGATGAAATGGAAAACTATTGCTTTTGCCCTTTCAGGGCAATCCACGAGAATTGTCAAAGAACCAAAATTATTAAGTGGCGACTTGAAAACACGCTATGAGAGTATGTGGCAATATTTTTCTGAATATGAACAAAAACCTGAAGGTGTTCAATTGGTTCAAGTTACCCTGAAGAAGAGTAGAGAAGGGGAAAGATTAATACGAGAAGCGATTAATGAAAATCATAAAAATTCTATTGTTAGCAAAAAATATGATAAATGGGGCATTGTCAGACAAGCAGGTTTTCAAGTTGATAAAAAAACAATTTGTAGAAGATTTAGTGATTCTGGTAGAAAAGCAAAATGCATTAATTGGGCTGGGAAAATCAATCTTGGTACTTCGACCAACGATGAATTCTTTTGTTCAGAACTGATTCTTGCTGCTTATCAAAATGCTGGGTTGCCATTAACGACTACTCTTCCACATTGGAATTCCCAACAAGCTCTAAGTTATTTTTTCCTTTTTCCTACCTTCCTTCAACAAGTTTTATGGAGAGAATCCTGCTTTGTTTTTATATTAAATAAAAATAAATATTTCAATTTGTTTTAATGTGGATGTAATAAGTTATATTTTGTTTGCAATTAATTACTGCTCCGACCCAACATGATTAAAATATACCTAATTGACGACGAACCTGAAAGTATCCAAATACTCTCTTCCCTGATAGAAGTGTCTTGCCCTAATGTTCAAATAGAAGGAAAATTTACCGATCCAAAAGAAGCTTTAATTGCAATTAGAAATGATATGCCAGATGTCATCCTTTTAGACATTGAAATGCCAGAGATGACTGGTTTTGAATTATTACGTCAACTTGGTAAAATTGATTTCGAAGTGATATTTGTTACCGCACATAATGATTATGCCCTTAATGCATTTCAACTGAGTGCGCTGGATTATATATTAAAACCTGTCGATCCAGATGAATTGGTGAAAGCAATTGAAAAGGCAGAGAAAGCCATTTCTCAAAAACGGGATGCTCGTCAGTTTCAAATTATGAAGGAATTACTCGAACCAAAAAATAATGTTAGAAAGAATCAAGAACAGAATATCGCTTTACCTGTTTTTGAAGGATTAAGTTATCATCAGATGTCAAGTATTGTTAGAGTCGAAGCAGAAAAAAACTATTGCAATTTTTTCTTCGATGATGGAACAGATCTTTTAATCTCAAAAAATATTGGCACATATGATTCTAGTTTGGATGCCTATGGATTTATGAGAGTACATCGGTCGCGAATTGTTAATCTCTGTAAAGTATCTCGCTTCATTCGACAAGATGGATTATTTGTAGAAATGACTACTAGCGAAAAGGTAGAAATATCTAGAAATAAGAAAGATGAGTTATTAGAAAGACTAAACAAACTCTAAATTAATTTTCTCTACTAGTTATTCTTTTATCATTACTTATTACTTAGTTAAGTAAAATCATCAACTGATACATTGATATGGCTCATTCATTCAATAAGAATATATTTTTATTGAATCAATCCTATATTAGAATTGCTCTTATTATTTAATTAAAAATAACAAAATCATGGCCTACACAATTAAAAGCACCTTTAGTGATAAAGATAATTATCCTAAAGCATTTCTAAACAAAGGTAAACTTCAAACTTATGAGGGTGGAGCTGGACCAAGAACATATGCTGAAGATTTAGCATTAATTTCCAACGAAAAAGATTATGGGAATGCCATTAGGCAACTCAATGGGTTACTCGAAGTAAGTCCAACGGAAAGTTATAACATACCTGTATGGGTTGGACTAAAAAAAGATGCGCTTAGAAAATCAAATGATGAAATCAAATTGGATGATATTGTAGAAAGAGTGGCAATAGGTTGTCCTAGATATATCAGACCGCTTATTCATTTTGACATTGATGCAATGGTAGCAAAAGAAAGAGAATAATAGGAAAGAAATTTCAAGCTTGATTAGCATTTTTTTTTCATTAAAAAACCATTAACAATGTACACCAGAGAATCCATTCTACTAAAACCAACTTTTAATATAACTGATGATTTTGAAAAAATCTTATCAGATTTACAAGCCAACATTCTTCGAT
>Ga0114957_1002435_pt1 | contig 17889 bp, 9 predicted proteins | sample BantaG_FD_87175 | JGI IMG/M metagenome (GOLD analysis project Ga0114957, IMG submission 87175) | Marine algal microbial communities from Bantry Bay, Ireland - BantryBay_4 metaG | ecosystem: Host-associated > Algae > Red algae > Unclassified | place: Bantry Bay, Ireland | collected 2014-11-21 | reverse complement strand
CGATCCCAGAGGGATCGCATTATTTTCTGAAGAGCAAGTTATCAAATGAATCTATCCAATTGAAAAAATTATTAACAGTTGAGTTAATTCAAATACCGCAATAAAACAACCAATCTCTTCACGTTTCAGGGAAGCCAATAGCCAACAGCCAATAGCCAACAGCCAATAGCCAACAGCCAACAGCCAACAGCCAACAGCCAATAGCCAACAACCAACAGCCAACAGCCAACAGCCAACAGCCAACAGCAAACAGCCAATAGCCAACAACCAACAGCCAAGTTCAGCTTAAGCATAAAAGCATTATTCATTAATTTCTCCGTCGCCCACTTTTACATTAAATGGTTTACAGAAATATAGCAAATATTGGTAGTCAGTGATTTCCACGTTATTAACTTCATAATTATGTGCTCCGTTAAATACCGTTACGGGACCAATTTCCAAAGCACCCACGGTAGTTGCAGGATTATTGGTCAAATAAATAAATAGTCCCGGAAGATTAGAGGAGGCGCGGTAACTTTCGTCTACTTCGATCATCAGATTACCGTCCATATCTTTGATGGTAAATCCTCCTTCCAACGTATAAGAACTGGTGGTTCGGATGATTCCTGATTTTTCTTCGATGGTAATTACGGTGCTTGTGCCGACGGTAATATCCATCTGGTCGGAGAGCGTAGTGCCATCTTCGGTTTCAAAAGAAACACTGATCGTCGCGGTTCCGGTGCTGATGGCCTGTAGAAGTCCGGTTGGACTGACGGTGAGTATTTCCGGGCTAAGACTGTTCCAGACCAAACCGGGCATTTCCTCCTGACCAACATTATTCAGGTACATCGCTGTCAACTGAAATTCAGTGTTTATTTCGATCGTATCTATGGATGTGGTAAGTCTAAGGACCGGGTCAATCCGATCGTCAATAAAGTCATCTTTTATACAGCCATTTAAAAGTACTACTGAAAAAAGAAATAGTAGTAGCGGGGAATTCAGGTTTTTCATTTTTATAGTTTTATTGATAAAAAATTACAATGACTTTTAAAGCCTAAATGTTTTGTGCGGACCGCTAAATTAGTACTAGAGGTATCTTGGCGGACAGATTTGGTGGGCTTTTTGACGAAGTTGGCTTTATTGTATTTTGATAATTCGCTCTCCACGGTAACGCTTTTCCGTATTTTCAATATTCAAATAATAAACCCCTGTTGGTAGATCACTCAAGTCGATTGTTGTACGATCTACCCCTGAATCAGGCGTGTTTTGATAAACCCGTTGGCCCATAATGTTATATAAATTAAGGCTATATCCGGCGGTGATTTGTTGCAGATTCGAAATATGAACAAGGTCTCTGGTCGGATTGGGTTGAATCAGGATATTGGCGATCGCAAGGTCTTGCGTACCGACTGTTCCTGCGACGATGGTTTGGCTATGCGTCGTTACACAACCGCGCAAATCCGTAATTTCTACTGCTACTTCATAGGTTCTGTTTTCATCAAATAAAAAACTAAAACTATAATTATCGTCGAGGTAGAAACCGTCCAGTTTCCAGGTAATTTGCTGAATTTTATCTGCGGCTGGTTCCAGAATGCTAATCTGTTGATACTCGTTAACAGGAACATTGTCGGGTGCATTAAAATAGACTGGATAATAATCAGCTACTATAAACATTGTAAAAGTAGTGTCCCCAAATTCATTGTTGGCAGAGCCATTCACTTGATAAGATCCTGGTATTGCGTAATGATGCGTTGGTTCCGCAGCTATTGCCCAGTTTCCGTCGCCAAAATGCCAGGTAACCTGATCGGTATTGGACGAGTTAACTGCGAAATCAAAAGTATTTTCACAACCGACCATTTCGGCGGTTGGCGCAATGACGGGTTCGGCAGTACAAGTCCATGAAATCTCAAATCCGGGGCGACTGCCACTATTGTCAGATGTCCATTCGAAAAGAATACGGGGAGCGGTAATGTAAAGTTCATGTCCCGTATGTTCTCCTGCGTAAGATTCCACGGGTTCAAATCCAAAACCGTTGTCAGCGTATATGGTTAAGAAATCGAAGAAGGTTTCTGTTTCAAAAAAGTTGAAATTTACTTTGTAGGCTTGGGCGTCGGGAGCGGAGATTTTGAGTCCGGCGGTGACATTGTGGCTATAATTTTCGTTGTTTCCTCCATCGTCCATAAATATTCCTTCGCAATTTTCGGTGGTAAGATTGAGGCTGTCATTCATTACAAAATAACTGCAAATTGGTGTGGATGGGTCATAAGTAATCAAATTTTCAACAGTACTGGTATCACAACCTATATCATTGCAGGCAATGAGGGTGACGTCATAGTTGCCGGGTGTAGCAATAGAAACCATCGGATTGGGAATGGTGTCAATCAGTTCATTATTAAGAAGCCATGTCCAGGAGTTGGTCAGGGCACTGCTCTGATCGATGAGTTGATAATGACCAAGACAGTCATCTATCGTAGCATAATCGAATGCTATGATCGGGGGAGTATTGGGAATACAATTCCACGAAATATCGAATCCCTCTCCCGTTGGATACGGACCGGTTTCAAGGACAAACTTTAATCGTTTTCCATAAATTATTTGCGAAACAGAAGAGATCAAAAAACTATAATATCTTTCATACTCAAATCCATTTCCACGATCAACATACAACTTAAGTGAATCAGTAAATCTTAAATCCAGATAATTAAAATTTAGAAAAAAGCCAATCTGACCATCTGGTGGGGCTATCTCTAGGGAAGAATTTGAATTGTTTAAATACTTACCATTTGGCCCACCATTATCAAAAAACTGTCCATCGCATGCATCGGAAAAAAGCTGGACATTATTAACAAAATTAATTTCTAGACAGCTGGAATCGCTAGGGTTACTGGTTAGATAATTAGGGACCTGTAGTGTATCACATCCATAAGTGTTACAGACAATTAATCCTAGATCATACGTGTCTGGTGCGCCGAGATCGACCACTGGATATTGTTCGTTTGAAACAATGCTATCGTTTAGAAACCACGTCCATTGTTCCGGAAAATTCGTGCTTCGATCTCTTAGTTGAATTAAATGACTACAGGAAATTTCGGGGGTGCTGGAGAAGTCGGCTACCGGTTTAGTAGCCGTGTAGCATTGCCATTTTATTTCAAAATCAGGCCGGAAAAAATTTTGTGAATTACTATAGGTGAAACGAATTTTTGATCCAGCAACCGTGAAGGTTTGCGGTAAAAAAATGCCGTTTAAATAACTATGAAATTCGAATCCATTTCCGCTATCTACTTCAAATTTTAAACCTCCATAGGTCGTGTTAAATGTTATTAGATCAATTTCATAGCCGGTAGCTCCTGGTGTTTCTATGGTAAGAATGGCAGTTATATTATTGCTCTGAATGATGTCATTATTATGGACGATCGTGCCCGCACATAATTCAGAAACCTGATTGAGACCATCTTTCATGATCACTGTCTGACATAATGACGAGTCGGGGTTATAGGTTATAAAATCAGGCTGATACATCGTATCACAAGCAGTTTGTTTACAAATAATTAAGGTTACATCGTAATTGCCTGGAGCAACGGTAATTGATGGTGGCGCAGCATCTTGTGAAATTATTTCGTTGTTTAGCAACCAGGTTGAGGAACTGGGAAAACCGGTACTTTGGTTGATGAGCTGAATATTTTCGGTACAGGTATTGAAATTAGTACGGGTAAAGTTTGCTTGCAGGGGTACTGTTGGTAGACAACTCCAGGCGATATAAAATGCGTTTCCAGGGTAAAGGTTTTCACTTTTCCAAACAAACTTTATGCGAGTACCTTCTATGGTAACAACGTTGCCAGAATTATTTCCATTATAAACAGTATACAATTCAAATCCATTTCCAAGATCTTGATATAAAAATAAACTATCATTTTCTAATAAATTAAAAAATTGAAATTCTACCAGGTAGGCACTTGTTTCAGAAGCATCTATTTCCAGCGTAGATGTGTTTCCTTCGGATGATAAATTACGTTCCCACTGTCGATTATAAAAATATCCGCTGCAAGCATCTGTAAACTGTTCTGTATTTTTAGGGAGCATAAAATTGCTGCAACCATAATACGAGTCTGGTTCGTAAAATAAATAATCTAAAATATTCAACGTGTCACAGCCATTGTCATTACACGCGATAAGTCCTAAGTCATAATAGGTGCTTGGCTGACCTAACTCAATAATTGGAAATTGTTGGTTAGAAATACTGTCTCCATCAATGAGCCAGATCCATCGGTTGGGGAAATTTTGACTATTGTCTTTCAGTTGGAAAGAGGAGCTACATACATAATCGTTGGTATCTGAGAAGTTGGCAATGGGAATTTCCGTAGTGTGGCATTTCCAGTTAATTTCAAATCCGTAGGCAAGCGATGTGCTAGCTGTTTTCCAAATAAAACGAATTCGGGTACCCTCCAGGTCTAGGGTAGCATTCGTATGGTAACCAGTAAGCGCAGTAACTGATTCAAATCCGTTTCCGTCGTCCACAAATATTTTTAGGGTATCGTTATTATTGATATATAATCTGGTAAAATCCAGCTTATAGCCACGAGCATCAGGGGAAGCAATGTCGAGTGTGGAGTAGAGACTATCTCCAGTATAGGAGGACAAATTACTATACACGGTTCCTTCACAAATATCAACCAGTTGATCTAGTCCATTTTCCATCCTGATGGCTTTACAGAATGGCAATTCGGGGTCGTAAGTAATATAGTCAATACTGGTCGTCGTATCACATCCTGTGGCATTACAAGCAATTAAAGTGACATCATAAGTGCCCGGTGAAACCAAAAATTCAGGTTGGGCTATCGTAGATACAATAGCATCATCTATCATCCAGATCCAGCTGGTAGGATCTCCCTGGCTATTATTATTGATAGAAATAATACTATCGCATTCGATAGAACTATTTTTGTAAAATTGGGCAGTCGGAATTGTTGCTTCCATACAATCCCAGGTAACTAAAAATCCGTAAAAAGTATTGTTAGGAGAGGTCTTCCATACAAACTTTAATTCGCTAGCTTCGATCGTATCGGTAAAATTGCCCAAATTGCCGGAGTAGGTATCATAGTGTTCAAATTCATTATTCTGGGCGGTATACAAAAATAGCGTGTCTTCTGTTTTGGTGTAAAAGCTGTAAAAATTTAGTAGGTAACCCATCTGGCCGGGAGCAGCTATTTCCAGGGAAGCATTTACATTGTTACTGTAAAAACTATTTTGTCCTCCGTTATCTGTAAATTGGGCAACGCAAGCATTCGAAAATAATTCATCTTTGTTATTTAATTTTATATTCAGACATTCTTCCAGGGTGTTATCGTAAACCAGATAGTCTGGTATGTTTAAGGTATCACAGCCAAAATTATTACAACTGATTAACCCCAGATCATAGGTGCCGGGTTGACCCAAATCTATGATTGGATGCTGCTCATTAGATACGCTATCTCCATCTAGCAACCAGGTCCACTGGTTTGGAAAACAAAAACTGTTGTCAATGAGTTTGATTAAATTACTGCAAGCAATATTGGGCGTGTTAGCAAAGTTAGTGATGGGCACTTCCGAACTGAGACAGGTCCAGTTGATTTCGAATCCTGGATAATTGCCGATTCCTTCGGCCTTCCACCTAAACCTTATTTTCTCTCCAGGTATCTGAATAGTAAAGGGCGCTAAAAAACCACTGTAGGTTTCGTAAAGTTCAAATCCATTCCCATTGTCCACAAAAATTTTTAATTCGTCATAATTGTATCTGGTGTAAAATGAGATAAAATCAACAATATATCCTTTGCTCTCCGGAATTACAATGTCTACCGTAGAATATGAATAGGAGAAATTTCCTTCTGATCCTCCATCATCGAATACGGTTCCGGTACACCATTCTGCAATTTCAATAAGGTTGTGTGTCATATTTATTACATGACAAATTTCTCGGTCGGGATTGTGGGCAATCAGGTTGGTCATCATGCTGGTATCGCATCCCAGATCATTACAGGCAATTAAAGAGATATCGTAAGTTCCTGGAGGAACTGTTAGGGTGGGGTTCTTTTCGGTAGAAACAATTGAGTCGTTTAAAAACCAGGTCCAGCTAGTAGGTACTCCTGAACTTTTGTCTAAGAGATGGTGAATTCCATCACAACTAATTGAATCCTTCACGGTAAAATTAGCGACTGGTAAATCGGATCTTAAGCATTCCCAGGAAACAACAAATCCACTTTCGGAACCACTCCAGCTTGTATGCCACTTCAATTTAATTTTACCGCCAGGTATATCCAAAAAATTACCAGTCTGTATTTCATCAAAAGAATCTATCAGATAGAAAGCGTTTCCGTCAAAAGCGTATACGCTTAACTTGTCACCAGGAGCAGTTTCAAAAAAATCAAAATTTATTCGATAACCAAGCGCAAATGGTGATTCGATCTCGATGCTTGAGTTTACGCGATTTGTATAATCCTCTTCTCCGCCGTCATCAAGGAGCCAGCCAGTGCAACCTGTTTCGTAGCCGGAAAGCCAGTCAGTTAGTAAGATCGTATCACAAGTAGTAGACTGTTCATCAACCGTGATAAAATCCTCTTTGATGGTGACTAAATTGTCGTTCAGACAGTCTATTATGGAAAAGGAAACGGTATATGTTCCGTTTTCGTTATAATAATGCGTTGGTGAAGTTTCTGTTGATTGATTACCGTCTCCAAAGTCCCATAAAATATTCTGAGATTGCGAATTATTAGAAAAAGTTACCCCGGCCGGTATATCGCAGAAAAAATTATCTGTGGCAAATATTTGGTAGGTTGTTTCGTAAGGGTTTATTCCAACAGCCGCCCACGCATGCTGGACTTCCATGACTTCTTCACTACAGTCACCATATACATCTTTTGCAGCTTCTATCGAAAAAATGGCACAGTCATTATAACCACTCGAAGGACTTAAATACTGCGACCAGGTTTGATACGCAATTTTAGTTGCTTTCTCCCAACCTACTCCTTCTATCGCATATTCGAAACCATGATCATTGGTGCCGCTACCTCCACTTGCTAGTAAATAAAACCAATAATTTCCAATGGAACTGTTTTGATGAACGCCATTGCTTGGTGACCAGTGATTTCCATTATAGGTATCCGCCATTCCTTTTGAATTAGGATCAGCCATATTCCTAAAATATTCTCCTTCGGAAGAAATTTCTTCCCCAAACAGCCAGTCTACCGAACCGGGGTTGGTGTGATTTTCTACACATACGCCCATGATGTCTGAAATGGATTCGTTCAGCCCTCCTGATTCTCCGCTATAAATTAGGTCCGAGGCATATTGGGTGACGCCGTGGGTCATCTCGTGGGCAATGATATTGATATAAGTAAATGGTAGATCAAAGAAACTTTCTGCTAGTCCGTCTCCATAAAAAGCATCGCTTCCATCCCAGTAGGCTCTGGAATCATTTAGGTGAACAAAGCTATTGATACCCAGACCGTTTCCATCCAGCCCGTGATGGTTAAAGGTGTTTTTATAAAAATCAAATGTCGCACCGCTGCCCCAGTGGACGTCTCCGGCTACTTCATCCATTGCTGGATTTGTATTGTTCCAGTAATTGTCGCCATCGTAAAAAAGATCATTGTTGTTTAGGTTGGTAGTAGTGATTCCACTACCTCGGGTTTGGTCGTGGAGGACAAATCCGGCCAGGGTAGCGGTGGTTTCAACCGTTTTGGTACCATGGTATTTGGTTTCAGCGGTACCAGTGGCGAAAGAACAAATTCTGTTTTCGGTAGCAATTATTTTACCAGTGTTGGCGTCAATGGTGAGTCGCTCGGAACGGACAGGCTGCGCGGTGTAAATATCTATTTCGTAAGCGAGTGTCCATGTTGGTTGATTAAAATTATAGTCGGTTGGAACGTAGATTAATCCGGCCTCGGTACCATTCATCGAAGGCTGTAGCTTTTTATAGGTGGTAGCAGGAATTTTATTTTTGGCAATTTCTAAAGCACTGGTGAGTGAGATACTGGCGCCCTGTAACTGGTGGTTGTCTTGTTTTGGAATCAGTTTTGGAATAATGTAGTCGGTCTGTTGATGGCGCAGATCATAGTGGGCTGTAAGGTGAAAACCTTTGACCGGAATATTAAAAACCGAGATTTGGTAACGGCAATGCTGGTTGCCGTTTACCGCGTCGTGACACTTGATTAAGGTCAGTTGGTGTAAACCAGATTCAAGATAATTCGTTTTTAGTAAGCGGTCAGGATCGGGTTTTCCAGGTAACTGTAATTTTAAAAATCGATCATTTAATGGGTTGGCTTCCTGTGTATGGCCGTTGAAAACGAATAATGAAAATAAAACAAATAATAAAGTTTTTTGCATTATTTGTAGTTATAAATAGCTTTGTAAAAAATAAGTCCTCTTTGCTAATTGGTAATATACTTTACCTAAATACAGATAAATTGTTACCAATAAGCAGAATTATAAATTCTTAATGTTTTTTTGCTCTTGTATTTTTCGCGCTGGACGCTTTATTTCTAGATAGACTTGTTACTTTTTAAGAATTGTGGCTTATTTATAGAACCAATTTGTTAAAGGGTAACAAGTCTAATAAAGAGTGCCGGTGGCACAGTTTACTCAATTGTTAATTAATGTAATCAGTTTTGACAAAGAATTTTTTGAGAAACGATAAGGAATTGGGCAGTTTAAAATCTATTATTCTTCGGTCAACTTAAACAAGCGCTTGGTATTGAACCTGTAAGGTAAGGAAATGTATTTAACTTACTAAGTTTTTATGTAAAAAAATACTTATTTGTTAGATGTATTACTTTTCTAAAGATAATCATAGAATGATGGACTATTTAATGGATAACTGCTTCGCCCAAAATCGTTTTTAATATGGTAGAATTAGGCAGCAGAATAAAAATTATAAGCTATTCTCCCAGTCGGAGTCCTAATCGAATGCCGAAGCTAAACGTCTCCAGTCCACTTTTTTGGGTGGTAAGATCCACGGTGGTCAATTCCAGCGCCAGACTTTCTGCCAAATTTTCCCATTCTGCCCCAAAATATCGGCGAAAGCGCAGCATGGGCGTAATCGTGATCAGGTCAGTTAACCCAATATCCACTCCCAGTCCTAATCCAATGGATGGAACTAAAGAAGCGTTGGATGGATCTCCGTTCCTTCCTTTTATACTAGAAGTTGCGTAGCTCAGACCCGGTGAAAGTTCTACGTAAAATCCTTTTTTTACAAAACCACCATCTTTAGAGAAAGTCGGACAGTCACAATCTCCAGCCATATCAAATAAGTAAAAATGGGTATTGGCCAACAAACCAATCTGCTGATGATTCATGCTCGTATTATTGTCAGACCAATTTACCGAATAACGAGCATAGTTTAATTCGGGAAAAAATTCAACCCGCGCATTTTTCAACCGAAACCAACGGTCTATTCCCACCGCAAATCCAGATGCGATTGGCGCTGCGCCCGGCAAGTCCGAGCTTTGTATCAGCCCTTCCCAGTTGGAAGCTGAAAACGTCTGGTATGTGGCATTGATGCCGTACTGAGCAGAAGCGGTGCTAATCATTAACAAAAAAGAAAGGCCGAAAAGGATTAGGAATTGCTTCATGATAGGAGGTTGCGGTGACTGATTTAGTAAAACTACGATTTCTAAACGTAATTCATCTAATTAAAATTTTATTTGAATGAAGTTTAACCAACCCAACATTTCAACAAATTAAATTACTTTTGCGCCATGAAAACCCGTACGCTCAAAAAAGACAAAGTCAATGTGATTACCCTCGGTTGTTCCAAAAATTTGGTAGACTCCGAAAACCTCATTACCCAACTCCGCGGTAATGACTACAAAGTGGTACACGACAGCAATGACGAAGATGCGAATGTTATTATTGTAAATACCTGCGGGTTCATTGATTTGGCCAAAGAAGAATCGGTCAACACCATTTTGCAATACGCGGATTTAAAGAGTAAGGGAGACATTGATAAATTGTACGTAACGGGTTGTTTGTCACAACGTTATAAGGATAAATTAGAGGAAGATATACCAGAAGTAGACGCTTTCTTCGGTACCCTGGAATTACCCGGATTACTCGCCAAACTGAACGCAGATTACAAGCACGAGCTAATCGGAGAGCGGATTACTACCACACCGCAGCATTACGCTTATCTGAAAATTTCGGAAGGGTGCAACCGAACTTGTTCTTTTTGCGCCATTCCTCTTATGCGGGGAAAGCACGTATCTCAACCGATTGAAGCATTGGTCAAACAAGCTAAAAATCTCGTTCGCACCGGTGTTAAAGAAATCATGCTCATCGCTCAGGAGCTTACATATTACGGCCTGGATTTATATAAAAAACGAGCATTGACCGATTTGTTACGGGCGCTCTCTGACGTGGAAGGGCTGGAATGGATTCGACTACATTATGCGTATCCAAGTAAATTTCCGGAAGACATTTTTGAGGTCATGGCAGAGCGTAAAAACATTTGCAATTACCTTGATATTCCGTTGCAGCACGCCTCGGATACCGTCCTGGAAAGAATGCGTCGACAGATTACGCGTAAAGAAATGGAAGATTTGATTGCGGTAGCTCGAAAACGAGTGCCTGGAATCGGTATACGAACTACTTTTCTGGTAGGTTTTCCAGGAGAGACAGCGGAGGAATTTCAGGAACTTTGTGATTTTGTTCAGGAAATGCAATTTGAAAGAGTAGGGGTCTTCCAATATTCTCACGAAGAAAATACCTCGGCGCACGATTTGGCGGATGATATTTCTGCAGAAGTAAAGGTCGAGCGGGCCAATCGACTGATGGAAATTCAACAACATATTTCTTTTGACAAGAATCAGGCAAAAATCGGTCAGACCATGCGCGTGCTGTTTGATCGTAAAGAAGGAGAATATTTTGTCGGTAGAACGGAATATGACAGTGTAGAAGTGGACAACGAAGTACTGGTGCCAGCCGCTGATAATTTTGTTAGAATTGGTGATTTTGCCGATATAAAAATAACGGATGCCACGGAGTATGATTTGTTTGGGGAGTTGGTAGGAAGCAAGCACATCGGTTGATTTATGTGAAATAACCTTTTTAGAACGGACTCAAAGCGATTCAACAAATCACAACCTAAATGATCGTCAAACACATCCCCCAATTACCCTTCTTTACCGCTGGCGATGAAACCCGCTTAACAGAAGTACTACATCCAAAAAATGATTTGATAAGCCTTCCTTATAGTATTGCGTACGCCACCATCTCACCAGGAAAAGCATCGCTACCGCACACCCTCGGTGGTTCCGAAACCTATATTTTTACCGCAGGCAAAGGGGTAATTACGGTCAAGGAAACCAAACAAAAAGTAGAGCCAGGCGTAGTGGTAATGGTGCCAGCAGGTGCACGGCAATTTGTTGAAAACCAAGGAGATACAGACCTGTGTTTTTACTGTATGGTCGCCCCGGCCTGGTCCGAGGAAATAGAAAAAGTTGAAAAAATTTAAAAAGCAGACAGAGCACTTTCATCATGCGAATCTTACAACTTTGTAAAAAATTTCCATATCCGATCAAAGATGGAGAAGTAATCGCTATTACTAATTTAGCGAAAGCCTATCAAACCCTTGGGGCCGAAGTACATTTATTATGTATCAATACACCCAAACATTTTTTTGATAAATCTCGGTTACCGGAAAGCTTCAATTTTTATGAATCTATTCAATCCGTTTCGGTAGATACTGATCTAAAACCTCAACGGGCTTTTCTAAATCTTTTTTCTTCGAAATCCTACCATATTGATCGGTTTGTCGATAGTGGTTTTTCTAAAAAAATAGAAGAGACCCTTAAAAAGATAGCACCAGATATCGTTCAGTTGGAAACCCTTTTTTTAGCACCTTATGTAAAACTTATTCGAAAACATTCTAAGGCTAAAGTTGTCATGCGTGCGCACAACGTGGAACATGAAATCTGGTCCCGGATTACCGAGCATACTCCGTCTTTTTTAAAAAGAACTTATCTGGCCTATCTGACACGAAAACTTAAGCATTTCGAAGTGCAACACCTTAATAGGTACGATATACTGGCGCCCATTACCAGTCGGGATCTGAAAACCTTTCAATGTCTCGGCTTTGAGGGAAGTCATCAGGTTACTCCGATCGGTATCAATCATCAGGATTACAAACCAGCTCCTTTTCCGGTCAATCAGCCGCTTTCGATCTCCTTTATTGGTTCACTCGATTGGGTACCGAATCTGGAAGGGATGGACTGGTTTATCAAGCATGCCTGGCCGACTATTCGGACTGCTTATCCAGAGATAACGCTCCACCTGGCGGGCCGGAATACGCCGGATCACCTTTACGAGTTAACGTCGCAGAAAGTTGTCATCCACGGAGAAGTGCCCAACGCCAAAATATTTATCAATCAATATCCTGTTATGATCGTTCCATTACTCAGTGGTAGCGGAATGCGGGTGAAAATACTGGAAGGAATGGCACTGGGCAGAGTAGTAATCACCACAACGATTGGACTGGAAGGAATCGAGGCTCAACACAAAAAAGAAGTACTAATCGCTGATACGGCCGGAGAATGGTTTCAGTGTTTAAAATTCTGTCAGGAATATCCTCAGGCACTTCCTCTTATCGGTTCGGCCGCCCAAAAATTAATTCGATTGTCTTATGATAATCTTGAAATTGGTCAGCGACTCATGCAGAGATTTTAATATATTTCCGCTTTTTTATTGTTTTTTCAAACAAAATAATTAATCTCCGCGCAATTTTTTTTATGATATATGTTTTTAAAATTAGTATCAAATCCAATTATTCTTCTAAAAACCTGAAATTTCACACCTGAATTATTCTATTTTTTGCAAAAATACCCATAGAATTGCCTTAAACGTACCTTATCAACGAATGTTAAAATTTTGTCGTTATTTAGAAAATGTCTAAATAAAATATAGTGGTAAATATATATTGGTAATAATGGTTATGAATTGTATTTTTGCGCTGACATAAAAATGACAATGGATTGAATATATTTTCTTATGTGTTCCATCGGTCAAAAAAGATTTAGATATATGATTAGTAATACGACAATACCAAGGATGAAACACCTTTTTTCCTTCCTCTTCATTTTGTTTGCTTTTTCCCTTTCTGCGCAAGACGTTAATCTTGACGAGGGTAAAGCGCTTTTCCGTAATAACTGTGCTTCTTGTCACAATAAATCCATGAAGGATGATATGACCGGGCCAGCTCTTGGGGGGGTGGAAGAAAGATGGGAGTCTCAAGAACTGCTCTATGCCTGGATCAGAAATTCACAAGCGGTTATCGCTACTGGAGATCCTTACGCTGTAGGTCTTTACAACGAGTGGAACAAATCCGTGATGACTGCCTTTCCCAATTTGACAGATGGTGAAATCGCTTCTGTTCTGGGATATATTGATGGTGTTTACAAAGGAACTTATGGAGGTGCCGTCGCCGGAGCTGCTGGCGGTGCTGCAATGGATGATGCAGATGATTCGAAAGAATCTGGCCTAAGCACCCCTTTCTTTATTGTTTTGTTCTTGATTCTTGGAATCCTGGCCGTAGCTTTAGCACGAATTATTTCTAATCTAAACCGAATGGCGCAGATCAAGGAAGGTGCTACACCAAGTCAGGTTGCTACTATTAAGGATATACTAACGAGTAAAGGAGTTATTGGATTTGTCGTTTTCGTTGCTGTAATCATTGGTGGATTCGCTACCGTAAATAATGCGATCAGCTTGGGACGTCAGCAGGGCTACGCACCGGATCAGCCGATCAAATTTTCTCATGCTTTACACGCTGGACAGCAGCAGATCAACTGTCAGTATTGTCACGATGGTGCGCGTCGAAGCAAGCACTCTGTTATTCCTGCTACCAATACTTGTATGAATTGCCACAAGGCGATCAAAAAAGGAAGCGAGCACGGAACTGCGGAATTATCAAAAATCTACGCATCTATTGGTTATGATCCGACAACGGATAAATATATTGAAGATTATGACGAAATGTCTAACGAAGAGATCAAGCCTATTTTTGTTAAATATGCAAAAGAAACTTTCTTAAAAGACAAAGCAAGTGAACCTCGCTATGCAAACTCAGAATCCAAACTGGAACGGGATGCAAGTAAAGAGGCGGAAGAGCAATGGGAAAATATTGAAAAGTCTTTAATGAATCCTTCCAAGGAATCCGTTAGTGGTGCGATCGAATGGGTACGTATTCACAACCTGCCGGATCACGTTTATTTCAATCACGCACAGCACGTAACCGTGGGTAAGTTGGCTTGTCAGACTTGTCACGGACCCGTTGAAAAAATGGAAGTGGTTCAGCAATATGCCCCACTATCTATGGGATGGTGTATTAACTGTCACCGTCAAACGGAGGTACAATTCGCTTCCAACGAATATTACGATCAGTACGAAACTTATCATAAAGAATTAAAAGCCGGAAAACGTGAAAACGTAACGGTCGAAGATATCGGAGGTTTAGAATGTCAAAAATGTCATTACTAATCAGTTAATTACATTTTCTAAAAAACAAAAGTACGACCTCCTAAAAGAGCTTAATATAAATTGAAATAATGGATAAGAAAAATCAGGACATCTGGGTTGGAATGGCACACAAAAACAACGATCCTGCGCTCATCGAAGCAGCAGGAAAAGAGTTTGTTGAATTGCCAATCATTGAGGCCCTTGGCGATGAAAAAATTGCCGAAGTAGAAACCAATCGACGTGATTTTCTAAAATATCTGGGCTTCGGTCTGGGAGCAGCTACTGTCGCTGCGAGTTGTGACGTACCTGTTAAACGCGCAATTCCTTACGTTACCAAGCCCGACGAAATCGTTCCGGGTGTGGCTACTTATTATGCATCCAGTTTTGTAAAAGGTGGGGACTATTGCTCGGTTTTGGTAAAGACCCGGGAAGGTCGTCCCATCAAAATCGAAGGAAACGTTCTCTCTCCATTGACCAACGGTGGAACTTCTGCCCGTGCCCAGGCAAGTGTCCTCGAACTTTACGATGTAAATCGTAATAAAATGAGCGGTTCTATTGGTGAAAATGGAGCAATTACTGGGATGTCCTGGACAGACCTCGACAAGGCAGTAATGGCTAAACTAAACGCCGGGTCAAAAATTCGCATCGTTACTAATACTGTTTTAAGTCCTACGACTAAAAAAGTATTTGCTGACTTTCAGGCGAAATATCCAAACGCTAAAGTAGTTACCTACGATCCAATCTCTTCTTCCGCTATTTTGGAAGCAAACGAACAGAGTTTCGGAGACCGCATTCTTCCGGATTATCATTTTGACAAAGCGGATACCATCATTAGCTTTGGTGCTGACTTTTTAGGTACCTGGATTTCTCCCATCGAATATGCTACTGCTTACGCAAAAGGTCGTAAGATCAATGCCAAACGTCCTAAGATGTCTCGCCATATTCAGATTGAAAGTGGTATGTCTTTAACGGGGTCCAACGCGGATAATCGGGTATTGATTAAGCCTTCCGAAATGGGCGCAGCGATTGCTACCTTATATAGTGCCATGGGCGGAAGTGTTTCAGCACCAAAACTCAACGCTAAGGCGTCCAAGGCCATGAACAAACTGGCTACCCAGTTACGCGGAAGCCGTGGAAAGTCTATCGTTGTATCTTCTTCTAATAATGTTCAGGAGCAGATCATGGTCAACAAGATCAACGAAATGCTCGGCAACCTGGGAACGACCGTCACCTTTACCCACGGTTCTTTACAGCGTCAGGGTATTGATAAAGATATTCAAAACCTGATCACCGAAATGCAGGGTGGAGGAGTTGATGCGGTTCTTGTAATGGATGCCAATCCTGCTTTTGATCTTCCTAATTCTGATAAATTTATTACCGCTTTCGCTAAAGTTCCATTGAAAGTTTCTTTGTCTTATGACATCAACGAAACCATGGCGCTTTGTGATTATATCGCACCAACGCACCATTACCTGGAATCCTGGGGAGATGCGGAGCCAAAGCGTGGACATTATAGTATCGTTCAGCCGACTATCAAACCTTTATTTCCTACCCGTCAGGCAGAAGCTTCTTTACTGACTTGGGCTGGTAGTGCAAATTATAAGGCAGACGCGGAACAACCTTATTACGATTACCTCCGAAATAACTGGAATAATACCTTATTTGGTTCACAAAGTAATTATGCTTCTTTCCGGTCTTTCTGGGATGAAACACTTCACGATGGAGTGGCAAAAGCAGGGGCACCCGCTCGGGAATATACCAGTTGTGCTGCTAGCGTGAATGGTGGACAAATTTCTCAGCCGTCTAACTCAGAAATGGAAATAGACTTTCAAGAATCTGTTAACATGGGGGCCGGTCAATATGCCAACAATCCCTGGTTAATGGAAATGCCAGATCCAGTGACGCGTACTTCCTGGGGTAATTACCTCGGAGTACCGGTTAAATTTGATGGAGCGCATACTTTTGAAGGGTATAAGGGGATCGGTTCCAATATGGTAAAAGGGTATGCCGATGTGGTTAATCTAACGCAAACTGGTGCGGAAGAATCAACACCAATTACGGCTTTTCCACAGTTTGGTCAGCCCGAAGGAACCGTTGCGACGAGTCTTGGTTATGGTAGAAAAGTATGTGGTGACGCAGGTCGAAACATTGGAACAAATATGTTTCCATATTTATCTATCGATCAAAACGGGAATACGCAATATTATGCGACCAACGTAGAGGTAAGCGATATTGTAGATATCAATTATGATTTTCCTTGTGTACAATACCACCACACCTTGGGAGTAACTGCGCAAAACGAAGACGGAGAAACCATCAATGCGGATGAAGCTGCTTTGGTAGATTTTACCTATGGTGTAGTCGATCAGGGATTTCAGGGAAGTTTGACAGAACGTTCGGTTATTTATACAACCAACATCAAGGACTTGTCGGAGAATATAGATAAGATAGAAAAGAAGCGAGAAGAGGCGCAGCATCTTAATGCGCAAACCCTATATCCTGGTCACGAATATTTATACGAAAATGGCCACCATTGGGGCATGTACGTAGACTTGAACGCCTGTACGGGTTGTTCGGCTTGTACCGTTGCTTGTATGGCGGAAAATAATGTACCCGTAGTCGGTGCCAAAGAAGTAAGTCGTCACCACGAGATGACCTGGTTAAGAATTGACCGTTATTTTTACGGAGATGCAGAGAATCCAAATACCGCTTATCAGCCAATGATGTGTCAGCACTGTGATAACGCTCCTTGTGAAAACGTTTGTCCGGTAGCCGCTACCAACCACTCTTCGGAAGGTCTGAATCAGATGGCTTACAACCGTTGTGTAGGTACGCGATATTGTGCCAACAACTGTCCGTATAAAGTACGTCGTTTCAACTGGATGGATTATACCACGGCGGATATTTTCCCTGCCAATCAACTTGACTTAAACGAAGAGTCTGTTCCTTACGGTGCGGATAACCTGACACGAATGGTGCTCAACCCGGATGTAACCGTACGTTCCAGAGGAGTGATTGAGAAGTGTAGCTTCTGTGTACAAAGAATTCAGGAAGGAAAGTTAACTGCTAAACGTGAAATGCGTAAGCTAAGAGATCAGGACGTGAAGACGGCTTGTCAAACAGCTTGTCCTACCGGAGCAATTGTCTTCGGAGATATGAATAATAAAAAAGGAGCATTGAACAAAGCCCTGGATAACAACCCTTTAGCTTATATCGCTCTGGAAGAAATCAACGTACAGTCTTCTGTTCGTTATACCGCAGTTGTAAATAACCGAGACGAGAGCCTGGATGCTTAGGAATGGCTATTGGCTATAAGCCAATAGCCAAAAGCCAAAAGCTTTTTAAAAAAGAATATTAAAATTTATGTTTAACACCTTTTTTGGTGTTTATCCAATAGAATATAATTTAGAAATATGAGCGCGATAGTTT
>Ga0114957_1002434_pt1 | contig 17892 bp, 7 predicted proteins | sample BantaG_FD_87175 | JGI IMG/M metagenome (GOLD analysis project Ga0114957, IMG submission 87175) | Marine algal microbial communities from Bantry Bay, Ireland - BantryBay_4 metaG | ecosystem: Host-associated > Algae > Red algae > Unclassified | place: Bantry Bay, Ireland | collected 2014-11-21 | reverse complement strand
TCACATTCAGGCGGCCACCGCACCGTCGACCACCGCCACTGCCGGGGGGGGGGGCGTCAGGGGCGCCACACGGAGAAGCGGCGCGCGGTCAGCCGGACCTACCGGTGGGGAGGGCGGCGGGGACGTTGGGCGCCGCGGCCCGCGGCGGCCACAGCGCCGCCGCCGTGTCGGCAATCGCCGTCGGCAACTCGGCCGTGTCAGGGGTGGCAGGCGTCCGCTCGGGGAAGTGCGACTGTCACCCGCTGGTGGCAGCATCGGTGGTCGCACCAGAACGGATCTCGAGGCTAAAGTACGTAATAGAGCCGACGCCATTGTACTTGCTCAGTGCATCAGTGCAATACTGGGCTGGACCTGCAGAGGGGGTCCACCATCACAAATTGGCATGATGCAGATTTGTCCGGATTAGCAGCGTGCGTCGATGTGCTCGTACGGCAACTCGAGAGGCCACTAACCAGGCGCTTCGCCTCATGCATCGTGTGGCTTCTACGAGACACACGAAGCATTGCATAACGTGAACCAAAGCGGCATGCATCCGAGGCGCTTGATTCACAGGGGTTCCTAATCGCCGGGATGGAGCACTCGACGATAGAAAAATGTACGCGCTTCCTCCGGAGGTTCTTCACCTCTCGCTCGTTGCTCGCATCTCTCGTGAAGCTGTTAAGAAAATCGGCAGTGCATGGTCCCGAAACCGCATGAACTGACGACACAGAAGCAGACGACTGCATTTTTCGCCGAGCGACGAACAACCGATGACGACGACATACTGGGAGCGCAACTTGAGAACCACAGTACGACTCAAAGGACACCTGGCCCGCGGTCTCACAAGTTATGGAGGTGTCAACAGGGTCCACGAGCCAGGGTGCTGCCTGAAAAGCGTGGTCCGAAGCCCATGGGAGGAATCATATGTTCGTCTGTGTAGGCTACCATAGCAGCCCAGCAATGCTGATGCTGCACTTGCCTCGTATCCTTCGGTGTTGTCCCCTGTCGCGGCGCTCTCAAAGCTGTGCGTCGCGTCATCAGGCTGTCAACCAATGCGAAAGTGACATTCTTAGATGATCAACTTCAACGAGCAATCGCGATTGGGCCAGGTCACCGTTCTTGCAGTCGCTGAGGAAAGAAGGGGTCACCAGAGGCAAGGAATCGCGGCGGACTCGTGACAGCCACGAGGAGACGCAGTTGACGTCCCGCTGTCAATATCAATGCCATGCACAGCGGGATCTCGCCCCAGAGCAAGTCCGACAGAGGCAGGAAACACTGGTTGGACGCCTTCAATCCCTACACAGTTCTTCAGCGGGGCACCCAGGACACGCTGTTGACTGGCGACCGCAGAACATGCGGCACCGGACCAACAATGTGGGGTCCCCGTTGGTCCGGGCCAGCCAATTTCGTCTTGGGACAGCCTCGCCACCTGGTGATTGGCCACTACACGTGGTGTGCGGCAATCGCAAGGTCCAGCCTGGTGTGCAGGATTTTGACGGACACGCACACCGGCGTTCCCCGCTATCCAGGAGGGCCGGCGTCGGAGCCGCGGACGTGACTGTGAGCTCATGAGCCCCAATAAACCGACGGCAGGATGAGAGGACCGCCTGACACAAGCCCCGCGGTGGTAGGATATCGGCCCCTGCCGTGCACGGGGCCTTGCGCGCCCGCCTACCGTATTTAGGAAAGGGCCAAGCGCGAGACATGATGGGGCGACCACAGGACCGTGTCCCACCCACGCCCGCATGCGTCTCTCCCCCCATCCCTGCCCCATTGCCCCGTGACGAGGACGCGCCGTCCACTCCCCGCCGGTGGCGTTGCGGAAGCGCTACCCCCCCCCTCCCGCGACACCCCGGCTCACCTTTGTCGTGCATGTAGAGTGCATACGTTCCCTCCCGAGGACCCCCCCGCCGTCCGTGCTCGCACGGCCACGTGACGCGGATGCGACGAGCACAGTCCCCCCACCACAGGACTCTGCAGCGGCCGTCGCCCCGCCCCCAAGCGCCGCCGACCATGGTTGCCCCGGCGGTCCCTGGCCCCGCGGCGACGCGCCCCCGCCTCGGCCGCCTCGTCTTCCCCTCCTTTTTCGCGCTCGGCATGGGCGCCACCGACGCCCTCTTTTACGTCTACCTCATCGACTCGATTCGCAACCTTGGCGGCAAGCCGCTGCATGGCCTCGGCGCCCTCGCCGCCGGCGCGGCGGCTTCGCTCATCCTCGCGCCGCTCGCCGCGGCAGTGTCGGACCTCAAGCTCGGCGGCCGCAAGCCGCTGACGCTCCTCTTCAACCTCATCTCCCTGCTCCTCGCCGCGGCGGTCGGCATCATCGTCGGCACGGCGCCGGGCGAGTCGGCGGACGGGATGCGGGACCTGCCCGGCCGCGCCGTCGCCGTGGCCATTGCGGGCGCCGTGTACCGGGCGCTGACGCTCTCTTCCCCGTCCGTACCGACTCTTATTGAGACGAGCCTCCACGGCGACGCTGCCGGCTTTCCCGCCCGCCGCGACGCCGCACTGTCATTTTTTTACATATGGACGCGGGTGGGGCTCTTTGGCGGCAGCCTCGTCGCCTTTCTCATGCCGAGCCGCACGGAGCCGCTGTGGTTCCTGGTCACCGCCGCGTCAATTGGCGTCGTGACGCTCGCCATGAGCAGCGTGCTCGTCCATCGGCCGCCCGCCAAGGCGCCGCTGCCGCCCGGCGCGGATCCGCCGCCGCCCAAGCCGTCGGTCTTTGGCAAGATGGTTTCGGACCAGAAGAAGGCGCTGCTGCGGACGCCGCCGGGCCTACTCCAGCTCTACGTTACCTGTTTCCTGTATGGTATTGCGTATGGGCAGTTCAACGCGATCGTCGCGCCCTACTACTCGCAGGTTATTTTTTCCGAGCCTGCCGGCAGCATGAAGACTGTCCGCTGGACAGCCATGGCGTCGCTCATCAACATTGGTGTCGGCCTCTTGACAGACGCGCTCGCACCAAAGGCCGCCAAAGCCGTCGGCCCCCGCGCGTCGCGGTGGTTGTGGCCGGCCGCTCTGCTCATTGGCGCCGGCCTCTTCACCGGCCTGGTCCTGGCGCAGGAGCCGCCTGTGGCCATTTCGCTCCTTAGCTCCCATGCCATTGTCATTGCAGGGCACTCCTTCTTCTCCCTCGTCGGCGCGGGCGCGCTCGTCCACCCGTCACTCCGGGCGACGACGTTTGGGGCGCGGCTCGCGTCGCAGATTGCGGGCAACGTCGTCGGCAACTTGCTGGCGGGCTACCTCGGCGGCCGTCGCGACGAGGGCTTCCGCGACGTCATGGCGCTGAGCGCAGCGGTGTGCGTCGCCGCCGCCCTCGCGGCGTTGGCGGTCGGCGAGTTTCCCCCGCTGGAGCGTGCCAAGGGCGTTGCGACCAATGCCAACGTGCTCGTTAGTTATACCTTTGGCAAGCACCACAAGTCGAGCTGGGGGCCGACCGTCGCCGCGGCGGCGGCGGCGTCCGCAGCGGGCGGCGGCGGCGGCAGCGGCGGTGGGGGGCCCGACGGTGGCGCCACGGTCGTTGATGGTGCCGCTCAAATCCATGGCGACGTGGAGGCAATCAAGCAGCCGGCGTACACCAAACTCGGCACCGCCCCCGAGTGGTCCATGGACTACTGGCGAGACGACGAGTGGATGTACGAGGAGGAATTTGCGGCGCTGGCCGTGCCGGAGATGTCCCCTTTGACGCCGACGCCGTCAGGGATGGGGCAGGGTGGCGGCTTTGGGGGCGAGTACCCTCCGCCGGGCCCGCCGCCGGTGACCATTGGCAACTTTGCGGACGGTTGGAAGTGAGTACAGTACCTGCTTGTGAGAGTGCTGAAAAGGGACGGGTGACTTGGGGATGGTTACTTCTGGAACCGCTCATGCATTCCTGCTTTTTCGAGACGTGCGCTCGCAAGCGCTGCATCTATAAAACGTACGTAGGGACTTGTAAGTGCCTGCTCCGTGGGTCTCTCCACAGGCGCCAGGTGTGCACCCCTCTGGTGGCTTGGTGGGATGTAGAGCCGAACGCCAGGCCTAAAGCACGCTGCTTGCCGGTGCAGGAGGTGGCCGCACGACTGCCAAACGGTGGAGCTTCTGGAGACCAGAGTGACTCAGCACGGACCAATCTCTAGAAAGTGGCCGCGCCGGTTCTTCTTCTGTTGCCCTGTCGCAGCCCAACACACCGCCCTTCCCTGGGTTCTGCGACCCGCGGCGTGCGGCAACGCGTACGTGCCATCCTATTCAGCCAACCTGACAGAACGTGGCGCATCAGTGCGATGACAGGCAGGTACATATGACTGGATTGACAGAGGTCACTGTTGGAGTGCGGGATTTTTTGGAGAACGGCTGTATGTACAGCTGTCGCAAGAGAGTTCCAAATCGGCCTCTGCGAGACCCCACGAAGGTCGACTTGCAACACTTTTGCAACAGGTGAGTGCGGGATGCTTGAGAGAACTGCTGCACCTCGTACCTCTGTAATCTCTACCTGTGTCATGGTCGCGCGACATCGCACTTGCTGCCCACTGCCCTGGACAATGAGCCGTTGCGAGTGACAGAAAAAGAGTTTCAACAGAAGGCTGGTGCCATCGCACTAACGCTACCCGCCTCTGATCGTGGGAGAGAGGTATTTGATGGCGCTATCCTGGGGTGGGCATCCTGTGCAGCAATATCCCACTCTGGCCCGACCCTCCGGCCGTAGAAAGCGAGACCACGACCCCTCACACCCAGCGGCAGTCGTGTGCTTACGCAACCGGCCACCAATTGAGAAGTGAACGCGCCTCGCGGCCCACCGTGCCCACCCACCTGCGCTTCCTTACGAGTTGCTGCGGTAGAATTTGTCCGGGCGGTCCCCCCCCGGCGGCAAGTCGAGCGCCCCAAATGAGCGCCGCCCCAGCACCGAAGCCAGCGGAGAGTTCAGCGGCAGCAGCCCCGCCTCCCGGGGGCTCGGCAGGTTGAACGAGCCGCCGCCGCCAAACGCCGACCCAAAACTCGGCGACATGAGCGACTCGGAGCCGTACGGCTCGCTGGGGAGGCTGCCAAAGCAGCCAGCGTCAAACGGCGACACGCCAGGGCCGACAGCACCCAGCGGAGTGCCGCCCCCGCCAATAGCCGAGAAGGGAGGCCAGCCGGCACTGCCGGCAACGCCCCCACCACAAATGCCGCCGCCGAGCGACAGTGGACTCGCCAGGGGGGGGGCGCCGCCCCGCGGGGTGAGCAGTCGAAAGGCGCCGGCGCCAGCGCCCCCCGTCGGATAGAGGGCGCCGGCCGATCCCAAGCCGCCACCGCCGCCGCATCCGGCGGCGGCGGCGAGGGCGGCAGCAGCGGAAGGGGTGGTGCCCCACCCGCGGACGAGGGCGGAGCTGCCCCCCGAGCCGAGGCTGCTCGGGTTTCCGCTGCCCGTGGCCGACCCGAGGACCCCATCCACCCCCGCGTACGTGCCGTCGCTGTCCCCGCTGGCGGCGGCCACAAAGCAGAGCGGCGGGACGGCCTCAGGGAGGGCCACCGTCAGGTCTCGCTTATAACCGCCGACAACGCCAGCGGCAGCGGCAGCAGCCGCCACCGCCGCTCGCTCGTGGCCATCGCGGGCGGCCGCAGAGGACGTCGGAGAGACGCTGGCAGCATCACCGTCGGACCAGCCGCCTGGGCGGGCCTCTGCAGGCGGATGTTCACCACTGGCGGCGGCGCCAACAGTTTGCAGCGAGGACGGCCCAACGCCGGACAGCTGCGCCTCGGCGGCCCCGCCGGGCGCGGCCGCGGACAGCGCCTCTGCAGCGCCAGAGCCTTCCAAGTCATGCAACCGAAGCACCGGTGGGGGTCCCTGGCGGCGGACGCCCCGCCCGCACGGCGTTGAGGTGCCGTCCGTGGCAGCCACAGCTGGCGGCGGCCCACCGGCCAACGAGGTCGGCGGGCGGCTCACGGCGGTGGCGGGCTCGGCGACAGGTCGCCGAGGGGGCGGAACCGGCGCCGCGGCGGCGCCGCCACTTGGCGCCGGGGCAGCCGCAGCCTGGACGGCGGTAGGCCCCATCTCGAAAGGGTGGAACCCGCCGCCAAAGCCCGCCAACCCGAGCGTGGAGCTCAGGTGTGCCGTGGCGGTGCTCGGCGTCATAGGCGACACCGTGGCGGCCAGAGTATTGTCGAGGCCCGCCATACCGCCGCCGTCGAACACCGCCGCGCAGGCCGTGGTGTGTGGGTGGCCGGGGTGGCCACCCGGTCCCGCCGCGAGGGACGCATCTGCAAAAGGGCCCCGAGAGCGCCCATACGCGTCGAAAAAGACGGTGCCGTTGGCGGCACGGCCAGCCGCCAGCTGGGGGCCGGCTGCGGACCCAGGCGGCCTGCTCTGCACGGGCCCCCCGGCGCCGCTGGTAACGCCTCCAGCAGACGACGCTCCCGCACCCTGCGCGGTGAGTACAGCGGCGGCGGCGTGGTGCATCGCCGCCACGCCGTTTTCTGGCGGCCGCTCCAGCTGGCCGGCACCACCCCCCCCGGTCGGGTCCCCTACGGGGCCGAGCGGGGTCGGGTAGTAGGCGGCACGGCCGCCGGTCGGGCCCAGCCGATTGTACGCACCCGGTCCACGACGCGCCACGCCTGGTCGCCCGACGCCGACTGGGTGGGGCTTGCGGGCGGGGGGCGGCGCCAGGGGGGCGCCCGACGAGGTGACGGCGCCGCTGCCACCCCCCGCGACGGCGGCGGTGCCGTCAAAGCTACCTCCCAGGCCGGGACGTGGAATCCCCGCCGGCCGCCCGTCGGCGCCGAGGGAGGAGTTTGAAGCGGAGCCAAGTCGGCGAGATGCCGCCACGCCCGCCGCGAGCGCTGCGTCCCGGAGGGCCGCGTGGTTTTTGGGCACGTTGATAGCCACCTTGGCGGCGGCGGGATTGTGAAACTGCACGGGAGGAAACAGGAAATGGATGGCGGCAGCTCGGTCAGAAGGGGAAGGAGTGCATACCACGAAGCAACAGCACGCAAGGGCTTCGCCAACCAGGAGGAGCGCGTTCTAGTTTAGAATACCGCACAGCAGGAGCTTCAGCAGAAACCACTTGCACACAGCACTCCGACGCCCCACGCATCGGCACGAAGACGCACAGGCGGGAGCAAGACAACGTACGTTTTTAAGGTTACGCCGCTCGGCAGGCCCCGAGTAGTTAGCATACCGCAGGAACACCTTGTCCATGTCGGTGTTGCAATACTCAAACAGCTTGCTCTTGCCATTGAAAACGACGACGCTGATGTCGCACCCGCAGAGGACAGAAAGCTCCATGGCCTTTTTCAGGAGCCCATTCTTCCGCTTGGTGAAGGTAACCTGAGCGTGAAAGAAAAATAGACCGCACCAGCCGGACGCGCATAACACAAGCATGAGGAACAGAGGGAGGCAAGAGCAGCGGCAACGCAAATGTCAGCACCAACGAATCGCTCGATCACACGGTGGCGTCACGAACGACGGAGCAGACCTGGCCACACAAGCCTGACCCCCGAAGGGCTACAGCGCCCAAGACGACGGCGCACACGCCGGTCGCTCCGACGACCCTAAGAACCCCTGCCGAGCACTAACGCGGTCCGGCCATGGACCAACACACCGAGCTGAACTCCACCCACACCCTTCCCACCCCCTCCGCTCACGTACCTGACGGTTGCGCTCGTCCGGAATGTGACGGATGAGGATCTTTTTGCGGAGCGCGCCGCCCCCCCCCGTTGACTCGTCGTCCCCGCTGGTCGCCCGCTGCCCAGACACCCCACTGGCCGCGCCATCGTCGACAGTCGCCCAGCGGCCTGACACCTTGGCCCTCTCCCGCGCACTCTTCGCCGCCCCGCCGCCACCACTGCTGTGCTGCACCAACGAGGACATGGCCAGACCGCCGGCGGCCGTCGGCACCACGCTGGACCCCCCCCCGGGCCTGACCACCCCCCCCCGTCCCCCCTCCCCCCGACGCCTCCCCCAAGAGTGACCGTGAGAACCGGTTCTCGTACCGCCGACGACCGCCGCCACCGCCACCGTCGCCGGGCGTCCGAGGAGGAACGTCGCGGCCGGCGTGACGCCCGTGTGGCCCCTCCCACGGATTGGGCGTGACGCGGATTGGGGGTGTGCACGGCGACGGGCGGAGCGGGGCGGGGAGAGAGTATGGCGTCCAGCACCAAAGTGGAAGGGGTGGGATGCACCAGAACGGGCGCGGGCGGGCGGCGGCTCTCAAGACCTGGCCCGGCCGCTGCCGTCCCGCCCACCCGCCGCAGTCGCGGTAGTCTCCTTTCCGGCCGTCGCGCTGCCCCCGCGCCAGGCATCGGGAGGCTGCCCAGACATAGACCACAGCAATCAGAGCGAGCAAAACACACAAGCACAGCGACTCAATCGGCCCCGTCCCGACCGACACCGCTGCGGCCGACAGGAGCGCCCGCGCCGCCAGGAGCCGCTGTCGGGACGACTCGAAACGCCAGGTGAGCTCATCAGGACGGATCGCCGGCGCACCAGCAAGGCGTGGCGCAAGCGGGCGAACCCACCAGGCGGGTCGGAGGGCCCCCCCCTGGGGATGCGCAACGGGGGACGTGGGCAATACGTCCCGTGCCGCGGTGGGGATGGACGCTACGTCGCACCGGCGGCGGCAGGTGCACGGGTGCGTACCGGCGCGTTCCCACCACAGCCTGCCAAGCAGGCAGGGCGGGGTAACGCCGACCGGGGAAGCGGATTACGTGGCCATCCCGGGGCATACAGCGGGAGCAGGGTGTGTTGATGAGCAAAAGTGTGCGTGCAGTGCCTGCAGCTGCCGGCCATGCCGGTGGCGGTGGTGCGTCTTGTGTCCTGGTTCCGCACACCAAAAATCAAGAACGGAGAAGCGGAGGATGATCAATGCGTGATGCGGTCGCTCGAATAGATTGATGACGATATTGCAGATATTTGGGATCGTGGTCCGTGCATTGGGGTGGAGGCCCGAAGTCGATGTGGTTGATCCGCGACCCTCTGCGCGAGGTGCGCGAGCAGCGCTTCTTCCATCGCCTGCCACACCCCGTGACCCCCCCCCCCCCAACCATTGTCCTCCTTCCTCCCGTTGCCTCTTTCCCTCTTGCACCCCATTGTTCCTCCAACACTTCCCCTTTCCAACATGTGCGCTCTCTCGTCTCCCCGAATGGCCTTTGCGCCAGCTCCCGCCGCGGCGGGTGGTGGTGTCTTCGCGACGCCCGCGGCTATCTCTGGCGGGCGACCGTCGCCGGCGGCCCGCCTCGGGCGGTCTCCCTTTGCTGGCACCGTGCGGCTGTCGCGTTCAGCCCTCCCTCACCCCCGGCGGACATTGCCAGCCGGTGCGGGCGGCCTGGTGGCGCTGGGCGGCGGTAGCGACGGTGGGCCGCCGCCGTCGCCCCCGCCTCTGGGCAGCGTCCCGTCTTCTCTTCTGCTGCTGACGTCGTCAGTAGCGGCGATTGCATCTATCGGGTGTGTGTTTGAGCTATCGTCGGTACGTTGGGCGAATAACGCGTCGGTGGGAGTCGCGAGAGGCTGCACGCGGCCACTGTGCGGAGCGGCTCGTGCTCTTTGAACACCTTAAGCACGAAATGCATGCGGAGAGACGGTGCCTGACATACGTCGCACACTGTCGTTCCCGTTGCGCCATGTCTTTCCTGACCCCCTGATCATTGTGTTTTCATTGTTTTCTTGGCAACGCCTTTAACCCTTCCGCTTCACTGTGTCCACCCTTGTTCATCTCACCAACAGGGCAAGCCACAATATGGGGTCCAGCTGACCACGGCCATCCTCACGGTGTGTGTACCAGGCTTCCTGTTTCTGTTCTATGCCGCCATCAAGAAGGGGCAAGCCGAAGAGCGCGAGTAGCAGACGGGCAGTCCGCGTGGCCAGGGGATGAGGTGCGGTCTTTTGCGTGTCTTTCAGGGTGAACAGCGGCCCAAGGCTCCTTTATTCCTGCAAGCACTTGAAGCAGTGCCTGTCAGACCCGTTCACCCAGCTCAACAACAGCATGCCTCGTGGCACGGGTGCCTCACAAATACAAGGCCCTGCGGTATCAGGCAAGAAACGCCACCCCCCTATAAGATTTCAATCCCCTCGTCCGCGTTCTCCAAGTCCGCGTACACGAGCATGAAGTCGGACATGGCGAGCCCCCCCCCTGCTCCCACCTTAGCGCCGACTTCCGAGAGCAACGTCCGCAGGCGCCCCTCTGTCATCTCAAAACCGAGGAGCACCAGCGCCCGCACCGACGATTCGATCGACAGCACCCCCGTCATGTCCGGGTCGAGGCGCTCGAAAGCGTCGCGCGCGGCGCTGATTTGGATGTTGCCGAGGCCGGCAGCCTCCCCAACGAGCGCCGACTCGCCGCGGCTGCGGTGAAGCGCCGCCTCCTCCCCGTCGTCGAGGACCGGGCCCATACCGACGCCGCCGACGCCGCCGCCACCGGTGAGATCCACCCCACGGTCGCCGTCCACTTTCAAGCCGCTCCGCGTTCCATCGGCCTCCTCATCTTCAGAGCCCGCAACGTACGATTGGACCTCCCCGTTGGCCGTGAGTCGCAGCTGGTTCACGACTGGGATGTGGAAGAGCGTGCCGCTATTGTCGTCGTACCGCACGCCGCCCGCCGCCGCGTCTTGCACAAACGCAAAGTCCAAAACGCGCGCAAAGTTGGGGACGACCACGGACACCCGGTAGGAGCCGTTAAAAAGCGACTGGGCGGGGAAGAGCAGTGGGGTGGTGTCGGTCTCAGAAGACCAGCCGTTGAAGCCGCCGGCGTAGCAGACCACGTCGTCTTCGGTGAAGAGGCCGACGGGGGGGGTATAGGTGACGGAAAGAGTGTCCCCAACCGACACGTCACCGTCGGGGGAAAATGTAAAGGTGCCCGGGACGGTCGGCTTGGTGATAGCACCCGAGTCATCGATAGCCGAGGAGGCGGGGGGGGAAGGCGTCGCGGCCGTAGCGCAGAGGGTGCGGCGACGTAGAGCGGGAGCGCTGACTGGTGGCCACGCCGATGGCCGGCTCAGCGAGACGGAGGAGGGGTTGGCGGGGAGGCGCACGGCGGCTTGCCGCAAGCCGCCGGCCAAGGGAGCAAGGAAGGCCAGCGTCATGGTCACAGCGATGGCGCGACGAGCAGCGACAGTGGTGGCAGGGGCTTTGAGACGTGGCAGACCGGCCGTAACAGCCGTAGTGGTGTGGTAATGGGCTCCTCTCGTCGCCGGTCTGCCGTGGTTGCCGCGCACCAGCTGTGAGCGAGTGTGTTTTGCCGGCGAGCTCAACTTGGGAGAGTCGTTGAGCAGGTCTGTCGCAGAGTTGATCCACGGAGCGTCTCCCAGCGACGGTCATGTTGAATTCGTATGGGTACGGTTGGTCCGGGCGATCGGCTAGAGCTCCGCAAAGACACACATTTCTTCGTTCAACAGGCTGAACTTACGTGCTTATCGGATCTGTTAAGTACTACACAGATCTTTTTAGACTGCTGACGCTGAGGCATCGCTCGCCACTCACATCGACTTGGTCGTGCTCGACGCTCTCTCGTCGTGCACAGCCATGCTGCCGCCATGGCGTCCCAGAGCAGAGCACCGTCTACAGACGGAGTGCGACGGCGTCGAGGTGCGACAGATGAGAAATCTGGCTTGCACAGCCCTCAGGCATCCGTTTCCGACAGGCGTGACGCCAATGGCGGCTTTGCCGTGACTGGCTCCTCGTCCCGACCGGCTCGCTCGCCGACTTCCCTCCTGGACAGAATACCTCCGTCGACTCTGCGTGGTGCCATTCTGCTGCAAGCTGTACTGATTATGCTGCTCGCCGGCGCACATGTGGTGACGCTCCTTGGCGGCCGCGGTGAGCTGCCGACCTTCCTGTCCCCTCTGGTCGAGGGTGGTTTTCTCTGGCCTGCCGCCTCGGCGGTGCCGTCGTCACCCCCGACGCGAGTCACCACCTCTGTGCGCCTTGAGACGGAGCTTGCGACGGCCAAATCTTCCCCGCCGTCGCCCGCCCCCGGACAGGCGCCCCCCCCCCCACCGGTTGACTTTGCCGTCACCATTTACACGTACAACCGGCCGCGCCTTCTTGCCAACCTGCTGGACGACATTGCGCGGGAGGCGGCCGCCGCGGACGTGACGGTGGCGGTCAACATCCTCGACGACGCATCGCTCGGCTGCGTCTTCCAGCCGACTGACAACAATGTGTTTGACACCTGGGACGGGTTTGCCGAGGCGGAAGCGGCAACGGCCGGGCGGCCCCGCCCCGGCGCGGCGGCCTTTCCCCCTGGGGAGGGCTACGCGGGTGACCCGTACCTCCACCTCGTCGCGTCGGGCAACGCGTCCGACGCGAACCGTGAGCTCCGCCGCCCGTGCGCCTCGTCGATGCGCTACGCCCGCGTCGTCGACGCGGTGCGCGCGCAGCCGTCGTGGCGCCTCTTCACCGCCCGCTATCGCCACGGGCGGCGGCGGTATTGGCACCTCGTCGCCACCGCGCACCGGCTGTTGCGGCCACCGTCGACGCGCGCGGCTCGCTTCTACTTGTTCCTCCCCGACGACGACCGGCTGGCGGTTGGTTTTTTCTCAAAGGCCACCGCCGCGTGGACGTCCATCCCGTCCTCCCGCAAGATGACCCTGCTCCTCCACATTGAAGCGTCCCGCGAGGCCGTCCCCGTGTGGACAGACGTAGCGCCCAAGCCCGTGGAGGCCACCGGCGGGGCCGTTGTCGAAGTCGGGTGGGTCGAGTCGGGCAACTTTATGACCACGGCTCGCTTCCTCGACGAGTTCCGCTGGTCCTTCCGCCGCATCGACCCGTCGCGGTGGGTGCGCAACCCGCCCATCAGCAGTGGTGTCGGCGCAGAGCTGTCTACATTCCTCCACCGCCGCCGCTGGCGGCTGTACCGCACCCACGGGTCGTTGCTCGCGCACGTCTCACCGGCCGTCTCGCAGATGAACGCGCCGTTCCGGTCGGGCTCGGCCGACGCCACCCACCGCACGCTGCGCTTTGCCGACGGGCAGGCGGCGTACGACGCGCTGCTGCGGTGGACCCCGTCCGTCACCGCGTCCATGGCGTCGACGTACAGGCGGGAGGCAGCGCTCCACGCGGCGGTCGGCAGCCTGCTCCCCCAAGTCGACGCCCTCAACGTGTACCTCAACGATTACGACGCGATGCCCCGCTTCCTGGTCGGCGTGCCGGGGCTGACGGTCGTATGGGCGGGGGAGTTTGGCGACGGGGGCGGCGTTGGGGACCTCGGCGACCGGGGCAAGTTTTTCTGGGCGGCGAACCTGACGACCGACTTTCACTTTACGGTCGACGACGATATCGTCTACCCGCCCGACTATGTGGCGACGCTGACGGCGTTTGCCGACGCGCACGTGCAGCCCGTTGCGGTCGGCGCGCACGGCATCAAGGTTATCCCCGAGAAGCTGTCGCCGCCGGGCGGCCGCCGCGGTGCGGGCTACTACGGCTCCCGGGAGGTGTGGATGGGCGTCGACGAGGTGTCGGACGCGGTCGGCGTGCACATCCTCGGCACGGGCACGCTCGCCTACCGGGTGGCGGCGGTCGGCCCGCTAGACGCGGTCGCGGACTTTCCCGAACCCAACATGGCCGACGTGTGGTTTGGGGTGCTCGCGCAGCGGCGGCGGCTGCCGCTGGTCGTTGCCCCGCACGGGGGCGGGTGGCTGCGGGAGGTGGGCGGGACGGCCGTCGACAGCCTCTATGGGCGCTTCACGGTGCGGGCGCGGGCGGACCGGCTGCAGACGCGGGCGGCAAAGGCGGCAATGCCATGGGTGGTGCACCCCGCGGCGCTGCGCGGGGCAGGCGGGTGATTGATGGGTCTAGCGGCAACGAATCCGTATCGTGTTTGTGCGGTAGGGGCATTGCAAACCTAAACGTGGTCATGCGAGACAGTTGTGTACAGAACTGCCCACGACAATGGTTTGTTGGACACAAAGAAGCTCGGCTGTGTGGGCGCTGGCGAGTTACAGGTGCACGCCCAGCCAATCAATCAGCACGGCCGCGTGGAGAGCATTCAGCAGTTTACATCGGACCACCGCCACCCGACTCTTACTCGGCCTTGGCCGCCCCTGCACCCTCCGTGTCCATCGCTGTTGATTCCTCGGTCGCCGCCTTGGCTTTCGCCACCGCAGGCGTGTCTCGCGCCCCCGTACTGTCCCCGTTCGGTTCGTCCGCCACCTCCTCCTTGTCAGCCGTGTCGGCCTTGTCGGCCTTGTCGGCTTTGTCCGCCTTGGGCTTCACCACAGCCACGACCCCATACCGCTTGCGGAGCACCGCCAGCATCTCCTTGGGGATAAACGTGGTCAGGGTGTCTCCCCCCTTCCACGCGACAATCACATCGTCCTCGGCCGAGCCGGCCATGCGGACGACAAAAGAGCCCTTGGACAGCGCCCCAACCACGGACCGCACGTCGGCGTCGGTCAAGTCGCCGACCGACGTCGACTCGGACTCGAGGAGTTTGAGAAAGTCGGCCCGAGGCGCGTCCACGACGCGCTTGGTCATGCTCGGCAGCATCAGGTGCACGCCGTCATAGGTCAGGCGGAAGAGGCAGCCCGAGCCCGCGCGGGAGTTGCGTTCAAAAACCCGCACCCCACAATTGACGACGCGCAGGCGGCCGCCGCCCACAGCGGCGCCCTTGCCCTTGGCCGCCGGCGCGGCGCCGACGCCGGGCACGGGCTCCCCCGTGATGGCGTGCGCAAGCAGCGCCCGCGCGGGGGCCGAAATGTAGTAGACCCGCTTCATCGTGGCCGCATCCGAGGAGCGGGTCAGGAGGCCGTCGCGGCACGCGCCCTCGTCAATGCCATAAAAGTCAGCGACGCTGACGACCGACGCGGGGTCAATGTCGTGGAGGCGCGTGAAGGGGTCGTCGGTGACCAGGCGCGTCGCCTGCTTGCCATCCCGCCCGCGCTTGCCGCCGCGGGCGGCCACGTACTTCTTTTGGTCGGCGGCCGTGTCTTCGGGCGTCGCCGCCACGGGCGCCGTCGCAGAGCTGTCGGCGGGGGTAGCGTCGGCGGCCGGCGCCGCGGCGGCAGCGGTTGGCGGCGCCGCGGTGGCAGCGGCGGTTGGCGGCGCCGCGGCCTTTTCATCACTGGCGGTCACGACGCCGGCAGCCGGTGTCTCACTGTCAGCGACTGGCGGCATGGAGGCCTTCTCGTCACCGGCGGCGAGAACGTCGGCCGCGGCGGGCGGGTTTGCGGCGGCTTCTGTTGCTGGCGCCGACACGGTTTCCACGGCCGGCGTGGCGTCCTTTGCCGGTGTCGCCTTCTTTGAGGGCGTGGCCTCTGTTGCCGGCGCTGCCTCCGTTGCTGGCGCTGCCTCCTTTGTCGGCGCGGCCTCCTTTGTCAGCGCGGCCTCCTTGGCCGGCGACGCCTCTGTTGCTGGCGCCGCTTGTTTTGTTGGCGCCGCCTCCTTTGTTGGCGCCGCCTCCTGTGCAGGGGCCACCTCATTTGCTGGCGTCGCAACCTCCTTTGGCGGCGCCGCATCCTTCTTGAGCACCGCCACAAAGAACCCGCCCGTATCCGCGTCGTGCGGCACCACCCGCACGCAGCGAGATAGGCCGAGGGCCTCGGCCTCGTCCGCCGTCGGCGGAAAAAGCGTCGGCACCATCCGCCGGCGGCGGCGCTCCGACACCTCCTCCACCGACGCAAACCAGCCCTTGTCCTCCCCGTTGCTGTGGTTCTTGACGCGCCACGTCGTCAAGCCCGGGCGGCGGCGGAGGCCCGGCAGCTCTGCCGACACGTCGAGCAGGCGGATGGATGGGGTGGCGCGGAGCAGCGCCGCGACGACCGCCTCGTTTTCCACGGGGTTGAGGGAGCACGTGGAGTAGACCATGACGCCGCCGGGGCGCAGCAGCTGCGTGCCACGCGTCGCAATGGCCAACTGCAGGCGGTGCAAGCCGTGGCCATTGTTGGGGTTCCACTTGCGCCACAGGTCGGGCGCCTTGCGGAGGGTGCCGTCCCCCGAGCAGGGCACGTCGGCGAGGACGCGGTCAAAGGACGCAACGCCGGGGAAGCGCTGCGCCTCGTGGGAGGTGACGACCACGTCAGAGGAGGCAAAGCGCTTGAGCTGGTGGGCGAGCATCCAACACCGCTTCAAGTCCGAGTCGTTGGCAACGACGAGGCCGTAGGACGGGGGGCCCGCCGGCGCCGCCACCGCCCCGGCCGCTGGCGCGGTCGTCTGCGGCGCCTCTGTCGCCGCCTCGGTCGCCGCCGCCGCGTCGCCGCCGGCCGCATCCGCGGCGGCGGCCGCCGTCGACGGCACGCCCCGCCCCCCCACGAGCATATCCAGCAGCTGCGCGGTTTTGGAGCCCGGCGCCGCACACAAGTCAATCGCGTGCATCCCCGGGCGCACCTGCAGCAGCAGCGGCGGGATCATACTCACCGCCTCCTGCCGGTTGATCGCCCCCAACTCGTTCATGCCAATGAGGAAGCGGTGGAGGTTGCCGAGCGCCGCGTTGCGCCGCAGCATCGTGCGGGGGATGGACAGCTGCCACGCGAGCGCTTGCGGGTACCACGCGAGGCGGTGGGGGGGGTCCACCGTCGCCCCGTCGTCCGTGCGAAAGTCGCGGCACATGGGCACAAACTCGCCGTCGAGGCGGCCCTCAATTTCGGCGCGCAGCCGCCCGGACGTTGTCAGCCGAAAGGCCGTCGGGAGGGGCACGGAGAGCGTCTTGAGGAAGGTGTCCCACTCGTCGTCTGCCACAATGCCCTGCGCCTTGTAGTAGTCTTCAAACGCCGCGTTGCGTCGGTCCGTCACCGACACGTAGGTCGACTGCCGGTTGTTGACCGCCGCCGCCGCGCCGTCGCGCCCGCCGCCCGCCGCCGCCGCTCCCGACGCCGTCGACGCGTCGCCGCCGCCGCCGCCGTCGGTGCCCGCCGCCGGGTCCCGCATGCGCAAGCGGGTGCGCTTGTTCCGCCGCATCGGCAGGTGGGCGACAAACGGGCCGGGGGTGGGGGCGGCGGCGGCGTCGGCGCCCGCCGCGGACGCCGCACCATCAGGCGCGCCGGCGACCACAGTGCTGCCTGCATTTTCCACAGGCGCATCCTTGGAAGCGCCGGCGCCGCCAGTAGCGGCGGCGGCGGTGGAGGCACCGTCGCCGTCATCGTCGGGGCGCGTCCGCTTGGCGGGCGGCAGCGGGTCCGTCGCCGCGGCAGCAGTGGAACCAGAAGCACCATTGACGGGCGCGTCGACACGCTCGGTCACAGCAGGAGGGTCCCCCATGGTGGCGGTCGTACGCACGCACCACCGGCAGCGGAGGGGAAGAACGTAGCCGTACAACCGCAAAGGGAGGTCGGTCACGCGCACAGCAGGCGGGGTCGGCCGACGTCGGCGGCCCCGCCGTTTTGGGGCTTAGATTGGCGGATCATGGGCCTTGATCCCTCCCGCGGCAGTTACTTGGCAGCAACTAAAGCTTGAGATAGTAAAATACTCAGACTTTTGAACCCCAATCCGGTTGAGGGAGGGGGGCTAAAAGAGAAGGTTTGCTCCTGTCCGTCAAATTCATGGTCGGACAGGCACCCACCGACCCAAGTCGGTGACCATCGCACACAGCAGCGCTGCGATCCATCGTCTGCTGCAGGCGAGACAATGGTCATAGCCACAAGAAGACGCCTGGTGGAAGGCGGGTATGATGCGCGCGCACGCGTGTCCCAAGTACCGACGCCGAGGGGCGCGCGGACGACGCCCACGCACGAGCCGGCGAGAGGCGCCGCCAACCCCGTCTAGCCAAGGGCGAGGGGCGGCGCGTCGACACCACCCCCGTCGCTGTCGCGCCGCGCCGGCCTGCCCCACTGGCGGAGCCGCCGCGGGCAGCGGCAGCGCCCACGCCACCCGTGCAGACAGGGCGCGGCCGCCACCCCGTGGCGGCAACGGCGCCACCGCCGCGCGCCGCACCATCCAAAGCAGCCCCCACCGCGTGGCCGCCTCGCGCGTCGGCGCCCAACGCGGTCGTACGCAAACGGGGCAGACAACCCAACCGACGGCCGCATGCGGCG
>Ga0114957_1002433_pt1 | contig 17894 bp, 20 predicted proteins | sample BantaG_FD_87175 | JGI IMG/M metagenome (GOLD analysis project Ga0114957, IMG submission 87175) | Marine algal microbial communities from Bantry Bay, Ireland - BantryBay_4 metaG | ecosystem: Host-associated > Algae > Red algae > Unclassified | place: Bantry Bay, Ireland | collected 2014-11-21 | reverse complement strand
GTGGGGTGGCGGGGGGGCGCGCCGCGTGGTGGTCGGGGGGGAAAGCCGGGGGCCCGGTGGGGTTGCGCGCCCGCGGGGGGGGGGGGGGGGGAGGTGGGGGGGGGGGGGGTCGGCGGAAGGGCCGGGGGCGCCGCCAGTTCGCGCGACGGCGTTGGTCGTCCGCAGCCGACGGCCACGACGCGGTGTCTCCGTCCTTGCGGCGACGTCGCCGTCTGGCGCCTTGCGCTTCCTTTGCACCTCCGCAGTTACGCCCGACTGGAACTGGTCGACGAGCCACAGATAGAGGGGCTGCCGCTGGTAGACCATACAGCAGATGATCGCAAAGACCACCTCGTGCGTCACCCTGCCCGTGTTGTTCAAAACGGGGTTGGTGACGGGAACGTGCCGCTTGCCGTCCCAGTACTTGACCACCTTGTTGACCACGACTTTGGGGGTCAGCGACTGGTATGTCGGCGACCTTCGGGACTGCACCGAGTCGGCGGGGAGACGGAGGAGGAGGGCATGAGTGCTCTGCTTGAGCAGCACGAGCTACGCCCGCACCAGCTGCTGGCCGTTCTTGTAGTAGGTCCTCAGGGAGGTGAAAACCGTCTGGCAAAGCTCCTGTGGCATGTTGACCTCGGGTAGCGCGGCGGTCGCTGTCGCGGCGTGCTCCGCTCCCGCCGCGTCCCCGCCCTCCGCGTCCACATCCCCCTGAGAGACATCACCAGCGCCTGCGCCGCCACCGGCCGCCCTGTCACCGGCCACCTCGTCACCGTCCGCCCCTGTGGACGCTTTTGAGCTGCCCTGCATCTCAGGCAAATCAACCATGCTTGGCACATCCGGAAGCATGTGCCGGCCGGGTGGCACGATGGGAACGGCGCTGCCTTCTTCGGCAAGTCGGGGGCGGTCGCAAGCGTTGATGGACCGTGCGCTGCCGCCAGCCAGGCCGCTCAAGTCATGAGCTCCGGCCAACGCCAGCGCAGTCGCCGCCGGCACCCGCTCCAAGCTGGTGGTCACAGACGCCTCACCTCCCCCCTGTTGTAGCCCCAGGGACGCTACCCGATGAACAACACCAGCCCCCTGCCTCACCCTCGCCCCCCCTCCGTGCGCCACAGCCGGCAAGGCATCCCCCTCTGCGGCTCCAGCCCCTGCCTCGCCCGCTCGTCCGGCTCTGGCCGCCTCTTCGCTCGCTCCTCCTCCAGCCACGGCGCCCCCGGCCTCACCACTGTGGTTGCTCTACGCGGAGGCGCCCGAGCCTAACCGTTGGGCACCCGATGAGGCCTGTCTTCCCGCACCGCCCCGCACAGCGCCCGCGACAAGAAGAGAGCGGAAGGCAGAGAATATCAGCTTCATAGGCGATATTTGCCAAGTTGCATACTTTGACTAAGAAGGGTTCGTCGGGCTTTTCGATGGCCAGGCCGCGGGCGACCGCCATTGACTTATGTCGGCATAACCGAGCGTTCTGTGTGATGGTAACCATACCAGGGGTGTCACATGTGGCCATGATCCACTCCTCTTGTTGTCCGTCGACACCTACCTATTTACAGGCTCTCACCCTTGCGGGTTTGTCTTGCCAATGGCGGTTCCAGGCAGTGTCATTAAGACAAGCCAAGATCGGCGTTGGCCGAGGAAGCTCCTCCGTGCAGCGCACGTGCTCCTGACAGACGATCTCACGCACACGCGGCAAGATCGCCTCAATGTTTTGTTCAATGAACTCGGTGCCAAAGATGCACGGGACTGACAAGTTGTCGGAAACGAGGAATCGGTCAAATAGACGTTCACCTCTGGTGTCTGCATACAGACGTATGGCATACTTCGTCACGAGACGACTGTTGTTTGCATCTCGGATGCGCGGAAGCGTGGTCAACTCCTTAGCGTAAGCCATCCAGTTCCCAGTGAGAACACTAGTTCGCACTATGTTCACCCCGGCACCCGTGTCAAGTACAGGGCGGCAGCTCCGCATCACCCGCATGCACGGGCCAAGCGTTGCGGCGATCTCTTAGTGCCGTAAGGCACGGCGCAACAATCTTGTTACCGTACGCTTTCGTATTCCGCCGGGCAACCCCCAATCGGGCACCCGGCCTAAGCGTTTTTCGAGTCCTTCACGGCGTCGGCCGGGGGCTCGATCTCGTCGATTTCGACGTTACCGTCGGCAATGGCATGAACGCCGATCGGAGACGCTCGCGAGGGCGATATGGCTCGGCACACTGTGCGGCAGAGTGCCCGGGCATGTTACGATTGTAACAAATGTCAGCCCGAATGGCTTGAGGGACGGCGGCCCGCGGGGGCGGCGGGGTGCGAACCGGGGTGAACGGTCGTTCCGTCATCGTCCACTGGTCCTGTGTCGCGTAACAGACTTGGATTGCCGTTGGGCGGGTCATCTTGAGCTGCAAGCGCAGCTTATTGGTGCCGTCCCAGTACATCTGGGCGGTAGCAACAGTCTCGGAGAGTGTCCGATCCGGGAATTGGTCATTCAAGACCCGCACGTGCACTTGCACAAGGTCCGAAAGACCAGTGATGAAGACGCCCTTAACGTCTTGGATGTCGAACAGACCGTTCAGGAGGTCGCATTGCCTTTCCACGCGGTGACCAAAGGCCGTGGGCGCCTCGTTGTCTTGTTGCTTCATCGTCATGATGACTTGGTACGCTTTAGCCATAGTTGCGTGTGTCGCATACTTCGAGAGAAGCCAGCTGACGGCGTATCCGTATGTACGGATGGCAAAACGCTTACGTCCGAGGGTTCTATTGAGCGTGCCGGAGAAGGCCATCATGGAGTTTCCGGCTAGTCGAAAGACCATGAGTGGAAGGGCTTGACCGTGCGTCAGCCCAGCCGCGTCGCACGCGCGTCAAAAGGTCATTAAGAACGTGAGGATGCTCAAGGGCAGGGCTCCCGTAAATGGCTGTTGCCCATGGAACGCTCCGTATAAACGTTTGTTGAAACAATGCGACCGTCGTGCCTCCTCAGGCGTATACGTCAGTTGACGGCGGATCAGGAAGTACGTCCTGTATTCCAGAAGTGTCGTGAAGCGGCTATTAGCCGGGCGGATCACTTTGATCCTATCGGCTTTTTCAAGTCGCTCCTTCCGTTTGGTGGTGGTGGGGGAAGCGGGGCGCTTGCGCGCGGCTGCGTCCGACTCGCTTGAGCTGTCGCTCGGCGAGGACCCACTTGGGGGCGAAGGCGGGCCTGGCGGCCCGTGGCCGTAGTCCGAAGAGGACGTGTCCGTCGCGTTGGAGGTGTCTTCGTCTGACGACGTCGGGCTCGACCCAGAGGCAGAATCATCGGAGATGAGAAAGGCGCGGCGTTTGCCGGATCGTCATTGCGGACGGACTTGTCTTCAGTCACCTTTCTTGTCTTCTTGACATTCTTTGTCTTGTAGCCCGACTGGCGGCGAGACTTAGCCACACGGCGTTCCTCCTCGTGGGAGTCGACCTTGCGCAGGGCCTCGACGTCGTCGACCAACTTGTCGGTGGCTCGCGCCAGAGACTCGTTAGTCTGCTCTTGGGCCGTTAGACGTCGCTGAAGTGCTTCAACAGCCGCCTCCAGACTCTCCACCACCTGCATCTGCCCGAAGGCGGCTTGATCCGCAGGGATGGGAGGACTAGGAGCACCGTCCGCGGGGGCGTCAGAAGCGGCAGGAGTGCCTTTTCCCCCGCCCGGCGGCCGGTAGCCAGCTGGCAACATGCCGTCTCTGGCGCGCCGAGTGTCGCTGGTACCACCAGCAGACATACTGGGACCTGAACAAAGTGTTCCGACTTGGCTAGCGCCCTGCGCGCCAGCGTCGAAGATCTCAACCGTAATGCCCCCGGCGCCACGCGCCCAAGTCAATGGCTTACGCCCCGTGCGCCAAGCGACCATATCGACACCGTCACAATGCCAGGAGGCAGCGAGAAAATTCTGGGGAACACAGTGCCACGAGGCACGATGAAAACAAGGGTATCCCCTGCTGCTCCACCAAATGTGGTAATAGTAACGTTGGCGCAATTACCAGTGTACTGAGACCGACCTTAGCCAAGAAATACAGCGAGTTCCATCGCCGTCGCGGCAAGGAAGAAAGACATTTTGTTGATAGGTATCCGATGGGGAGCCGGGTGGTGCCCACGACGGCGACCCCGGACCCATAGTGATTTAATATAACGAGGGCACTGGTCGATCGACCGTCCGATCACAAGCGATCGTAATGAGTGCCAGCAGACAAATAATACAGGCAAGCAAGCAAACAATAAAAAATGAACAATGCAGAAGTAACCCCCCGAAGAGCGTGCCACAGGCCAATTCCCGTAATACATGGGCTTTGGCCCGTCAAGGAGGCTACTTGTTGCCAATTCCCAATTGGGAGCAGAAATATGCTACACTATGGTGTGTCCCTTCCTTTCTTTGGGTGAGGAACATGAGCCTTGGGTGTGGCCCGAAGCCCTACCCAGCGTACGCCCAAAGGGGGCGTTTCGCACCGCTCCCTCTGGGGGGCGCTACGTGGGTGCCCACGGACCCTCCCCCGGCCCATACCGGGGGGTCGCGTCATCGGAGGGAAGGGGGTTGCCCCCGCAGTGCAGTCGACGCCGCCAAGCACAGAGGAGCACATGGGGCAGGAATTAGGGCAACATTCAGCAAGGGCCAGCTACAAAAGCAGATATGATGCTTGTCAAATGAGATGGTGTCATTGTTCCGCGCAGGTAACGAGCGCCGGAAAGAAACAGCTGTGCAGCACAACAGTGCGATAAAATTCTGTCTGGCCTCGGTCGAGAATGCCCATTTACATAAGTCTTTGAATGGGCAATCATGGGGCGCTGACAGACTTCAACAACGACCATCCATCAGAGTCTTGAATTTGGATCGGCTTTGGATGAGAGCGCATGCGGATTTTGCCGGCGGTGACGATTTCGCAGCATTGCTTGACAGGCGTGCTGAATGGGCAGATGATTGGTCAGGCTCCGGTAGACCCGAATCAGGACTGGTAGGACTGGGTGGGCGCGGTGGCTCGGCAGGGGTGGCAGTAGGGAGACGATGGGACGCACCAGAGGCAGTATTTAATCCGGCCAAGGAGCTGGCGAGCCAGGCAATCTTCACAATTGCAGCTTTTCGGACCAGCGGTCCTTGCTGCCTCTGCCGGCCACCCCAGGATCGTCTCTCGTTCGGGCAACTTTTTTAATGCGAATGTCGCTCTCAAATCCTCAAGAGTCACCTTAACTAGGTGTGGAACTGTCCTGATTGTGCGTGACTATTTCCAATGCGTTGTTAGCTTCTTCGACCGAACACCGGTGACCAGCGGCACGAGGGCAGCAACAGAGCACGCCTGTTCACGGTGGCTCTTTTTGATATGAAAGCTCCGCTTGCATTACACGAATTGGATGAATGCGTCCCGACTCCTGCAGTAGTCTCAGGCCCTTTCTTAGCTGTGGCTTGGTTCGTTTGACGGTTCATGTGACGATGTGGGGCGGCCAGCTATTGGCTGCAACGCGAAACAATGTGATCACATGTGATCACACGAAGCAACGTCGGAAAAGACCTTTCCGACGCTGCTTCATGTGATCACATCGACCTTGCGGCGTGCTGGTCTTGTGGAACGGCTTCAAGTGCGAATTTGAAAACATCAATTCCAAATCGACTGGTGTGATGGACATTCAAGACCATCAGCTCCTGCTGGCTGCAGCCAAAAGCGACGCCACGGTTGAGTAGGGCCACGTCATGCCCCTTCGTCGGCGACGCCCCACGCCCCCCATCCGTGTCGCAATGACCAGCTGGCCCCCTACGCTGCCCTGTGGCAGATGGCCGCCTCTACGTCGCCGCTTCTGTACGGCAGCACACATTCGAGAATTCCTAAGTTCGCCCGCAACGCGATACGAGCGCACGCTGCGGGTATCATGGTGGGTCCAAGCTGCTTCCCCGAATGGACTTCTTCCTCGGCTGTGCACAACCTGCTGCATGGACCATCCAGGGAGGCCATCCTGGTTCGGCGAACGTGGCTCCAAGGGTTCAGTTCCAGGCTGTCTGGCTCGGCAACGACGCGCCGGCAACGAGAGGAGGGCGACAAAGGCGTGGCAACGAGAGGAGGGCGAGAAAGGCGTCGCCCTCGTGGCATATGTTCAACCACGGTGATTTACAGCATCGGTGTGCGCCCGTGCCGAGCCCAGCAACCAAGCTCTCGAAGTCAGCCCTTTGACCTACAATCACTTACGTTAAATTCATCAAAAAAAAAATCCGCCTCACACTGTCACACGAGGGGACAACCCACTTCGACCTTTCTAAGCTGAGAGCTCGTCACGCGAAGCGTCACATGAACGAAGAAACAGCTGAGAAAGGGCCTCAGTGGCTCTGGCGGACGCTGGCCGTGAAAACATCAATTGGGACGCCCGTCTTCATCGACAACAGGTTCGTGCGTTGCAAGATCGCCTACTTCGGGTTTCTTCATCATCGTGCCGCCATCATGCTGCCTACCCCCCACCCCCCCCACCCGTTCCAGGGTCCCAGAAGGACAACCACGCACCCGACCAGTCGTGTGCCACGGCACGGCGGCCGCGCAATGATGCTCCGCGGTGGCAGGGACCACACCATCCCTCCGCTGCCATTGAGGTACGTATATGAATTTCTGCGTGTACTTTGGTGGATGGTCGTATGACACCGTTGTGTTTCGTGTGTCATCGTGGTCCCCGCTCCAAGCTGTCTCGGGCTGCGCCAAGAGTATCGTTTAAGCCGCTATTGGTTTCGTCATCGGATGGCATCAAACCTTACCATCGACTTTGTTTCTCCAGGCCCACAATGTGCCCACATCAGCCCTGCTCCTAGCAGCTTATTCCCGTAGAGTGTGTGCCGTCTTTTGCCCCCTGTGTCACCGACATTTCCTCACCCATACTCATGAGGCACTCGCGTGGTAAGCAGTGTACAGCAAGAAGGTAGACGGCAAGAAGTCGGCAACGGCCGTGGGGGCGGCGGCAGCCCTGCCGTTTCAAAGGAGCAAGGGCGGCTCGCACACAGATGCTGACGAAATTCCGCACCGAGATTGCGCCCCGTGCCACGCTGCTGCAGTCTGTCGTCAGCGGGCTGTGGCGCCGGCACGGCCGGCGACACAGGCGGGCAGACAATTTCGCCCTCCCCCCACATCTGTGCCTCTTACGAGCTACTGACACGTTAGCTGACCGGTCCTGCTCGGTCGGTCCAGCTATTGCCGGGGCAGCGGTAGTCGGGGCTGTCGTAGCCGCGTGTGCGACAGCTGAGACCCGATTGGTCGCGCCGGCAGGCGTGCTTTGTGCGAACGCGGCCCTTTACCCCCCACTCCACCGTGACTTACTTCCGGCCGCCCAGATAGACGACGCAGCAAAGTGGGGTGGCTCGGTTGTGCCGTCACGAGGGCTCAAGAAGCGCACAGCGAATGTCACAGCGGTGGGGGGAGATTTTTCAGAGGCAATGAGCAGGCCAGCGGACCACGCTGTGACACGCCCTTGCCTGGTGCGCGCTTTGGCACCGCTGTGGCCTTCCTTTCCTCTTTTGTGCCTTGCTGCACCCCCACTGCACCCGCCTTGACGTGTTCCACCGTGGAAGCAAGCGGCATGGCTGTGCCGCCGCCCTCCATACAACAGGAATTCGACGGTACCGCGGCTGCGGCTGCGCCCAGCGCGCCACGCTTCAATCTTCAAGTGACTGTCAACCACGGGTTGTCAGGGATACATCCCGGAAGAATACATCCATATGTCATATCCGTATCCACTACGGATACGTGCCGACACGCATATTTTGAATGCATCACAAAAAAGAGAGGAGAGGATTAGTTTATCCCGTCCAACAAGAATTGCGACATTACATCTGATCCGTATCCCAGATATCAGAGTCAGGATACAGGGATATGAAACAATATGAAACTTTTCGCGCCTGAAGAATTCTAGTACACCACAGTTAACTTCTGATCTCACGTTCCGACAATCGGGGAAGTCATGGGAAAACATGTTACAGCGTCAAGCGGCATTCCCGGCCGACCCGGAGGGAACCGTACAATCGCGCGACGCGGCCATTTTGCGACATCAGCAGAGTGTGACATAGAATTCAAAATAGCCCTTCTAATGTCCGTTTGCAAAAAGGGTGGGGAACCGCCTGGATCGCACCACTAATTATGCTGTCTGGTGGACTATAGTGAGTATAATCGCACGCGGCAATCGTATCCGGATACGGACATATTCTACGTAATAATCCGGTTTCAGAGGTAGATATCAGCATCCGGACCTGGGTTTGGGGAGTTAGCCGTCATCAGATACGAAGCATCGGCGGATCTTCGTATCCTTTTTTTGGCCGAAATTGCATATCCTGACAACCCCTGCTGTCAACATGGTTTTGAAGATTGTTGGTGCGGCTCGATCGCCCGAAGAAACTGCATCTTTGGACCTAAACCGTGTAGCCGCAGCCATCTTGGCGCGAACGGTTTCACCTGCATTATCTGTATCGTACGAGAACGGGCTCGTCAGTGTTTACCGTCGAACACCGTCCTTAGTCAAGCCCGGTGAGGGTACGAGCCAGCGTAACAAGCACTTGGCCGTTGCTGGTCGTGACATTCCAAGTGCCGCTGAGAGCAGCGTCTCCAGACTCCCGCCACGCCCGACCGCCACAGAGCAGGTCGGGCTTTGGTTCTTCGTTGGACTCAGCTACGCGACGTTCAACCGAATTTGGGTGCTCTTCGTGGCGGCCTTGAGCCCGATGGCCAACCGGCAAGCACTATGGCAGGCACGGTCTGCCCTTCTTAAGGTGCCGGCCAGTGACGTCTTTTCATTGGACTCTGGGGCGCACCTGAGCAACCTCTGTTGCGCGGTGGAAGGGCGACTGTGTGATCTGTGCTGGGCCGGGCTGTTCGCTGAGCGCGCGTCGTCCGACCCATAGGGCGTCGCTATCACACAGACTCGCGGTTTCCAGGTCCCCAGCACTGGGAGACCTCTTCATAGCGAATTCTGCCCGTCTGGCTACCATGAGAGATGTCCATATTTCTGATAGTTTGGATGAGAGAGGTGACCCGTCACCTGGAAACATTGTGACGGGTTTTAATAACCAAGAATTTTCGAATAGACTGGAAAATACTCTCCTGATGAAAGTGTCGTTGTTGTGGGGCCTGAGCGGCGAACAGTGCGTGTCTTGGTTAACAGCGACGATCCATCTGTATGCAGCACTGCCGGCCACGAGGGGCACACGCGTCGCTCACATGCCCTTAATGTGTGGACACCAAGAGCCCGAGTGACGCGCATTGGTTGTTGCATGCGCTTTTTGGGACTGTGCGGGACGTGAGTCGTACTCACGTTACCAGAATCGTGTCCCACATCAGGGAAAGCGGGCTGCCTGCGAGTTGGGAGAGACGCCAGCTGGACTCGAGCTTGCAACCCATTTGTTCATCGAGCGACAGCCGGTTATCATCATGCCACTCTCCCAAACCGTGTCCCTTCATCTTCTTTTGCTGATTAGGCTGACGCTGCGGGTGCTGCGGAATGCTATTGAGGCTGTACCGCAAGGGCGCGGGCCATCTACCGGATGGCCGTTTGCCTACTCGCTTGCGGCTACGTTGAGCGTGGAGATTGCCGTGGAGCCTGTTCCGTTCTATAAAGGCAGCTTCATTGGTTGGCACTACCACACAATTGCCGCGAGAAACCACGCCATCGTGCGAATTCTACAGACCCTCGTGCCGGCCCACTGGGCGACCGCTAACAAGCGCGAGTGGGCGCTGCTGGGCGGTATTATGGCAACCCTTAACCGTGTAGCTGTTTTACCCCCTGCCGAGGAGCGCCAGTTTAAGGCCGATGCGCGGGCATTCGTCAGTCTCACCCAGAAATCTTTCCTCTGGGTGAGCATTTCGCCCGAGCTACACCTGCTCTTTTCCCATTCGCGGGAGTTCATGGGTCGTTGAGCAGCACCGGGCTCTACGGCGAGCAGGCGATAAAGTAGTGGCACGGATATTATAACCAGAGTGCGGAGAGATTTACGGCTGAGACGCCACTGCTTTCCTGTCGTACGCTGGTGCTGACGATGCGTTGAGCGGCGTGGCTTCGGACTCTCTTCGGCGGTCAAAGGCGCCAGTACGTTAGCGGAAGGTGAGGCCTCTTAGTTCCCTTCGTCGCGGGGACCGCCGCCTGCGTGTCAACAAGGCCTTAAGGCGGCGAATTTGGGCGACTCTCGAGAAGAGGGCGATGAATCGGGCGAAATGGGCAAACGAGCAGTTTGAGGAGGCCAGTGGAGTGATTGTGGCATCCTCTAAATAGTTGTTTTCTGCCACTGGCGCTACGTGCACGAGTGGGCTTTTGCGGGTTATCGAAAAGAAGCAGCAGCCACCACCACGCACATTGTTGGATGGATGTGCGCTCCTCGAAAACGCGAAGTCAATTCGGAAGCGATTTTCACAGCGAAAAAGGACGGCAAACGTGTATGGCACGCCCATTGGCCCTGAGCTTTTTCAAGCCCAAGAAAAGGCCTCGTCATGTAGGAAGCAGCGCGCATTGGAAAGCAGCCGACAAAATTGGTCGCAGCCAATAGAAAGCATAAAATTGTCAGTCCACCCAATGAGGTCGCCCGAAATCCAAAAGAGCAGCTTGAGGCCGGATTAAATAGGCGTGAGAGAGCCCTGCACGAAACCAACTCACGGAAGTCGTGACACGAATTGAGAAAGTTATTTCAGCCAACACATGAATAAGTGCCGAAGGAATGCAGCTGACAGAAAAGCTTCCAGAGGATGGACAGCCGACAATGCCGATGTTTGCGTTGCTGGTGTCTTGACTGAACATGAGGCCACGGCTCATCCCACCAAAAGGCCTACTCCATGCATCTAGGCACATGAAGAAGGGGTTTTCCCTTCTCTTCTTAACGTACTTTGAGTATGAGAAGGAACAAGACTAGTCTCTGTCGCATAGGCACTCTGAGAAAAGAAAGAAGGGGCTCAAAGGATCTTGTAGAGATGACGTGATGGTCCATTTAGCGCTCTAAGGAGCATTGGCACGACCCGTATTGGCGCCCCCAGAACTTGGCAATGCCAAGAGCGTTTGCGCTTTCCATGGACGAATACTGGAGACCACCCCGTCATATGTTTTTGGCTGTTGAGATAGACGGTATTTTCCGCATCCCGATGTCGCACTGAACATTTTTCATGGAACGGAGTGCCCGCTGGTGACTCTGTAGGTTCTAACTCGACGTGGCTTGGCGACAAAATGCGTGTCACATGTGCTGTGGGGATGTTTGTACAGCACTTATAGCAGGTGGTTTACACGGGCGGTGTTGGAAGGGTGGCAGGTGAAGCTCGCAGCCGGCCGAGAAAAAGAGCTTTTCCATCAGATGCCAGAGCGGACCAATCGGTGTTTGCTTCAAAAGCTGATCAGAGCCCGTTCCCGATTGGCGGAGACGCAGAAAACAGGAGATTTTCTGAGGACTGAAAAACACCGAGGTGTATTTCAGCTCTATAAGATTCTCAGAGCACGTTCTTCTATTTCTTTGAGTATCCATGCCACAAAGACCAGTCCAGAAGTTTCTATTGTTCAAAATACGTCCAGAAGACCAGAAAAAAACATTTTCATACGCCTAAACTTCCTAGCCCACCGGCTAGGGTATGTACCAACATGGTGAAGACCGTTTTCAGTCTCTTTGAGAGCTGGTGCTCGTTACAGGGGTACATGTTGAGACCGAGAAGCACATCATTCTCACTCCCTCAGCAGCCCCTGAAATCTGCGGCGCCATATCTTTGCATTGGGAACGTTGGTACACGTGGTCGGATGCCGCGTGCCACGTTGAACGCCATGGGGAGAGCTTGCTGGCGCGTACGGTTCGTGACAGTTTTCATTGCGCGAGAAGCTGGAAGGAATGGCTCGTGTGGCGGGTTCCACGGTTTACGGGGCCCTCTGGCGGTGTGGCGCAGAGTAATGTCAATGAAACTCTCTGAGTGGCGGTCTTAGATGACTCTGACGGGGATTGTTTGCTTGAAAGCAGGACGTTGCGAGGCGTGCGGTGTGACGCGTGAGACCGCGCCACAGGGCGCGATGCGTGGGGCGGCGAGGATGGTAGCTTACCGACAAACTGCGGGCATGGCGGCCGGATGCCTCATTTGTCTGGTGTCCTCGACCCAGTGGCAGGTGTTCTCTTTCGACACGCGCGCTGTGTATTTACTTTGAGTGTGTCACATACCCAAGCCTGTTTGGGCCAGGATATTTGCGAGAACGTTTCTTCAGTAGGTTGATTCACCTCTCTCAGAGGGATCGCTATTCCGGTACCCCTCGGGGAATCGGTCAGATTGTCAGCTAGGCGATTCTGTCAGGACTAAAGACGTGGCGCCACGCGGTGATTCCATCCATCGCGGCAGTTCGAAAAACTTCTTTGGCAGTAGGTGGAGTGACGTCAGCCCCCTCGTGAGTGAACCAGCCGAACACATTTATGTATCCCTCATCATACGTTGATCCATTCTCGCTACTGGGTTGCTGCCAGTCAATCGATATGCCTGCGCGGTTTACCGACTGTGCACAAAAACGCCGTGACAGCAGGCTGTGGGTGGGGGGCAGAGGGGCGGTTGCGCACTCGACAGCACCATTCGGAGGGGTACAGTACGATGGGTGCGGCACGGCCGGTGGGCTCCGCGACAGCAGGCTGAGAGGGGGTGGGGGAAGGGGCGGTTGCGCCTTCGACTGCACCATTCAGAGGCGTACAGTACGGTGGGTGCGGCAGGGCCCGTAGGCGCCGCGACAGCAAGCTGTGAGGGGTGGGGGGGGGGGCGGGCGGTTGCGAACTCTTGACAGAAACATTCAGAGGGGCACAGTACGATGGGCGCGACAGGGCCCATGAGCGACACGACAGCAAGGTGTGGGCGGGAGGGAGTGAGAGGGTGAGGGCGCTATGGCATTGACGCACGCTCCCACAGGCCACCCGCACCATTTCTTCGTCTCGCGGAGGGCACGGCCAACACGTGCTTCACCCTGTAAATACAGATCGATCATGGGACGTTGGCAGCGCAGCGGTCGTCCTTCCGCCAAGTCACCGCCACGCCACATCGGCGCCAACTCTATGATACTTTAACGCCTCCGCTGGGTAACTACCATCTCGTCACCGCGGTCCTGACACTCCTAGAATGCCCCAGCTCCGCGCATTGTCAACTTCGCTAGCCAACACAACAAGGCTGCACGACCGCGTGATCGCGAGCTAAGCCGTCCGGCTTTTAGATGATATTCTGTGTATGAGTTGCGTCGCATCCGTACTGCTTGTCGTTGTTGTGTGTCATAGGAACACGCTGGTCGGGTTCGTGGTGGCGAGACGCGATGTCCGTGGGATTGGTCTGACATTGGCCCATACTCCACTGCTCGCGTGATGCTGTGTCTTCTCGTTTTCCCGCATTTGCCGCTTAGTTGTGTGCCCAATGCAGATAATTTATTGCAACTATGCTCACCAGGTATGGGCAGCTCACGCCCATGTCTGCTCTCATTTCGATCACCAATGTTGCGGTAAGGGGGCAGCTCCCCCAGGCACCGGCGTCGGGAGTGACGCAGTTTGCGGCCACGCCCGCAGGTGCTTCCCGCTCGCCTTGCTCAGCACCGCCCCGCCGCTCTACCTGCAGCGTCCTGAGCGAGGGGCTTCCAGCGTCCTGGCTTCGACAAGCCCCTCTACGGACGACCGGGCTGAGCACTGGCGGTACGACAGCGGTGCTACATCGCCAGACCGCCCGGCGCCGGCGGGCGTTGGCCATGCCAACCCCATCGAGAATCCCTCTCCGGCGCCATTGTTTGTGCGGACCAACCTACCCCACGATGGCATTCCCTTGGGCGAAGCCATGTTGTACCGGGCAGGGGCAGGCGTCGGGGGGTCTTCCAAACAGGCGGGGATGCGCCCTTCGGGCCCGTCCCAGCAATCGACCTATGTGCTTGACGATTCCGACGACCTACCGTCGCCTTCCGCCTTTGATACCTCCTCCTCGAGTGATTCACCTGTTCGCGACGGGCGTGCATGCAAGCGCCGTCAATCCGGCAAGAACAAAGCAGTGACACCCACCCGCAAGAAACCCAAAATCTCGGCCAATGCGATTGCCGCCGACGGAGATGACAAGTTTATGGACCGAGGCGTTTGGGCGGCCAAATCCCGCTTTTTTGTGCTCCAGTGGTGGGCTAAGTTCATTATGGCTCAGTAACGCTAGAACGGTGCCAGCAAGCAGGTGTCGCTTCGTAATGCGGCGGCGTCGGTCTTCAAGCGGTTGGCCTCGAAGAAAAGCAACTCCCTGAAGCCTCTGAAGTATGACGTAGTCCACTACCTCATGAACCCAGTGCGTACTTACATGTCGGACCGTGCCAAGATCAAAGAACGTTCTACAGGGCCGAACCCGCAGGATGTCTCCGTCGCCAACAGGAGCAAGGACACCAAAAGGGCGGCCAATTGGAGACTGACCGCAGAAGTGATTGCACAGCTGGTGGAGACTGCCAAGAATATCCTCGCGCGCACCGGCGGTATGTGCAAGACGACGCCGATGTCGTACGGGCGCGCAGCCAGCCGCAGCGCGGCCGCCGACGGTGACACGACGAAGGGCGCGGGTACGAATGGCAGCGCGGGCAGATTCAAGGTCAACAGCGACCACTCCTATTCTGACATTAAGGAAAGTACTGGTGGTTCAAGTTGCACCTCTAGCTTGTCTGCAAGCTCTGATTGCGATGGTGTTGTGTTGCCTCTTTGTGTCCTTTTGCGTACAGCACAACCGGCGCCAGCTATCCCACCAACGCCGCTGCGGACCGCTCTGCAGGAGGGAGCCAGCGGTCGGTCGCGCTGGTCGCTGACGGCCCACGAGTACGGGCAAGCGGTGCTTCGTGACGACGGCGCGATTATGGCCATCATTGAGATCACGCGCTCGTCGGCGAGCGCCCGGGCATCGCAGGCGGACGTTCCCAAGCAGACGTCTAAGCTGCAATCCACTGCTGCGGCCCGCGCGGCGGACGCAGCCCTCGATGCCACCAAGCGCCATACCAAGCTGTACGTCTTGCGTGAGGAGCGCGAAAGCCGCGAGGCGGAGATGAGCGCGCATGCGGCGGAGCAGCAGGCCGCCGCAGCCCTCGGGACGGCATAGAGATCGGTGTTCCTCGAGAAGCTGAGGGTCCTAAAGGAGCTGTTCCTTCAGAGGAGGGACGCTTCTATCCTGCAACTCATTGCGTCGATGCTGGTGACTGAGGAGTTCTTTTTTGGCGGGTACGGCATCGGGGGTGGGAAATTTGACGACTGGGGGCGCGGGACGCGCGGCAGGCGCAGGGAGCACGGTGGGTGGAGGCAGTGAGGAGAGGGGTGGGGCCAGCCCGGCGGGTGGGTTCAGCGCGGCGGCGAGCAAGTATGGGGCGGGGCGTGCGCACGTGGGTCCAACCGTCGCCAGCCGGGGGGATGAGGATCGACCTGTTGGGGCTTGCGGTGGAAATTAAGGGTCACGTTGGAGCTGATAGAGGGTGGTGTGCGTCTGATTCTGTTCAGCAGGCGTGTGGCGCTCTGTCATTGTTAAGTTCCATCATTCGATCCTTTGACAAAAGACGCTGTCACTGTGTTGCTGGTCATGCATGCGCTCGGGCCTTTGCTCGCCGACGGAGGGCTCGAGGCGCAACAGATGTAGAAGACACACGGTCTGTAGTCCCGGTCTCAGCACTTTTGCACGCCAGTGGCCTTCTTGTAAGAAATTCAATCCCGCTTGACTCGCGAACGAGTTGCCTTGGCAGTCGGATGAGCCGGTAGTGACTCCTGGGCCGCGGCCAAGGTCGGATAAGGCTCGGCATCCCCGTCATTCACAGAGTTGCAGACATTGTGGAGCACACAGCATGCCAGTATCCATCCCAGGGCTGTCAGAAAGTCCTCTTCAGACCCCATAGGAAGACGAATCTCTGTCAAGCTCGCCCAACGCCCCTTCACGATGCCAAACGAGTGCTCGGACATGACACGAAGGCGAGCGAGTTGCCAAGCAAAGTTCTTATTAGTCGTGGTCTGCCCGCGTTGTCCGAAGTACGGACCCACTACCTTGTTCTTGTAGTCCATTCCCTTGTCTCCAAGCAACATCGCTCCCAGAAAAAAATACTCACCTGGAAAGCGTGCCCAATGCGCTTGCTGTTGTAACATGGCGTCGGACGCAGAACCCGAAAAATCGAGCATCACAGCGATGATATTGCGGTTATGATCACTCACCACCAGTTCATTAATACTCTGACGGTCATGGTGGTTCCACCAAGTCCATGGTTGCACGAGCTGCGCATACGCTTGAGGCCCTTGGGAGCCGTCAACTGACTCAATGCACCCCCAAAACCCAAACCTCGACCATGCGAACACGGCAAGCTCTGTCCTCTTGTTCTCGGAAGGCCATACATTGGGTCTGTCTGATAGCTTGTTGACCGCCGCTATGAAGCGTTTGGTGCAGTTGCTTACTGACCCTGAACTGACACCAAAGATGTTGGCAACAGCGCTCACACATGTGTGCAATGGAAAAACAGAAGAACAGGAAGGAAAAGAAGAAATAAAAGAAAAGGAATTGAGCGATTGCGTCAGCATTGGCCTTGAATTGCAGACCTCTGCTTCCCAGCTTGTAGTGCGCCGCTTCTCATGCCAACACGTCATCAAACGTACTTGTAGAATCCCCATAGTGCCTGAACCAAAAAAGCGGAATTTTCTGCACACAATCTATCAAGATAGGCTTTCTTCCATGCGCACAAGAATCATCGAGGTAATTGCCAAGAAGGTTGGTCAGCAGATTATGTGTACTACGGCCCATGCGCTATCGAGGGTGTCGGATGTTCGGAACACTTCCCGCTTTTCTTTTTTTTCCACACCAACCGCTATGGGTCACTGTGAGCAAGACACATGACAAAAAAGCCCATGAGGAGCTCTTCAAGTGCCTCGCACGTACCGTATGCTCTGTTGTACTCGTTCACGTGTGCTTTATAGCGCGAGGATGTCGTCCCGCCAAGTCCTACCGGTGCCGAATCGTCGATACTCTGGAGCGACAAGTGCACAAGTGATCCACAGTCGGTTGGATTGTTCTGTGGAGGAGAACAGAGGTCCGCGACGACGCAATCGAATGCCAGCCACACATTGCCGGAAGGGTGAACTTACGCCGATCGAATGGACGGCAGCGTTGCTGGGTCCATCCGCAATGATCCTTGACTTTGTCAAAGGATCCATTGTCTCTTTACAAACAGCCACCAAGTGAGAAGAAGCAGAAATGCATCCTGCCTGTTGGAGACATGTACGGAAAGAGCAGAAGCTCATCTTCCATCCTATGCATTTTTCTGCTGGTGCTGTGTCCATCTTGGCTGTAAAATTTCCTTTGATGTCTCTTGCGCAGACGACATGACGGGCAAACAGGCTGGAATCGAATTATGTGCCGTTCCATTCTTTCGACGAGCGTTCCAAGTATACGACACCTTTGATAGACACTACGCCACCGGTGCTCTGGTAGTGCATCGAACACCAGGGGCTTTCAAGTATAAATGGCACTCGGATATAATGGATAGATATACTCAGACGTACTCATATTCAGAAAAAACGAGCCCGACTTGACATACTCTGATCTGAATCGAACCGCCATTCAATGGCTCTGAAACTGAAAAACGGGAGTGCAATGACTTAGCATTCGAAGACTGCAGCCATCCATCTACGTCAGGTAACAGCACTCGCCGGTCGCTTTAGAACACTCGCAGTTGGGCTCAAGAACGCGGGTGCATGTTCGAAAAGTGCTGAACAGTAGTGAGCGTACTTAGGGCCGATCATCGACAGTAAACTCTTATGACGAACGTCGCGCGCTGCGGCTCATAAATATGGCGCGTCGCTAAAGAATGATCGGATCTGAGAAACGCTCAGAGCACACCCAACAACGTCGGTTGCGAACGACCTGCGAACCGTTTAAGAGCGCAACGTGTGCGCCTATGAGTGGCCAAAAGTGTTTCGGCAGCGATATGCGCAGGCTCTGCGAACCCGCTCC
>Ga0114957_1002429_pt1 | contig 17911 bp, 11 predicted proteins | sample BantaG_FD_87175 | JGI IMG/M metagenome (GOLD analysis project Ga0114957, IMG submission 87175) | Marine algal microbial communities from Bantry Bay, Ireland - BantryBay_4 metaG | ecosystem: Host-associated > Algae > Red algae > Unclassified | place: Bantry Bay, Ireland | collected 2014-11-21 | reverse complement strand
GTGATGAGCGCTTGGCCATTTTCGGCTGTGGCTTGAGCCGAAAAGCCTTCGATTTGGGGTGGGGCCAGCGTCCAGTCGACAAGCTGATTAGCGAATTGCGCGTAGCCATTCCAATCTACCCAGTCGACCGCCCAACGTGCGGTGACGTCCGACGTCCAGACTGCGGCGCGCCCGAGGCCATATTGCCACGTCGCCAGCAGCGGATCGCCTTTTGGCGTGGCGAGGACGGTGCGCGCGAGCGGCTTGGCGGTGGATCCATTGTAGCCCCAAAGCGTGGGCAGGTTGGCGAGATCGACGCCGTTGAGGATGGGGCTAGAGCCCATGAGCAGGGGGTAAAATGGCTCTTCGACCAGATAGCGACCGACCGCGGTGACGGTCTCTTTGAGGAAGAAATCGGGCACACGCAAGATGTCATTGGCCGCATAGTAACGACCGCCGCTCTGCTCGGCGAGGGCGGCCAGTTCGGGCGAGGAGCCAGAGCCAGCCGCGACCACGCTGAGGGTGATCCCGGCGTCGGACATCTCGTCGACAAGTGCGTTGAGGCGGCCCTCTTGCCCCCAGCCGTCGGTGAGCAGAATCATGTGCTTGCGGCGGGCGTTGGCCGTTTCGAGCGACATGAGCGCGGTTTCGACGCCAGCTTGCAGATTGGTTTGCCCGCTGGCTTGGATGCCAGCGATGTTGCGTTCAAGCGCATCAAACGCGCCAAGCTGCGCCATGTTGACGGCCACACGCGCGGCGCTGTCGAAGGCGACAACGCCAAGCTGATCTTGTGGGCCGAGCGCTTCAGCGGCCTGCATGACAGCCTCTTTGGCGATGTCTACTTTGGGCTGGCCTGACTGCGCGCGCGCCTGCTGTTCGGCGGGATTATTGGGGTCGTTGCAGTGACAGTTGCCCATGCTGCCCGATTTGTCGACCACCAGCGCGAGCGCGATATTTGGCGTCTGCTCGCTGTTGCGAATGTCCATATCTACGGGCAGCGCTTCTTCGATGGGCGTGCGCAGGTAGCCGCCGGCACCAAACGAATCTTCGCCGCCGATCATAAGCAAGCCTTTACCCAGATCGCGCACGTAGACTTGGAGCATCTCCATTGCGCCGGATGGCAGGCTGGTGGCAGATGCGTTGATGAGCGCAACGCTTTCGAATGCGGCAAGCGCATCGAGATTATTGGGCAGGTCGGCGGGCGCAACGGTCACCACATTGAGGTCGGTGGAGGCGAGGGCCAGCGCAAATTGATCGGCTTCGCCCGCTTTGCCTTCAACGAGTAAAATTTGGGGTGCGCCGCGCACGACAGTAAAGGAAGATGCTTCGTTGTTCTGCAAGCGGGTGTCGCTTTCGGGCACAATTTGGGCACGGAAGCGATAGAAGCCACCATTAAGCGCGTCGACTGGCACTTGGAAGCGGTTGCGCCCAGCTTGCAGCGAGACCGTATCGGAAAAGAGCAACGTGTCGTCGCCGAAGACGCGCAAGGTGGCGTTGGTCGCGCTTGTGCTGTGGACGATGGCAGTGAGGTCGAAAGCTTGCCCAGCGCGCAGATTGGATGGTGCGTTGAGCGCTTCGACGAGCACTTCGTTGTCCGCGCTGTTTGTGCCCAGCGGCACGAACGAAATTTCTATTTGGTTGGCCGCGGCAAGCTCGGCTTGATCCAGTGCTTGCCCCACATTTTCTTGACCGTCCGAGAGCAGCACCAGCCGTTTGGCTCCGTCGGAAGGGAAGAGAGCCGTGGCGAGTTGCAGCGCGCTGGCGATGTTTGTCTGCGAGGTGACGGGCGCAGAGGTGAGGTCGGCGAGCGCCTGTTCTTTGGTTGCCAGCCGTTCGACTAGTGCGTCTTTTCCGTAGACGACGATGGCGGCTTGATCGCCTTCGGGCATGGCGTCGACTGCTTGGCGGATGATGGTTTCGCCGCGCTGCTGTGCCTCTGCCGAGATGCTGTCGGAGACGTCGAGCACGAAGACGGTGGTCAGTTGATCGATTGGCCTGCGCAGTTGGATCCCCGCTAGCGCGAGGACGATCAGCGCGAGCAACAAGCTACGCAGCGCCAGCCCCCACCAGAAGCGCGCCACGGTTGGGCGGCGCGGTCCAAGCAGCGCGATGCCGATGGTAAGCGGGATCAGCAGCAGGAGCCAGAGTGCGTTGGGGTAGACGAATGAAAAGTTCAAGAATTACTCCGTTGAATTAACTAGCCGCGCCAATGTACCACGATGATAAACTAGCCACTCGACCATCAACATGATTAGCGCGGCCAAGGCTACAAGTCGCCACCATTCGCGCGGCGATTGTGACGGTTGTGAATTAGTTTGGAGAGAAGTAGACGCGCTTGCTGGCCCATTTATTCCATCTGGGTTGGCGGCAGAATCGAGCGTTGCGGCGGCTACTGGGTTTGGCGCAATATCGGCCTCCGCAGGCGTATACGCGTTGACCACGAAATTTGCCCGCTCGGTGCTGTCGGTGCCCGTCACATCTGCCGACTGATCCGTGGCGGGACGATCACCGCTTGGTCCCGCCCACGAAAGGGTGTACAGCCCGGCAGATTGGGTTGGCCCAATGGTGACCCGGCCCGCTTCAGGGATGAGTCGCTCCGTGACGCCGTTTGGCCCGAACAGATCTACGCTGCGTACCAATGGCGGAGGCACAAACGAGAACGTGTCGCCATATGCGACCTGCGTGGGAATCGAGATGCTGCCGCCACCCAGCCAGTCGATCATGTTTGCCAGCAGCAGCGGGAAGGCAACGTTCAGCGGCAGATCCGAATTGCGGATGTCGAAGGCAAGCGTGGCGACTCGCTGATCGTTCTCCTGAGCGATGGCCTGCCCGGCAAAGAGGATGGGCGACTCGGATGTCGCGTCATGAATGAGCGTGGTTGCCCAGTCGGGTACTGTGATCCGCGTTGCGTTGAGCACATTTATGTCGGAAATGGACAAGTTGCTGAGGCGCGGATCGGCTTCGATAGTTTTCTCCAAAGTAGGCTGCTCGATGCTACCGCTAATGTCGAAAAAGGGCGTGCTGCGGGTTGGCCCAATGAAGAAAAGATTGGTGCTGGGCAGCGTGGCGGTGATAGGGACGTAGCTGTCGAAGATGGTGAGCGCGTATTGGGGTTGTTCTGTGCTACTTTCAAAATCTGTGGGACGTTGGGTTGTGATGTCGACGTTGGGCAGCAGGGCGAGCGCGGTTTGCAAAAAGCGATTGCCTGATGAGATGAGCAAAATGTTGGTTGGCGTTTGATTTTGGGCAATGGCCCATGCCTGATCGTCTAGCGCCAGCGGATCGGGTTCGGTAAATTGGGCGTGCAAAAGCTGAACGTCGGCTGACAGGCTGTCGAGCACGATAGATTCTGTGCTGCGGGGCGCAATTTCTAGATCGACCACGTTAATCAACTGGCGGGCTTCGTCTGCTTGGTCGAGACTCTGCGTGGAGATGAGGACGCGGCGCGTGGCTGGCTGGTCGCTAAAGTTTGAAACCTGTACAAAGCCTTTTGATTTATCGTCCTGGGTTTCGAGAGTCAAATTGCTGATGGCCTGATTTTGATCGGTGCTGCCCACTACGACGGTGCTAATGTTGATATTTTGCGCGCTGCGCAGCGTGTCGGTTTGGCCGCTGAAGTCGGAGTAGAGCTGAATGGCAACGTCGGGATTTTGGTTGGCGATGGCGCTGGCAAGGGTAAGCGCGGCGTTAAGGTTGCTCGGTTTGGGCGTGATGCTAATGTCGTTGAGGCCGTTTTTAAGCAAGCGCCGATCTTGGGTGGAGGCGACGGCCACTTTAGGTGTTTCGCCTGCGGCAATGAGGGTGACGCTGGTGGCCGCGGGCAGCGAGTCGATCCACTGGTTGATCTGAGCTTTGGCGGTTGCAAGTCGATTCGGGTCGACGTCAGTAGCGGCCATGCTCAGCGAATGATCGAGGATCAGCACGACGGTTGCGCCTGTGGGTCCGCTAGCCCAGGTAAAGGGGCGCGCGAGGGCCAGCATGAGCAGCAGCGCGACGATCAATTGGAGCAGGAGCAGCAGGTTGCGGCGCAATTTTTGCCATGGCGCATTGGCCTCAACGTCGCGCACCATGCGCTGCCACAGATAGGTGCTGGCAACGGTCTGTTCGACGCGGCGCAGTTTGAGCAGGTACATGGCAATGATTATTGGGATAGTGAGCGCGAGCAGAAACGCAAGTGGTGTTAGGAAGTTCATTTACAGTACAACCCTACGTTGCCTGAGTACCGCAAAGATTAACTCCTCGAACGGCGTACCCGTATTAACCGGAATGTAATAGATACCGCGGGCGCTGCAAAAGCTGGCGATTTCGCTTTGCCAAGTGCGCAAGCTGTCGCGGTAACGTTGCAGCAGATCGTAGTCGGCTGTGATCTCGATTGCCGCGCCGCTCTCGATGTCGAGCAGCTTGAGATCGCCCTGCACGTCGGGGTCCACTTCTTGGGGCGCGAGCGTGTGCAGCAATGTGATCTCGAAGCCACGGGCGGCGAGCGCGCTGAGTCCCGCCTGCCACGATTCGTCCATTAGATCGGAGATGAGCAACAATGGTCCGGTGCGGCGTGTGCTGGCGGCGTAGGTGCGCAACCCCGAAGCGAGATCGACTTGCCCAGTGCCGATAAGCGTCTGCAAAAAGGCAAAGAGCTTTGGTGCTTGCTGGCGTCCGCGGCTGGGTGTGAAGATGCCACCATCGGATCGACTCGCCGCGCCCAATGCGGTGACGGTGACGCGATCCAAACCTGTTAGGCCGATGTAGGCAAGCGCACCCGCAACCTGAACGGCATAAGATAGCTTGGCCGGTTCGCCCCACGCCATGGATTCGCTGCTGTCGATCAAAATGTGGATGGTGAGATCTTCTTCTTCGACAAAAAGTTTGATGAAGAAGCGATCCATGCGGGCGTAGGCGTTCCAGTCGATGCGGCGCAGATCGTCGCCCGGCGTGTAGGGGCGAAAGTCGGCAAATTCGATGGATTGACCACGTTTGGTGCTGCGGCGCTCACCCTGCTGGGATCCGCTCACGGCGCGGCGCGAGAGGATGGTGAGCCGTTCGAGCTTGCGCAGGAAGGTTTCATCGAATAGTTTGTTTGAGGCTTGGATAATTTTTGTCATAAAGATATTGCAACCGCAGACTTTTTAGTACTCAGATTGCTCAGATTAAAAGCAACTGCGATCTAACCGCGAATTACGCAGCTTTTCTTAACGGTAAAGATTTATTGTTAGAACAGGAACCAGTACTACGTTGGAATCTCATCCAGCATTTCGGTGAGTACCTGATCCGTCGTGATCCCCTCGGCCTGCGCTTCAAAATTAAGAATCAATCGGTGGCGCAGCGCGGGTATGGCGGCCTGGCGGATGTCATCAAAGGCGACGTTATAGCGGTTGTCGAACAACGCGAAGATTTTGCCTGCGAGAATCATGGCCTGCATCCCGCGTGGACTCGCCCCAAAGCGCAAATATTGGCGCACGGGATCAGGCGCACTATTATTTTGTGTGGCATTTTGTGGATGGGTGGCGTGCAGCAGCCGCGCGGCGTACGCAGTGACGTGATCCGCAATGGGCACGTCGCGGGCAAGCGTTTGCATTTCGCGAATGGCGGCTGCGTCCGCGGCTGGTTGCGCGGCGTGAACCGTGCTGGTTGTTGTACGATTGGCGATTTCGATCAGTTCGTCCACGCTGGGAAACGGCACGTCGATTTTAAAGAAGAAGCGATCAAGCTGTGCTTCGGGTAGCGGATAGGTGCCTTCCATTTCGAGTGGGTTCTGCGTTGCAAGCACGAAGAATGGTTGTGGCAACATGCGCGTGGCTTTTGCGCTGGTGATGCTGCGCTCTTGCATGGCTTCGAGCATGGCGGATTGGGTTTTGGGCGTGGCGCGGTTGATCTCATCGGCGAGAACAAGGTTGGCAAAGATCGGGCCTTCCTCGAATTGAAATTGACGTCGCCCGTTTTCATCTTCCGCGATCAAGTTGGTGCCGGTGATATCCGACGGCATGAGATCGGGCGTAAATTGGATGCGCGAAAAGGAACAATCGATGGCTTCGGAGAGGGTGCGCACGAGCATGGTTTTGCCGAGACCGGGCACGCCTTCGAGCAGTGCATTGCCGCCCGCGATCAATGTGACGAGCGTTTCGCGGATCAGCTGCTTCTGGCCAACGATTATTTGGCCGATCTGGTCTTCGATGGCGGTGGCGGTTTGCCGGAAGGTTTCTGGGTTCATGGTGGTGATCAACTTAATTTTTTGTAGTGATAGATGGTGAACTTGCGAGTTAATGAAGAAGTAAAAATGTGAAAGGGTGACAAAGTGATCGGGTGAAGCCGCAACTATATCAGAGTTTTGGGTTAATCGGCAGTTTTACCTCTTCACCCGATCACATCTTCATGCTTTACGGTTCCAACTGTATGAAATAGTCGCGCACATAATCTCGCAAGCCGGGCGGAATGGTGCTACGTTCAATAGTTTGACTGGCTGTGTTGGCATAGTCGGCGTAAACGTCCTGATAGGGAACGAGCGTGCTGCTGTCGAGACCGGGAAGCGGGTTGCGCTGCTGCCGGATCTGCGTTTCGCCTTGGCCCGTCTCTTGACCGGCGATGAAGCTCTCTTCACCCGTTTCGGGGCGTCTATCCCACGGCACGTAGACTTGCTCGCCCATGTCGCCCATCATGCTGCCTTGATCGTTGCCTTCGAGCAGATTGCCGCTGCCTTGGCGTTGCGCTCCGGGGAGCTGATTCGCAGTGGAGCCGCCGCCGTTGCCCGCTTGGTTCCCTTGACCTTGGCCCTGACCTTGGCCCTGCCCCTGACCTTGGCCCTGCCCCTGCCCCTGACCTTGGCCCTGGCCTTGGCCCTGACCTTGACCCTGTTGACCTTGCCCGGCTTGGGCAATGGCGTCGCGGCTTTGCTGTAGTTGATCCATTGCTTCTTGCAGATCAGCCTGTTGACCCGCGACTTGGTTGCTTTGGGCCAGTGCGGCGGCGGCGTTGGCGGCGGCCTGATCGAGCGCGCCCGCATTGCCCGTTTGCGCGGCTTGGGCCATAGCCGCAAGCGCTTGGGCCAGCGAACCATCCCCAGCTTGTGCGGCGTTGGCCGCGAGTTGAGCCAGTGCCTGAGCGAGATCGGTCTGCTCGGATGGATCCATATTTTCGAGCTGATCGGCCAGTTGTTCGAGCGCATCAAGGCTCTCTTCGAGGCCGGGATCTGTGCCGCTTTGATCTGTATTGGCGAGCGCTTGCAGTTGGGCGGCAAATGCGGTCAGCATTTCTTGTTGCGCAAAGCGGTCGGGATCAAGCTGGCGACGCAACGTTTCCTCCATTTCGGAGAGTCGAGCCAGCGCCTCTTCACGATCTTGTGGATCGGCGCGCAGCTGATCGGCTAGTTCGGCTAGATCCGCCAGCAGCTTTTCGCGTTCTTCGGCGGAGAGATTCTGCGACTCTTCAACCGCTTCTTTCAACGCATCGATCTGGTCTGCCTCTTCGTCTACGGCGCGAGCAACGGCTGCGCGATCGGCTAGTATCTGCTCCATCGGGTTGGGCAAGAGCAACAATGCGCTTAATGCAATCAACAAGGCAGATGCCAATAATAAGGGCCGTTTTTCCCATAGGAATGGCAGAGAGTTTGCTGGGGTCGTCGCCTGAATCGAGTTGAGCGCATCGGCATGTTGTAGCGCAGTGAGTTCGTTTTCTGTCTCGTTTTGCTGATAATAGATCGCGGTGGAAAGCCGCTCTTTTAGCGCGAGTTCGGCATCGAGACGTTGCGCAGTTTGGAGCGGCGTGCTCGGCTTGAAGAGTGACCAAAGCGGCACCGCGATCAGCCAAATCGCCAGCGGAATCACGGTCCAGAGCCACAGACTTTGGATGGGCTGATAGCGCCCAGTTAGCTGAATGAGCAGCGCGGCAATGAACGCTATCCAAGCTGTTTTTTGCAACAGAAGCCAGCCATCGCGCAGGCGCAGGCGACGCTCGAAACGTTTGAGAATTGGCCGAAGTTGCTCGCTCATTCTAAGTCAACTGCCTCGATAATTTCTGGCTGAACGGGCGGGATGAAGCGTTCTTCCTCTGCATCCCAGTAGCCGTATTGATCCTTTGTGCTGTAGAAACCATAGACAACGGAACCAGCCACCAACGCAACGATGACAAACGCAATGAGCCCGCTGCGTAGATCGATGCGCCAGCGGCGTGTGGGCTTAACGAGTTGTGCGGCCAGCATATAAAAGGCGAGCGTTAGGCCAAGGTAAAGCGGTAGGCTGTAGTGGTAGAGCGGGCGCAATATATTCCCATCACCTTCCATTACATCAAATCTGCCGGCTATAACAAAACCTAACCCGTTGAACACTCTCATACCGACACCAGATGATGAGGGTGCTGGCAACGTGGCCGAGAAGAGAAAACTCAGCGGGTTGATCATAAGTAATTCGTATGGCGGAATCTGTTGACGGGAGACGCCGATGGCAATTAGGGCGATGATGGGGCTAACGAATAGCAGCAGCACAAAGAGATATGACATAACGGTGGCGCGCCCGCTGCGACCGAGCCACGCCGACATAAAAATGCCAACTGTACCTAGCAGCAGCGCAACGACGGTTAGCACCAAAAAGCTGCGTACGAGCTGCATGGGCGTAACCCCGCCAAAGATGAAGACAATGCTGGCAAGCGGAATGGCGGCAACAAGCAATAAGAGGATGTACGAAAGGGCCGAAATGAGTTTGCCCCACAGAATGCGCGTCGGGCTGAGCGGCGTTGTGAGCAACATTTCGTAGGTCAGCTTTTCGCGCTCGCCGCTAATGGCCCCGGCGGTCAGCGCGGGCGTGAGCATGCAAATGACCAGCATTTCAAGCATGAGAAGCGACTGAAAAAGGCTTTGCCCGATGTATGGCCCGGGTATTGTCTGGTAGCGTGCGCTAAGCATGGTCAAGCGGTAGATGCCGTAAAGCGCACCAGCTAGCGCCAGCAACATAATGGTGAGTATGATAAATGCCCGTGCGCCGCGCATCCGCGACCGCAGCTCTTTGACGATAATTGGGTTGGGTTGCAAACGTTCTTTTAAGATCATAACTCACCCTCGGCTTGATTGCCCACTGTGACGCGCATAAAGATATCTTCCAGATCGCTGCTGACTTCGCCAAAGCTGGTAACCAATATTCCTTGATTGACAATTTGTGCCAGCAGTTGAGCCGTGGCCTCGGCGTCCCCATCAAACTCAATCTCGATTGCGCCCTCATTTTCGATAGCGTTCATTACATTTGGCATCTGCGAAAGCAATTCTTGTGTGCTGCTTATCTCTGAAATGGTTTGGATGCGCAGCAGCTTTCCCTGCTTTTGACCATGCAGCTGGGCTTGTGTTGTGATCTGGTTAATCGGTCCACTGGCGACAAGTTGACCCCGCTCGATGATACCAACTGAGTCGCAGAGTTCAGAAAGCTCGGCCAATATGTGCGAGCTAACAATCACAGTTTTGCCCATCGAGCCTAGCTCCCGCAGCAGCTCGCGCATCTCCACCCGCGCGCGTGGGTCCAACCCCGATGCGGGTTCGTCGAGCAGCAGCACCTTGGGGTCGTGAACCAGCGCGTGGGCCAAACAAAGGCGCTGCCTCATGCCGCGCGAGAGCGCTTCGACATACGCATCACGCTTGTCCGCTAGGTCCACGAGATCGAGCAGTTCGCTGGTCAAGGTGTCGCGCTGTGCCGAGGGAATATTGTAACAGCGGGCGAAGAAGTCCAGATATTCCCACACGAGCATATCTTCGTAAACGCCGAAGAAGTCGGGCATGTAGCCTAACTCGTGCCGGAAGCGCGATCCGCTGCTGCGGGTCGACTCGCCGTGAAGCAAAATCTCCCCTTCGGATGGATCAAGCAGCCCGGCGAGCATACGCATGGTGGTGGTCTTGCCCGCACCATTGGGGCCAATCAGCCCAAAGAGCGAGCCAGCCGGTATTTGCAGGTTCAGGTTATCGACCGCAGTCAGCTTGCCGTAGCGCCGAGTCAAATTTTTGGTTTCAAGTGCATACATTGAATTCATATTTCCCTACAACTCACCAGTTACGTTCAGATCAAAGAAGCGGCAACTGCCAAAGTTATCCTGCTGGTCGACCGAAATGCGTACTTGGATGTTGCCTTGCGGATTGAGCAGATTGCTGTTTCCATTGCTCTCATAAATATCTGTGTGACGGTCTCCTCGTTCTGTTTTATCGGCCTCGATCCACGTTTCGTCTTGCCAATTGTAAAATTCAATGTCAACTGTCTTTCCTTCTTGCGGCCCATGAATGTCATTTCGCACCTGCATTTCTAGCACGTCAATATTCTCAAACCCTTTGCCCCAAGGTATGCTGAACTCTAGCACCGCGCTCCCACTATTGATATGCAGATATGAAGGTGATCCACAAATGCCGCCATTGGTTGGGTGCTGGATCATACGCACGTTCATGAGACTAGACGGAATCGTCAGCGTTCCTTCTGTGGGCCACGTTAGGGATAGCTCTGTATGAACAAGCGCGGTTGTTTGCTGCGTTGGGATGCGATCCGCAATATGTACGTCGAGTGGCGTTTGATCGAGCCAGCCGACAAGCAAAATGCCTTGACTTATTCTGTTGCTTTCTGGTGGTCCGCCATAATTCGTTTGAAAAACGGCCTCGGCGATTTGACGTTTGACTTCGTTACTTTGGTCAAAATCGTTAGGTGCGCCACTGCTGCCATAAATGTTCCACCAAAGCGAGCCGCCAAAGTTATTGTTGTCGTTTTGCACTTTGGTAATATCGAATGAGACAGGCTTGCTTTCGCCTCCACCAATTTCGCCGATGCGCTCAAAATATTGCCCCATAATAAGCACAACATCCTGTATGGGCTGATTGGTTTCATTTGTAATAGTGCCAACCAAAAGCGAATCTTCTATGTTCAGTTCAGAGCGAATTGCGCCAAAATCATCCCAGCGATCTTCTATCTGGAATGATTGCATAGCCCACTGACTGATGGCAAAGTCGCGTAACTCTGCTGGGTTGCCGTTGACAATTGTCATGTTCCCAACTTCGGCCGTGCTGTTTGGCGCTCTACCGTTCATAAAGAATTGATTATTCTGTGGCATGGGCAAGACCAAACTGTCGCTGTCAATCTTAATTTGATAGGTCTGTTCCACAGGCGAGAAGAGACCCACATAATTAGCAACTTGGCTCGATCCATCCGGCTGCGGTTCCACTACCGCGATGTGATTCAGAATGAGATCGTTGCCGCGCAGTGCGTAACCTAAGCCAAATGCGCCCGCCGAGAATGCCAGCGTCAGCAGCGGAATGGTGATCCACGCGAGGTGCAGGCGACGGAAGTAGCGCAACACCAAATAGTTAAGTGGCCCCACAACCAGAATGTAGATGCAAAGCAAGATCCCAAGCCAGCGGATAGAGGGGAGCGAGAGCGAGGGCAGTCGATTCAACGCCTGACTCATCTGCATGGCCCGCATCTGCTGGATCGACGTGTCGGCCGGAAGCCAATTCGGAGAAAAAGTGGTGGGCGTGAGTATCGCCTGCAAAAATTGTGTGTTGCCCGACCATGCATCAAAGGGCGATCCCGTGAGTGAAAGAGCCACATACCTGACTGTGCCGCTGCCAACTTTCTCTTCCACAACTAGCGGCGTTTCTGCATCCCCCGCAAGCGTAACGTCCGATTCAAAAGATGCTGCTTGCGCAATAAATGGCCCCTCGACTTTGATGGGTTCAGCAGACTCATCTGGGTCTTGCAGTGCGCTACCACTAAACTGCACGAGCGCGTCGACTTCGTCCAGTTCGCTTGGGGTGCCAAGGAGCTGTGGGCGTAATGCTGTCGGCAAACCTAAGAGCGTTCGCTGCGCGCTGCCGCCTCCACCGATCAACAATGTGCCGCCCGCGCGCACCCATTGCTCTAGGGCCGTTCCTTGTTCGGGCGTCAGGGAAGAGGTGTCCACATCGTTAATGATGATGATATCAAATGAGCGCAGCGCCTCGCTTTTGGGAGGGATGTCGCTTGCACGCATGTCGACAAGCGTTGTCTCCCCTTGTTGCGCCTGTTGCGCCGCCCCAAACTCAGGCTCAAAATTCCCATCCATATTTGATGCCGTAAGCTCAAGGTTCTGGATCATTGAGAGTGGACCACGTTCATTGCTGAGTAGACCGACAAGCATAATCCGATTGATCACTGCTTGGACCGGAATATCTTCTTCGAACAAGATCTGATTCTGGCGATCTGCTTTATTGATTATTGTGAGGGGCAATTCGCGTGAATAAGCATTGGGGCGTACATAAATTGGGGTTCGCTTACGCGAGTTGCCGGGCAGCGAAAGTGGCGCAGCATAGAGGGTTGTGCCGCCATCGTTCTTGACTTCAATCCGGATTTCGATCTCGCGATCGATGCCTTTATTGTCTATGGTGACCCAAATCGGCAGCCATTCACCATATTTGTACGCGCCTTCAAAGGCTGGGTCAATCTGCACCGAGAGGCCAGAATCATTGCCTTGCGCGTAGCTTTGAAACGTGTTGTATGCAAAAAACAGCGTAGGTAGAATAAATATGAATAACGCGCAAAACGCGCGGCGGGGTGCTCTAATCAATTTGTTCTCCTGATTTTGAAGATACAATTTTCCCAGAGAAAGTGTCGCATCTATTGAATTTGAGAGACAGTACTTGTTTAGACATGATAACAGGTATATCAAACACTCCTGCTTCTATCGAATTGAGTACGCGATATTATGCGAATTGAAAAAGACGGTATAAATCGTAGTGGCATGATATATCGTGCCAAATCTGACAGAAGCAGAAACAACCATAGCAAGGATTATCTGCTACGTACAGCCATTATACGACAAAACGTTTGCAATTGTTCCTTTTTTAGATGCACTACCAAATTCACGAAATAAAATAGAGGCTGGTAAGCACCAGCCTCTATTTTATTCATATCAATCATCCACATCATAATTTATCAGCCAAACCGGACTATGGTCCCCAACTCACCGCCTGCTCATCGCCAAACGTATAGTTGATCGCCATATTGATCGGCAACTTACGCTGATTCGTACCATCCGCGTTCATCACCCAAATGCCCCAATCCCCGGCATTTTCGTCCACACCACGATTGCTCACATACACAATGTGATTGCCGTCTGGGCTATAAGCCGGTGCTACGCTGCTGGGTAGCGTATCAACTAACGATGTCAGTGGCCTGGTGATTGCCGCTTGGCCCGAACCGCCGGGGTATACAGTATAGATCTGCCAGTGACTAGAGTGCTGAACCATAAACGCAATTTTACCGCTGTTAGGTTGCCAATCTGGATCGTGGTATTGTGGCTGTAAATAATCAAAAGTAACCAGTCGGTTTTCGGCCTTGTGTTTGTCTTCTGTAATTTGAATCCCATCACCGGATTGATACACAATGCCGCCCTGATTCCAATCTGGCGCGCGTGCTGAATCAATCGTCGCCAGATCGCGATAGTTATTGCCATTCGTATCTACAACTGAAAGACGGTACTCGCGCCGCTGATTGTCACAATCATCACCGCGCTGACATTGATCGTTTCCATCATAATACGAAAAGACAATTTCATCGCCGCTAGGGCTCCACTTAGGCGACGCCAGCCACTGTCGGTCCGAAAAGATCTGGCGTTCATTTTGCCCCGTAATATCGATAATATAGAGCCCGTTGGCCCCGCCCGTACGTACAAAGGCGACGCGTTGTCCATCTGGGCTAATTTCTGCATCAAATCCATAAGTCAATGGCCATGTACGCCCGCTTTGCAGATCATATGCATGGAAAACGCCACCCAACGATGTTTGGAAAACCAAGGTTCCCGTCAACCCCGTACCGCTGTTAACCAGCGCGGGAACCACCGGCTGCGGGCGGACGGAAACAGTAAGTGACTGGGAAACTGGCAACAGAACAGATGTCGCTCTTTGAACCGATGTGGGATGAATCGGTGTGGGGTGAATCGGTGTGGGCCGTACTGGTAAGGCTGGTGTAGAAACAACCGTTAATCTTTCGTCGGCTAGCGAGGCATTCGGACCTAGATCCAAATAGCGTTTCGACACCCAACCAGAACCACTTCCTATGGTCGAAACTAGTAGCTTGTACCACTCTCCGCTGGCGTTTCGCCCAACTGCTATTGCAACCGAATTGTCTGCCAAACTCCCTATAATCGGATAGGCTCTTCCTGGCCCCGAACGTACATTGAGACCGCGGCCATTGCTGTTGATCTTAACCGTAAGCCTCTCTCCTGCTGCCGTTGATGTCAATGCGCTACTTGTAGATGCACTGTTTTTTGATACAGTACTGGTTGACGCAGAGCCATTTGCAGATCCCGATTGTGGTGACGCTGCTTGACCTGTCGCTGCTTCGCCTGAATCTGTGCCAACAGGGAGCTTGTTGACGCCAAATATAACGAGCGAACTGGCGTCAACCCACCCGCTTGTACCATCACTTGACTGCACAAGGATCCACTGGCTATCTGCCGTGCGACTGCGAGCAACCACCGCCTTGCCAGAAGCCCACGTCGCTAGGCTCGATCCACTTGGGGCAGCACGCAATGTTGCACCCGAAACGCCAACCACCGCAATCGATCGGCCTGCCGTTTGCGCATAAATTGGGGTTGCATCAATAATCGTTCCATGTAGTGGCACTGCTATTCCAACAATAAAAGAAAAAACCAAAAAAAATTTACCAGTCGTAAAACTGATTTTTGGGAACATCTTTTTTTGCGTGCTCGCCAACTGTACTGCCGGGCGAAAATTGTTTCTATAGCCTAACGAAGAAAACATAATCATTTCTCATCTTTTGGATAGTAGGGGATAATATATTTAAATGGATAGTAACTATAAATAACTTTTTCTACTGCTATTATCTATTAGTAGGTCACTGATTACAAAATTACTTTAACCATTCCACTTTATTTGCCACATTTTTGCTGCTAAATTTCTGTCTATAACTCCGCATAAAGGCGACGCACATCCTCTGCGTAGGCCAACTCCGTGCCTGGCGTCATCACACATGCCGCACCAGCAGCCACACCATAGCGCACCGCCTCGTGCAGCGAATGACCTTCGGCCAAGCTCCACACGATCCCGCCGACCATACTGTCCCCCGCACCCACCTTGCTGCGGATCGGCACAATCGGCGCACGGATATAGTCGACGCCAGTTTTTGTCGCCAACATTACGCCACCTGCTCCGAGGGAAACAACAGCCGCTTGACATCTGCCCGCGCCGATCAATTCATCGAGCAACGCAATCTGCTCACGCTCACTCTCTAGCGTGCGACCAGCAAAGTGGTGCAATTCGTGTAAGTTCGGTTTAATGAGAAAGACGCCCGCCTCTAACGCCGCCCGCAGTGGCTCGCCCGTACTGTCCACAATCACACACGCATCGTGTTGATTCGCCGCCGCAACAAGTTCTTGATAGAACATTGGCCGCACACCTGGTGGCAAACTGCCACTGAGCACCAAGCAACACTTTGGCTTCATCTCAGCAAGCACCGCATCGATGCACGCTTGCTGCTCCGCCTTTGTCATCAATGGGCCAGCATAGTTAAAGCGATACTGCTGCTCGGTCGACTCTTCAAACACGGCAAAACTTTCGCGCATCGCCCCCGCAATGGGGATCGGGTGTGCGTCGAGCTGCTCCTTATCTAATAAATGTTGGAACATATGGCCCGTATGCCCACCGAGCGGATAAACGGCAAGCGGCTTCGCACCCATGCGCTTCACCACCCGCGCAACATTAATGCCGCCACCGCCGGGTTGCCAAGTTGGCGCGCCGCAGCGCATCTTAATTTCCGGAGCAATGCTCAGAACGGACGCGCTTTTGTCCAGCGCTGGATTCATAGTTAGCGTAATTATTTGGGACATTCGATGCGTTTATACCTCGCTATTGCCATTTATTTCATTACTCTTTACAAAGGATTGAGCCGTATTCTGCACCCAAGCTAAATCTTCTTCTGAAAATTCTGATGGCGGTGGTGTTCGATTATATTTTACAGCCATGTCATAGGCACTTCGGTCATAAATTTCGTGTAAAATTTGATTGAGATCAAGATGAGGTTCTTTATCATCTGGCATAAGTGGAACAGGAATAGTGGGGATTAAATCGCGCACAGAAAAGAGATAGATATCTGCCTTGGGCCGTTCATCTTTGCGACTAACAACCAACCGATAATGATTGGTACCATCTACACCTATAGGCATTGGGCGTCCCGCGCGCAGCAGATCGATCTCGATCAAGTTAGTCCAGCTACCTAAGACTTCGGCTCGTTTTTTCTCATATTGAGCGCGTCCATCTACGGCGCGTTTATTAGTCGGTGAGAGAATTTCAATTACCGTAACGACTTCCTTTGTCTCAACGACTCTAATCTCTAGATAGCGTTCTCGGATATTTTCGGTCATTGGCAACTTACCAACCATTGGTTCTGCCGTTGCTGTCATGATTGGTGCCAAGCTCTGTAAAGCTGACGGATCATCAATAGATACTATCAGATCAGGTTCACCTATCGAATCGTTTGGTGGCGCTACAGCAAGATAGTTACGCTGTTCCATCGCAACGCGATATTTTGGACGTAATAGTGGTGTCAAAAACTGACGGATTCCTACAATTAGATCGGTATGAACTTCGCTCCATACACCCTTCTGTTCTAAAAATGGATCCATCCCTGGAAATGGACTTTTCATCATGCTCTCCCGTGCTAGCTCATCTACAGCACCATTCCACATCGCGCCCCGAAAAATTTGTCTCCACCCTCTGCTCTTAAAGACGTGGTACGAAACTTTTCTGGTCAAATATAAGGGTTCAATTATAGCAGGTTTACGCCTTGAGCGCCTTCTCTAAAAATGGCTAACTTCTCTAATCTGCCGTACTGTTTCGATACGCAAAAAACTTTAAAACCGAAAAACTCTACACATTCAAAAACAGCGTCAACGCATAGATCCACGCTGGCAAAGTCACAATCGAGAGTAGAGTTGAAACAAAGATAGCCGCGCTAACAACACGGGTCTCGCGCTCATCCCGTGCAAAGGGTAACGCATTGATCCCGCACGGGCAAGCGGCCAACGTCACCAGCACGCTAATCGTCAACGGATCCAGCGTCACGACCCACTGCGCAACAAGCCAGACCAATAGCGGCGAAATCAACAATTTGAGCACACACATCAACATCACCATGAGCCGCGCTTCGTGGATGGCCTCTGCATTGACCGTTGCCAGCGATGCGCCCAAGATCAAGAGCGCACAGGGCAGCGCAGCCTGACCCGCTAACGAAATTGCTTCAAAGAGAGGAGAGAAGATAGGTATCGCCAGAAAATTGACCATTGCACCCAGCAATAGCCCAACAATGATTGGATTTCTGATTGTGTCAATGAGGGGCCGAACGAAGGCAATTCTACTAACGGATCTAGTAGTAGTGGATGCAGCAGTAGACGCAGTAATAGCGGCTCCGCCGGTCAGCGCAACCATGGTAAATAGCGTCAAGCCATTAGCAGAGATAATCGTCAATGTCCGGCTGAGACCCGCTTCGCCAAACGCAGCCAGCGTGAGTGGAATGCCGATCAGCACTGTGTTTGCGTAGGTAACGCTCAGCGAAATTGTCGAGGATGCGAATAGTAGAACCAGCAGAAAAAGAACAATGGCCGGACCGAAGTAAGCAATCCAGTAAAGGCCAATCTCATCGAGCGGGGCCAATTCGGCACGAGCCATACTGCTGAAGAGCAACAGAGGAATAAAATAGCGAAAAGTCAGGCGCGAGAATGCGCTGAAAAATGTTTGGTCAAAGACCTCGCGGCGAGCCAAAAAATAGCCCACCGCCGCGTTGAGAAGAATCGGAATGACGGCATAAAGAACAATCATTCGGCCATTATACTTCTACTGTGCAAGTGACATCTAATTTTACTGATTAGATCGGGATTTTCTGAATATCCGGGGGCAGATAGCGCAGGCTGAGCTTTACATGCAGTGCAGATGGTC
>Ga0114957_1002428_pt1 | contig 17913 bp, 14 predicted proteins | sample BantaG_FD_87175 | JGI IMG/M metagenome (GOLD analysis project Ga0114957, IMG submission 87175) | Marine algal microbial communities from Bantry Bay, Ireland - BantryBay_4 metaG | ecosystem: Host-associated > Algae > Red algae > Unclassified | place: Bantry Bay, Ireland | collected 2014-11-21 | reverse complement strand
GGACTGATCTGTGATATCTATGCAGATGTAGCGGTCGTTAAGTTGTATTCGGCTATTTGGTTTCCTTATCTGCATTGGATTATGGACGGAATTATTGAAAGCACAGGTTGCTCAGCAATTGTACTTAGGTTGTCAAGATTACTCCAAAAGGATAATATTAATCGCAATGGTCTAAATGATGGAGATGTGATATATGGAGAATTACCTAATCCCGAAATAGAATTCAACGAATATGGCGTTAAGTTTATCGCGAATGTGATCAAAGGGCATAAAACTGGATACTTCTTGGATCACAGAGCAAATAGACATAAAGTAGGGCAGATGTCTAAAGGAAAGTCAGTCTTGGATGTATTTTCTTATGCGGGAGGATTTTCAGCACATGCTATAACTGGTGGAGCCAAAGAAGTCGTAAGCATAGATATTAGCAAACAAGCAATAGCTCTCGCTGAAAGAAATGTAAGTTTGAATAGAGGCAATGCACCACATAAAACAATGGCTATAGATGCATTCGAAGGTATGCAACAGCTCATTGCTCAAGGAAAGAAATTTGATATTGTTGTCGTAGATCCACCATCATTTGCAAAGAATGCCGCTGATATTCCTGCTGCAAAAAAATCATATGATAGACTAGCCAAGCTTGCTATCCAGCTAACTGAAATAAGAGGTACGTGTATCATGGCTTCCTGTTCTAGTCGGATACAAAAGGATGAATACTTTGAGATAATAGAAACAGCATTTGATACCTTTCCAAGAGCTTACAGATTAGTAGAAAAGACATTTCACGATATAGATCATCCAGTAACTTTTGCAGAAGGCAGTTATCTAAAAAGTGGCTACTATAAGATGGATTAGTTAAACTGTATTAAATTAAAGACAACTAATTTGTCTACCATCTGCCTTGACTATAGTAAATCGATTAGTTCGTTTTTGTTTTATTATTTTATCTGTATTACTAAAGATATTTAAAGCATCCTTACAACTATCATTTTCGAATTCGTATTTAACAAATCCTGTATCTAAAATATAGAGCTCTCCATCGAAAGTCAATTCGCCGCTCAATTCTCCAGAATAATTATAGAAATATTGTTTTCTTTCTTTTTTTGATTTATCCATCTGTCGTTTTATCATGAAAAAACCTGATAAAAGCATTAACACAATAATGATTTTGGGCTTGTGATTCCGGATGGTTTTGATAGACATATGCTCAGGTTTTAATGTTGATTTTATTAAAAGTCAATATGTAATCTCTTTTTGAAACTCGACTGGATGCTTTTGCCAGAATACTCTTGAAATAATAACCAATACTACCGCAGCTGCAGATAAAGTAATTGTGTGACCCTCAGTATAATGAGCCACAGAAGCCAAAGTTGCATCGAAGAAAAATCCAGCATAAGCCCACTCTTTAATTACTTTTGATACATTAGATAATACTGCTATAATTCCTAATATCTTAGCTATAGCTAAGGGGTAGACAAGGTTTGTAGGATAATGTAATGTTTCAAAGAATCCACCTACTATATCTGGTTCACGTAAATACATCTGAGCAGAAAATGTGAATATACTACACATTAATATTGTACTTGCCCAGTATATTATTTTCTTCACATTGTCATTCATATTATGATTTTTAGTAATGCGAAGGTATGGAATAAATAAGTTAACAACCTACGTGGAAAGCATATTCTAAATTGATTATGCTTTAATGTCGAATGCCAAACAATTGAAATTAGTATCTTGATAGTAGATAGATTAACAAAGTGATTGAATGACTCCGAATCATACATAGGAATAGGGCATGTAGTTATGGATAAGTTTCATTTTTTTATAGCCATAGTTAGAGGAATAAAAATAGATGAATATCAAGGGGTGCGATGCTTGTAGTGATAGGGGTAGAGTGAGTTTTTAAATCACTTCAACAGTCAGAATAATAAGAAAAGCATATATTTGGTTTCAATTATAAACTTTCGAATGGCAACTGTAATTACTAAACCTGGTGTTGATATTTCTCCTGAGCTTAAAAAGGTAATTCAACATAGTACAGAAGAGATGGGACAGGTTGTAATACATTTTACTGTGGATAATCCATCTGCTCATGATACATGGATCAGGATATGGCCTACTACTTTTTTATATGATCAAGGGTCTGCACATAATAGTGATCTTGTCCATATAGAGAATATAGTCTATTATCCAAATTGGCAGATCTGTCCTGGAGGAAAAAATTCGCAGTTTACGTTGATATTCTCTGGATTACCTAAATCATGTAGCACCTTCGATTTTATCGAACATTGTACCAATCAAGGAGGAGCTTTTGAAGTAAGAGATATCGCTAGGAATGAAAGTGATGTCTACTATTTGAAAATGTAATTCTGCATATATTAGAACTTATAGGGGTATAAGGGTAGATAATGACCGTTGATGTGTTAAAATCTCCCGATAATCCAAGCGGGTGTTTATTCTAAGGTTAATGTATTAAATTGTACTTTGAAATCAATTTTTTAAGACAGTACTTTGAGATCAATCTTATACATATTACTTCTTTCTTTTCTTTGGACCAATGTTTTTGGGCAAGATAGTATTGAACAAGAGATTATTGAAGTTGTGCAAATAGAAAAAGACGATGGACTTAAAAATAGAACTGTAGATAAGATAATTCGGGATGATCAAGGTTATTTCATTTTGTTGCAGAAAAATATAGTCCAAAGATATGACGGTAGAGAGTTTACTGATATTGACATTTCCATAATAAAAAATGAGAACTTAGAAGTTAGGAATATTAGCAATCTCAATAAATTGAATGATGGGACTATAATTATGTCTATGGAAGGGGACGAAAGTGTTTTATTCTATTTGAAATCTCGAGAAGATAAAGTTTTAGTAGCACCATTAAGAGGGATACCTTTAGTAAATAATGGTGAATTATATGTGTTGAAGCCAATAGATGAAAAATCGAAAACTGAAGAATACAGACTTTGCAAAGCACGATTAGAAAACAACATTACGTCAGAACAAATTTCAGATGTCAAGCTACCTGTAGACATTCAAAGCATAGCTGTTCTGGAGAATACATTTTATGTTCAGACTAAAGATAATGATGTCTACCATGTTGAAAATAACGTGCTTACAAAATTAGAGACTAATGGAAAATTAATCCAAAGAACAAATGGAATCTATGTATTTGACTATGGAGCTATTTATAAAATAACGGGTAAGAGTATTTCTAAAGTAACGGATTTAAAGGATCGGTCATTTAAATGTGGAATTCTGAAGCTTGATGGAGATGATAATATAGTGGCCGCATATACAGGCCGCGAAAGATTTTATGATCGACTTTATGTACTAGATAAGAATGACGCTCTTATTGATATGCAAGAAATAATTGATGAAAGCGATGTGTTTAAGGATTTCTATACAGATGATGCTTTATATAAATGGATGCTTGGAGGGTATAATGGTATTCATGTGATCAGCTTGTTGCGAGACGGAGCAAAATGTATATTTAAAAGGGAAACAACAAAAAAAGGAGAATTTGGTGTAGTTGTTTCAGGAGTAGCTTCTGACGGTGAAGATGAAGTTGTTTTTTGTAGAGAATTAATTAGTGTTTTTGATTATGATAGAGATGCTAACAAGTATGAAGAAGTCCTAGTTGACTATACTAAGAAAGGTGAATATGAGCGGAATGCAAAGATTTATTATCATAAAGAGTCAAAAGCATACTATTCTCATTCATATAGGTATGACGGCACTAGTGTGGTATATAAATCAGATATCCTTAATAATAAATCTGAAAAACATATTCTTCCTATAAAGCTCAATGATATATACGTCCGTAGCAACGATGACTTAATTGTAGGTGGCTGGATCATGAAGTCGGATACTGGAATAATTGCCTCATATAATTTAAAATCTAAAGAATTTAAAATAATAAGAAAACAGACACCTCAGATAAGAAGTATCTTTTTTGATGAGCAAACTAAGAAATATTGGATTGGTTCCTATAAAGGATTACTTGTTTTTGATGAATCATTTCAATTGCTAGCAACATTATCGAAAGTGGTAGGTGGTCCCAATAATCTTAAGGACGATCATATCGTAATGTGTAATAAGTTTAATGGGAAATTAATAGCTGGAAGCCTGGGAGGGGGTATATTTATAATTGATCCCATAACGTATGAAGTTGAATCTCAGATATCTGAAAAAAATGGGTTAACGGACAATTCTGCGATTGGGTTAATGAATGATGATTTGGGTAATTGCTGGATAATGACGTTCAATGGAGTTAATGTAATTGACAAGGACTTCAAAATTATTTATAAAATATATGAGCATGAAGGTCTTCCTAATAGGGAGTTTAATTCAAAAGCGATAGCAAAAGATGGAAGGGGTGCTATTTATAGTGGGACTTTAAATGGAGTTTCAATGCTTGATCCGTCGAAGGTGCTCAATTGGAAGAAAACTTTCGGAATTGACATTGAGGAAATTTTAGGTTATGAAGATGATAATGTAGAAAAGATAGAGATTTCCGATAGAATCAATCTGTTGGAATCATATGATAGTATACAGATTAAGTATAATTTACCTGATTATTATGTATATCCATATGTAATAGAGAATATTGAGGTGATATTAGATGAATTGGATTTTAGTAGTAAGAATAATATTGTCACGATACGCGATATGAAATCTGGTCATCATTCTATAATTATAGGTGATGTAGAATCTGGCAAGACGAAAACATTGTTAATTAGTAGAACCATAAATTACAAACGATTATTTATAATGTTAATGTCTATTCTACTAGTTGGAATTTTGGCATATTTCATTTCTAGAAAAATAATTAGAAGTAATAAAAAAAGGGAACGGGAAAAAACCAAATTAAATAAAAAGATCTCTGATCTTCAATTGACTTCTTTACAATCACAAATGAATCCGCACTTTATATTTAATGCATTAGGGGCTGTACAGTATTTTATCCAAACTCATGACACTGAAAAAGCGGACGAATATTTGAGCAATTTTGCAATGTTAATGAGAAGTATCTTGGAGTCTTCGAAGTCTAAATACATAAGATTAAATGAGGAAATCAGACTACTTGAGCTTTATGTTGGATTGGAAAAAGTCAGATTCGAAGAATTGTTCAATTATGATATCAAAATGGATGTAAATGTAGACACTGAAATAAATATTCCTCCAATGATTATTCAACCTTTTGTAGAAAATGCGATTAACCATGGATTGTATAATCTTACAGAAAGAGATGGATATTTATTGATTCACTTTGGAATGCCAGTGGAGGATCATTTAGTTATAACTATCACAGATAATGGAGTGGGTCGACAAAAAGCAGCACAATTAAGAATGAAAAAACACAAGTCCCGTGGAACTCAGATTGTACAAGAAAGGCTAGAGACGATCAATAATGGGGATGAGATTATCGTAGTGACTGAGACTACTGATCTAATTGACAACGGCAAAGCAATGGGAACAAAAGTTATTATCTCTATTGACTCTAGTCATTAATGGTTTTGAATTTTAATCTTTTATTTCATAGAGATTTGTGGCGGAGCCATATAAACTTTTCGCCTCAAAAAGATCTAATTTCCAAACTGTAAGTATGAAAAATACTAGTGAATTCTTCATCCGATTGCATTGGGTTTATTAAAATTAGGCATCTTTTTTATTTATAATGGAGAATTGTAAATTAATATTATTGGAAAGTGGCTTATCAATATTATTTATTGATTCCCGATTGTTCCCTAAAGTCTACCGTTGGTTTAAAAAATTATTACACGTTATTATAATGTCTTACTTTTCAAAATAGAAGCAAATTTATAGATTCCCTATTTAGTTTTTAAATCTATGCCCTCAAATAGTCAGTGGTATTTCTTTATTGAGATACCACTGTTTTTTATCAGAAGAATTATCGAATCTTTAATATTGCCGTTTGTACTTAAAAAGCGACCTTTCGTTTAATGATTATTGAAAGGACAAAGAATATCTATATATTGAGATTCAATAAAGTGAAACCCCTAATTTACCAATAGTATGATCAATGCACTCATTATAGATGATGAACAGAAGTTAAGAGAAGTTCTTAAGATTAAACTTGAGCAGTTTTGTCCTGATGTGAATATATTAGGTCAAGGAATTAATGCCCAAGATGGCTTTGAAAAAATCACTCAACTTAAACCTGATTTAGTATTTCTCGATATCGCAATGCCTGGAGAAACTGGTTTTGATATGTTATCAAGATTTTTTAAGATTGACTTTGAGATAATCTTTGTGACAGGATTTAATGAATATGCATTGGACGCATTAAAGGTGAGTGCTGTGGATTATATTTTAAAACCAATAAAAACAGAGAACTTAATAAATGCAGTAGAAAAGGCAAAAGATAGGATCGAAAATCGCTTTAGATTGGCAAAATATGAAGTGCTAAAACATAATCTCAATCATATAGGCGACCAGAAAACAAAAGTTGCGATTCCAGGTGCTAACGCATATGAATTTGTAAAAATAGAAGAGATTATTAGATGTGAAGGATGGCAGAAGTACACTAAGATATTTTTAAATGATGGACAAGTTATTGTAAGTTCTTACAATCTAGGCGTATTTAGGGACATGTTGGAGAGTTATGGTTTTTTTAGTACCCATAAGTCTCATCTAGTCAATAATTGCCACATTACTAGATACCTTAAAGATGGTACTGTTGTTTTAAGTGACGGATCTAATGCCCCAGTAGCAAGAAGACGAAAGGAAGATTTTATGGAACAAGTCGTTAAACACCTAAGAGTATTCTGACTCTGAATGTCGAATAAAAGAATTAATCTAAAATGGTTGAATATTCTCTTTAGACTCTATTAATTGCTTATTTTACTTAAGATTTTAAGTGTCTGATATCCTCTAAACTAAAAAAGGATGGATATCTAATCGATACCCATCCTTAAATTAATTCTTAGATATTATATTATATCTTATCCTTGGATAATGTTATCTACATAATATACTTCGTTATTACATCCAGCTTGATCTCTTGTTATGTATAAGATAAGGTTTCCGTAAGTTTCTCCAGCTACACCACCAGAAAAGTCAAATGTCAATGTCTCCCATTCGTTAGATTTTGTCATGTTAACTGTTTTTGTAAACTTCGGATCAGTATCTGGGAATGCGTTGTTCTCCAATACTAGAGTAACATCTGTAGCTTCACCCCATACATCTAATGTGATAGTTGTAGGTTGTGTAGAAAAATCAACTCTGTTATCTAATCCTTGTCCAACTCCTCCCCATGGTTCACAGCCTTCACCTCTTGTTAATTTCATTACGAAGCCAGAGGTGTTACCATTCATGTCTGGGTTTGCAATTCTTTCGGTAGAGTATTCACCAAATCCATCAAAGAAAGCATCAACTGCAGCATCACCAGATTCTGTTTCCCATGTTAAATTAATGTTATTAGAAACAGCTCCACCTTCTACTGTTACTTCTTCTTCAGCTGTATTACTTCCATCATCATTTGTTGCTGTTAATTTTACAGTATAAGTACCAGCAGCTGCATATGTATTTGATGGGTTCTCATCAGTAGAGGTATTACCGTCACCGAAATCCCAACTGTATGATGTCGCATCAGTAGATGTACTTGTAAATGCGACTACTAATTCTGTTGCTTCAGAAGTAAAACTTGCTTTTGGCAATACTTCGTCGTCTCCACAACTTGTAATAAAAATTCCTAGACCAGCAAATAATGTGATGGCCATAACGAATGACTTTGATAAATTTTTAATGCTTTGCATTGTATTTTGTGTTTATAAATTAGAAAATTAGGTTCTAAATTTTTATTAATGATTACTTAACGTTTAAAAAACGCAAATGTAGCACCAAAAAAATGAAAAAATGTGCAATTATTTATTTTTGACTTTATTGATGTTATATTTTTATTAGTATAAATAAAGGAGTTTCAAAATATTAGAATATTAAAGCTGTATTTAGCGAAATCTCTATATTGAATGTGCTTAGTTGAATAAAACTTTATTTTAAACAGGCATTTTAAATTAATACTTAAATTTTTTGAAATATTCTTGCATTGTCTTACATTATTTATACAAATAAATAAAATGTTGAGATATATCATAATTATTTTAGGAGCGCTCTGTATAGGATTTACGGTTCAAGGGCAAGGTTGGATTAATGTTCCAGATTTTCCTGAGGAGTTAGGAAATATAAATTGGAATAGAAATTATGAAGAAGCTATCTCGATGGCTAAATCTGAAGACAAGCCAGTATTTATCCTATTTCAAGAAGTTCCAGGATGTGTTACTTGCCGAAACTATGGCAATAATTTATTGACTCATCCTTTGATTGTGGAAACAATCGAGACGTACTTCATTCCTTTAGCAATCTATAATAACAAAGGAGGATCAGATGCAGAAATCTTAAAGAAATTTGATGAGCCATCTTGGAATAATCCTGTTTCGAGAATAATAAATCCTAATTCTGAAAAAGATATCGTAAAGAGACTCAATGGTCGATATGATTCTAATCTAGTAGCATTTATCAGCAATGGTATTATTGAAAGTGGCAATATTGTTCCAGAATATTTAAACTTATTGTATCAAGAAGTATCATCAATCGATCTTCGTGAAATTCATTTGTCAATGTTTTGTTTTTGGTCTGGGGAAAAGATACTTGGAGAGCTCCATGGCGTAGTATCTACAAATGCTGGATTTATGAATGGGACAGAAGTTGTAAAAGTGAAATACGATGCAAATAGAGTGACAGAAGAAAAGTTGATTTCATATGCATCAAAACAGCGATGTGCAGATGCTGTGTACACTAATGATAAAAGAGAAGAAAAAGCTGCACAGAAATATAATATTAAAACAGAAAGTGAAGGAAAATTTAGAGCGGATGGTGAGCCTAAGTATTATATCTATAAATCACAATATAGGTATCTACCTATGACAAAACTACAAGCGCTAAAAGTTAATACATCAATCTCGAAACACACTTTACCTGAAAGGTTCTTGTCCCCAAGGCAATTAGAATTATTACAATTAATAAAAGAGGGGGAAATATCAAAGAGAAATGTAATTGATCAAGATTTTAGTGATTCGTGGCATAAGATTTTGGGGTCGAAATAGACTTTCTATTTTTTTATAGATCTAAATTATGAAATGCTTGTTTATCTTTGAAGAGTTCAGAATATCGAAACCAAATACTTAAAATGAATCTTGATAATATTTCAGAGAAGCTTGAGCACATTGCTGAATTATATTTTTTAGCTGAGAAATCAGAAGTCAGGCTTTCAGTAATAGAACATGACCTTGAAGCTTTATTTTCTGATCTAGAAATCCACCGCAATATCATGCATGCTGAACATCAAGACGTTGTGAAGCTTGAAAAAATGTCAAAACATTTCCTTTTTGCAAAAATACTCGGAAATAGGGAGCAAGAACTTGAAAGGGAACGTCAAGAATATCTCCAAGCGGTCTTAGAATATAACGCTATTGCACATGAAATAGATTTGCTACAGTATGAAAAGAGCATTCTTGAAAAGAGAGTAAAAGAGAAAGACGAACTCAAAAGAAAGAGAGATTATTATCTAAAAGTCAAGGAACAAAAAATACTCTATAACAACAATGATCACAAAGGTGTAATCAAAAAGCTTAATGGAGAAATTGAACGATTAAATATTCTAAAAAGAGAAATAAAAGAGGCTGTCGACATTGCAAATATTACAAGGAAACATCTAAAAAAAGCAATTCACTATCTAAGTAAGATGGATGATTTTGGAGCATATGCTATCAAGGGGTTGACCTTTTCCAAAAAGAAATTACTTAATAAAGCAATCAGGGATGCAATGCAAGTAAAAGTGAATATTAAAAAGCTGGATAAAGAGATGAGTGATATTTATAATAAATACGAACTGCCTAGTATGTATAGATATGATGCATTTATTGACTCATTTCATCAAAACCTTATTACGGATTGGGTTTTAAAGAATAAGCTTAAATCTGCACGTGCATCGTTAGAAATGGGCCAAGAACAGATACTTAGAATTTTAGCCACCCTCAACTTTGATGATAAAAAAAGCACGAAGAAAATTGAAGTGTTAACCGAAGAGAAGCGGTTATATGTACTTAATTTATAGACATTTTAACCCAAAGTTCTCGATGCTTTAGCTCCGTTTTTTAGGTTTCTCAACTTTAAACGAAGCCAATAGTATTGAGAAAGAATTCTTTGTGGAAATTAAAATTCAAAGTAGAAAACCATAAAGAGCTCTCGAGACATAATTTGCATCGAGAGCTATATTTTAATCAAAAGAAGAAAAGATTACTTCATCCCTTTCAGCCTTTCCAATTCTTCTGTTAGAATCTTCATTCTGGCCTCACCATCAGCCATTTTCTTACGTTCATTGGCAACTACCGCCTCGGGAGCATTATTTACAAATCTTTCGTTGGATAATTTCTTATTGATACTACCTACGAACCCCCGCTGATATTCAAGTTCCTTCTCTTTCTCTTCTATTTCAGCATCGATGTCAAGATTCTGTTCCATCCCGACAATGAATTTCTCAGTTCCTGAAATGAAACTAGCACCATTCACGTTTTCATCATCTGTGACTATAATTCCTTTGAGATTGCCCAATTTGACGATCATGTCAGATACTCCATTTGTAGATAATAGAGCTTCCATAGAACCAGATTTAATTGCATAAAGATCGAGTTCTTCTTTCATCTTTAATCCATTCTTATTTCTGATATCTCTTACGTTACTAATTACATCCTTAGCTTGATCTATTACTTTGAGATATGCTGAATCATAATCCGAAGGCTTAGGGTATGAACTAACTATACAATCATCTCCATCGGCTCGATCTTTCAATAAGTGCCAGATTTCTTCTGTGATAAATGGCATAAATGGGTGAAGTATAATACAAATCTGCTCATAAGTATCTAGGGCCATATTTCTAGTCTCCGCTGAGATTCCTTCTCCATATGGAGGTTTTACCATTTCCAAATACCAAGAACAGAAGTCATTCCACACAAAAGAATACAATGTTGTCAATGCTTCTGAAAGACGATATTCTTTAAAATTTTGCTCTATTTCTGCTACTACAGCATTCATTTTATGGTTGATCCATTTTGATGCAAGAAGATCCACTTCATTTGGTTTTTTTGCATCATCAATCTTGAGATTTTTAAGAAGTCCCATGGCACTCCATAGTTTCATGCTGAATTTACTTCCTTGATCACATAACTTTTCATCAAATAGCAAATCGCCTCCCGCTGGAGAACTGCTCAGCATTCCGAATCTTACACCATCCGCTCCATATTTATCGATAAGACCAATAGCATCAGGACTGTTTCCTAATGACTTGCTCATCTTTCTTCTTTTCTGATCCCGAACCATTCCTGTAAAGTATACATGATCAAACGGTCGTTTATCTTCCCATTCATACCCAGCCATAACCATACGAGCTACCCAAAGAAATATTATATCCCAGCCAGTAACTAGTACGGAAGTAGGGTAGTAGTAGTCCAATTCTTCCCTAGAGTTGAATCCATCGAACAATGTAATTGGCCACAACCAAGAAGAGAACCAAGTATCTAGTGCATCCTCATCTTGTCGTAGATCTTCTATTTTTAGATCAGCGTTTCCAGTCTTATTTTTGGCTTGAGCAAGGGCTTCTTCAGCATTCATCGCAACAAATGTGTCTTCACCTAGATACCACGCCGGTATTCTGTGTCCCCACCATAACTGACGAGAGATGCACCAATCGCGGATGTTTTCCATCCAGTGCTTATATGTATTCTTTTGGTTCTTTGGGAAGAACTCTACTTCGTCAGTCATTACTGCATCTAATGCAGGTTTAGCAATGGACTCCATGTTAACATACCATTGCTGAGAAAGCTTTGGTTCAACAACAGCATTTGTACGTTCTGATCTTCCTACTGAATGGTTGTAGTTTTCAGAAGACACAAGATTGCCTAATTTGTCTAATTCTTTCTTTACTGATTTTCTAGCTTTGAATCTATCTTCTCCTATAAATACTTGCGCAGCTTCAGCTATTGTACCGTTGTCATTAATAACATCTATTACTTCTAGATTATGACGTTTTCCAATTTCATAATCATTAACATCATGTGCTGGAGTAACCTTCAATGCTCCAGTTCCAAATTCCATGTCTACATAATCATCGAATATGATCGGGATCACACGATTGACCATTGGTACAATTACTTTTCTGCCTTTCATAGCGGCATAGCGAGGATCATCAGGGTGGACAGCAATTGCACTATCTCCCATGATCGTCTCGGGTCTGGTAGTTGCTATAGTAATATAATCATCTGAACCTTCTACTTGATATCTTACATGGAATAATTCTGTAGTCTCATCTCCATGGATTACTTCTTCATTAGATAGTACGGTCTGCGCTTCAGGGTCCCAGTTGACCATCCTAAGACCTTTATAGAGTTTTCCCTTGTTATAAAGATCAACAAATGCTTTGAGTACTCCTTCAGAACGTACTTCATCCATAGTGAATGCTGTCCTTTCCCAATCACACGAGGCGCCCAGTCTTCTGAGCTGCATGAGAATCTTGCCACCATACTCGTCTTTCCATGCGTATGCATGTTCTAAAAATTCCTCTCTCGTGAGGTCAGACTTTTTGATTCCTTTCTCTCTTAGGAGTTTTACAACCTTAGCTTCAGTAGCAATAGATGCATGGTCCGTTCCTGGAACCCAACATGCATTTTTACCATCCAGCCTTGCTTTTCTGATGAGGATATCTTGGATTGTATTGTTAAGCATATGGCCCATATGAAGGACACCTGTGACATTAGGTGGAGGTATTACAATACTGTATGCTTCTCTCTCATCTGGCTCAGAGTGGAAGTAATTCTTTTCCATCCAATGTTCATACCATTTTCCTTCTATTTCTGAAGGGGTATACTTTTTTGATATCTCCATAATTCTCCAATTTTGTTAGCACTTGGGCTAACTATTAAAATGTGATTGCAAAAGTCAATATTTCTAATGAATAAAGCGCAGTTTTTAGAAACGGATTTGATAATAATGGTTCATTTTGGATAAATGTCAATAAAAAATTGACAAATAGCCAAAAATTATGTACCTTTGGATAAATTAGATAGAAGATGAAAGACGAGCTAAAAAAATATAATGTTGGGGATAATACTGTTGCTACATCCGCTCACGAAGCCGCGATTGCGTATGTAAGTTTGCCTTCACCTCTAAAGGTTATTAGTAAAGTTGGTAGAGATGATAAGCATGGTTTTCTTTCAGTTGTGAAAGATGGCCTCGATTACGATACACTTATTGATTTCATGAAGATGGCAGATTTTCATATAGATGAAATGGCAGATATTTTACATGTCAATAGTCGCACATTAAGGAGGTTGGATTCTGAATCTACTCTTAATATTGATCTTTCAGAGAAGTTGCTAGAGCTATTGCGACTTTATAAGTTCGGTATTGAGATTTTTGGTGAGCTTTCTGTATTTAATATTTGGATAAGGAGATCGATCCGGGGTCTCGGAGATGTTACACCTATGAGTTTGCTTGATACGGGTATTGGTGTAGAGATCGTGATGGATGAGTTAGAGAGGTTGGCTTATGGAGTTTATAATTAGTATTTGTGAAAGTCTATAGAATCAGCAATGAAAAATATACAGAACATCTAAACGGAGAAGGAGCTTATAGAGTAGGAGGTAGGTGGAATAGTAAAGGTGTTCGGATGGTTTATACCTCAACTTCTATTGCACTAGCTTCATTAGAAGTTCTTGTGCATACAGACGGATTGCCGCTTCGAAATGGTTTGATCTTATTAACATTCGAGATTCCAAATAAATATATACAGCTTCTTGAAAACCCACCATTAAATTGGAATGAAATACCTCCGAAAGGGGCTGCCAAAATTGTTGGTGACGAATTTATAAGTTCGAATAAGTTACTTGGATTAAAAGTACCTTCTGCAATTATTCCAGAAGAGTATAATGTACTCTTAAACCCTTTGCATAAATATATGGAAAAGGTAGATTTAGTAAGTTCGCGTGGATATGCTTTTGACGGTAGGTTGTAAATGGTTGTTAAATTACGGATGAGTTAGAAATATATATAATCTTATAATTTTTAAATTTCAATATCTATATAGTGAAATGTTATTTTTCAGAACTACTATATTTTAGCTGATAAAGAATCTTTTCCCCTTTGCTGTCTACATTAATAACCAATAAATTATCATAATCACTTTCGTCAAATCCTTGTTCGAATTGTTTTTCGCCCATCAATGTACTCGCAAAAGCTGGAGTTGTATTTGAGTGTCCTGAAACGAGAACATGATTTATATTATTCTCTGACATCAATTCTTCAGACAAGGTTTTTATATCTTTGGGTTGATAGATCTTTGTAGATAAACCTTTCATATTTGTGAGCGAATCTACGGTATGCATTGTTCTATTGTATAGTGTAGAATATACTGCATCTAATCTAGTAGATTTGAATATTTGTGCCAACTTATATGATCTATTGTAGCCTTCAGAAGTGAGAATAGGATTTGTAGCGGGGACCGTATCTTTTTCTGCATGACGCACCAGATATATAATTTTGCACGTCTTACAATTGTCCAGTTCTAGTTTGTTTCCATCCTCGAATAGAACAGTATTTTTATCGATTTTTTTAATATATTTCCCAAAAGTAGAGACTTCTTTTGGTTGACAAGCAATGTATAAAATAACGAATAGACCTATTAAAATTCTCATTATTTATTTATTTTCGTAACAATTCAAAAATGTAAAATTTGTAATTGGCACCACAAAATACAAATCCTAGACAATCTATTGCCAATATTATTTAATAGTTGCATTTCGACTGCACTGTTTTATACAAAAGCAAGAGTCGCTGAATAATGCAAATCTTGGAATGAACTTATAATAAAGTTTTGTTGTAAATTGCATTTTTCTGAAACGATATTTTAAAATGCTCCTTACTCAATATGTAATCGAATAAGAGCATTTGCTAAACATTAACTTCTGATTTCTTAAAGCAAAATTATTCTTCTTCCGTGAAAATGTCTTGCTCAATCTGATTTCTCAATATGTCTTCCATTGACTCTCTGCTTCTGATCAAGAAGTCTTTCCCTTCATGGATTAAGACTTCTGCAGGTTTATATCTAGAGTTATAATTTGATGCCATCATAAAGCAATAAGCACCAGCATTATGAAAAGCCAAGACATCTCCTTCTAATACTTCATTTAATTTTCTATTGACACCAAATGTGTCTGTCTCACAGATATATCCTACAATAGTATAGATTCTCTTGCGACCTTCTGTTTTAGATATATTTTCAATTCTATGGTATGAATCATACAGCATTGGACGAATCAAGTGATTCAACCCTGAGTCTATTCCTGCAAATACAGTAGAAGTAGTTTGCTTGATCACATTCACTTTTGCGAGAAAAGTCCCAGCTTCTGAGACTAAAAATTTTCCAGGTTCAAACATGAGTGTAAGTTCTTTGCCGTAGTCAGCACAAAATTCATTGAATCTTTCAGATATTCTGATACCTAAGTCTTCTACATCTGTTTCGATTCCGTCATTTTTATAGTCAACTTTGAATCCACTTCCAAAGTCAATATCTTCTAACTCGGGAAATTCTTTGGCAATACTGAGCAATACATCTGCTCCTTGAATGAATACCTCAGAATCAAGAATGTCTGACCCTGTGTGCATATGGAGGCCTGTAACTTTCATTCCAGTCGCTTCCACGATACGGTGGATATGAGGAACTTGATGAAACGATATTCCAAATTTACTATCAATATGTCCTGTAGAAATCTTCGAGTTTCCTCCTGCGAGAATGTGCGGATTAATTCTTATGCAAACTGGCTTTTCTGGGAATAGGTTACCAAATTGTTCCAAGATACTAAGGTTGTCAATATTGATTCTTACGCCAAGATCTAATGCTTCTTTGATCTCTTGTAGAGACACACAATTAGGCGTGTAAATGATATCCTCAGTTGTAAATCCTGCCATCAACCCGAGACGTACTTCTTGGATTGATACAGTATCCAATCCTGCACCCAATATTTTCATAAACTTAAGCACGTTGATATTTGTCAATGCTTTGCATGCATAATTGATCTTGAGTTTATTCACTTTAAATGCATCTGTCAAGCGTTTATATTGACGTTCAATTATAGCGGTATCATAAACATATAGCGGGCAGCCATATTTTTCTGTCAGTTGAAGTGCATCGACTCCACCCGAAAATACATATTTGTTATTGTGAATTTCCATAGACCAATTGTTATTTGGATTTGAATAAATTGTATGTAAAAAGAGGTCAAATACATTACAGTAGTTGACCTCATTATATTTTATAAATACTAGAGGATATTATTGTTTCAATACATCAATAATCTTTGATGCCAATTCTGTTCCAATTTTTTCTTGAGCTTCTAAGGTAGAGGCTCCGATATGTGGAGTCAGTGATATCCTAGAATGAGATAATATATCCTGTCTAGGACTAGGTTCATTGATAAATACATCAAGACCTGCTGCAGCCACTGTTCCGTTTTCAAGTGCTTCTAGCAATGCATCCTCATCAATAGTACCACCTCTAGCGGCATCTACAAGGAACACACCTTTTTTCATTTTAGCAAATTCTGATGCTCCTAAAACAGCTGCTCCTGTAAATGGAATATGCATAGTTATGAAATCTGATTGAGCGAGCATATCATTCATTGAAATAGACTCAACGTCTACATCTACAGCTGTTGATCCAAGCTTACAAGATACTGTAACTTTATTCTTTACATACGGATCGACACCTACCACATTCATCCCAAGACCTAAGCCTATTTTAGCGGCTTCTTGACCTATACGACCTAATCCGATTATGCCAAGTGTTTTTCCTTCTAGTTCTACACCTTTACTATATGATTTTTTTAATAATCCAAAATTTGCCTTTCCTTCTGAGGGCATCTGCCTATTTGATTGATAAATAAATCTAGAAAGAGACAACATATGACCGAATGCAAGTTCTGCAACTGATCTAGATGATGCAGCTGGTGTATTGAGTACAGCTATTCCTTTAGATCTTGCATGATCCACATCTATGTTATCAAGTCCAACTCCACCTCTACCGATGAATTTTAGATTTGCACAAGCATCAATCAAGTCGGTTCTGACCTTAGTTGCCGATCGTACGCATATACCGTCAAAGTTTGGTAATTGAGCAAGGAGATCCTCCTGTGCTATTTTGTCTGTTTGAATCGTATGTCCCGCATCTTCGAGCATTTTGATTCCTGATGGATGTAAGCCATCATTAATGAGAATGTTTGCCATTTGTAAGTTTTTGTAATTCTTAATCTTTGGGCAAAGAAACTACATCATATACAGATTATGAATTTTATGTACAATTTTTATCTAAAGAAATAGATATAATTCCAAATAGGCGCATTTTACTATGTCGTTTTTAAATGATTATTTATTGTTTTACAAATTTATTCTTGCCAAATCGCAGAATCACTTGAATCGCAAAATCGCCTACATTGTCGACATTTTGGAATCTATAACTAAGCTGTTTGGCGGATGCATCTTTCCAAATAAAGCTTCAGTTTAAGTCCTTTTTAATTCATTTTGATACATCTGAATGGTATTTTTTAATCCATAATACAGAGAATCAACAACCAATGCGTGACCAATCGAAACCTCTAACAATCCTGGGATGTTATTTTTGAAAAAATTAAGATTTTTTAGATTAAGATCATGACCTGCATTGATACCAAGTCCTAATTTATTGCAATGTTGAGCTGCAGCTGCGTATTTTGCTATCGCTTTTTCTTTATCGATATGAAAATCATGAGCATAAGGACCTGTATAGAATTCTATCCTATC
>Ga0114957_1002427_pt1 | contig 17914 bp, 9 predicted proteins | sample BantaG_FD_87175 | JGI IMG/M metagenome (GOLD analysis project Ga0114957, IMG submission 87175) | Marine algal microbial communities from Bantry Bay, Ireland - BantryBay_4 metaG | ecosystem: Host-associated > Algae > Red algae > Unclassified | place: Bantry Bay, Ireland | collected 2014-11-21 | reverse complement strand
TCTTCGTAAGATGTAGTAAGATTGCTATAATTCGCTATGGATCCCATACGGAACCCATTTAGCCCGGGAGCGGGGACGCCCCCTCCGGAGCTCGCTGGTCGCGCCACAATTAGGGAGGATGTGTCGCCATCACCAGTTCACTGGCCCCCCGGCAGTCGTCTCCGGTAATCCGTTCAGTTCCAAATTCCAAATTCCAAATTCCAATTTTCCCCCTCACTCCAACATCGCCGCCACCCGCCACCGCAACGCTTCCTCCGCTGGGTAATACGCCACTTCGCGCGGGAGCAACACTGACCGGCCAAGCAAGTCCCGCAGCTCGGCCTCGCCATTGGACCGGCGGGAATCAAGAATCGCTGACACATGCCAGCGGTGGTCCGGGCCGGGGGCGATCAATTGCCGGTCCATCGCCCAGTGGTGGTTCTGGCACAGCGCGATGCCGTTGGTCGGATGGTCGTTGTGGCTTTCCGAAAATGGAATCAGATGCGCTGCCTCAACAAACGTCGCCGACGTCTCCGGAAGCTTGATCCGCAACCCGCAGGCCGCGCATTGATGGTCATATTCCGCCACCACCTTGCGCCGGAACAAGCCCGACCTGGCCGAATACAATTCCGCCCCTGCGGTTTCTTCCGCCGCCATCAAGTCAGGAAGAGCCGACTCCTGCTTCTCCTCCTCCGTAGCGCCAGACGCGCTCACCTTAGCCAGCACCGGAAGGAACCGCGCGATGATCGCTTCCCTCAGAATTCTTCGCGTGCCCGGCTGGCCCAGAGCCACGGCCACCACACCAGTAAACCGCCCAAAGACCATCCCTGCATCCCCACGCAACGGCGGCGCCTCTAACTCTGTCCTCCCACCTCCTGGCTGAATCTTGTAGCCTTCCCAGAACCCATCCGTGCGCAGATAGCGAAACGGATTCTCGGGAGTACACTTATCATTGTGCCCCCGAACCCGCTCGAACAGCGCCCCAAACCGCTCCCACAAATCAGCTGACCACGGCACCTCCTCCGGCGTCGCAGTCCCCGCCTCGATCATCTCAATCGCCGTCAGCACCAGCAACGGCTTATGCGGCCGCTCATGCCGCCCAGCCTCCGTATCAACAAAGCCCGGTTGTAGCCCAAGCACTTGCTCGAACGCCGGATCTGGGATGGGGGGAGGGCATGGGTAAGGGGAGGGATCTGGTTTCGCCTATTCCCCATCCGCCTCATCGCCAAGCTGCTTGTCCAGTGCTTGACGGGCGAGCCCAATGGCATACTGGACGTTAGTAGGTTCGGCAAGTTTAGTCCTGTGGCAATCACCCATTCTGCACTGTTCTTTGGAACCGTTGGCGGTGGGCGGTGAGGTTCTGGCGGTGCTGGTCGCTTAGGGGGAGCGGATGGTCCCAGTGAAGGGACTGCCGGGCTGGGGCGCTGAGCTTGGGAGAAAACTCGGGATTGCCTTCGTTGTCGAAGGTGACGAGGGCGCGGTCGAAGGCGGCGTCCCAGAGGGCGGAGAGGAGGAGGCCATTGTGAACGTCGAGGCGTTGGGCGTCGTCGGTGCACTCGGCCCACGGGATAATGTGGGAGGCTCGGAGTAGTTCAGGATCTGTGATGCCGGTGAGTGGGCAGCGGCCCTGCCAATATTCCATCAGAGTCTTCCGGAAGATGTCCTGGCCAATCCGCTGGACGACGAGGCGCTCGGTCTCGGTGGTGTTGGGTAGGTTGGCCGTCTGCTGGTGGAAGAGGTTAAGCGGGGCGTCCGGGAGACTGGTGGCCAGCTGGTAGATCCGGGGAAGGACGGCGTAAAGTTCGGTAAGGTCGGCAAAGGTGTAGCGGGCGACCCCCGGCCCAGCGAGATCAGCGGAGGGAAGACCCAGCTCGGTCACCACACCCGGGTGATCGAGGGCAAGGAACCACTGATCCTGTTCGCCGTCTGCGGCCAGCCAGATGTTGCCTTGTGCGGTGGTGGAGCCGAAGCGCGCCCAGCCGTCCGTCTCATCGAGCACACGGCGGTAACCGTTCTGCCAGGCGGCCTTGTGGCATTCTTCACGGATGATGAAGGGCTGGGGTACTGCTGGATCCATCGTGCAGGCCTCGTTACTCAATCTGTCACGGAGTCAGCCGATTCATCGTCCTTCTCCATACCAGCGCTGCCCTGCGCGGAAGCTAGAAGCTCGTTCAGACGCATTTGGTCGAGTTTGCATGCGGGGCCGCCACTGACGTCGAGCAACTCAAGTCGGAAAAACGAACATGTGGGTTCTCTAAGCGAGCAGTCGATGTAGTTGCAATCCTGCTCTTCATCGCGACCAACTTGAAAGGGGAAACAATCGGCTCCGGGATGCCGCTTAACAATCAAACGGCATTCGTTCTGGTAGGCATACTCCTTGAGTTGGTGATAGGCGGGCATCCTTGAGATTCCAAAGGGCACGAAATGCTGTCCGGAACTGCGGAACGCCTCAAGGAGGGCGGCAAAAGCCTCTATTGCAGGTGATCCTTGATAGGCTACCCGGCGGAAGTCGGGATAGTCCGGACTGACAGTGATTTGGACTTTGATCCGCACGCCTGTTCCGCCTCCGGCAAAAGTGTCCCAAAGCTTGTCGGAATTGGTGTCGGGATTATCTACGAACGACTTGTAAAACAGGTCATCCATCAGGTTTGCATGCTCTCCCGCAACTTGACCGTCCTCTTCCCGGCGCCAATAGCCGTCGAGACCCTGATCTTGGCAAAATGGGATAAACTCTCCCTCGGAGTTCAACTTCTTCGTTGAGAAGAAGCGGAGGGTGCCGTGCTTGGCCACTTGCCTGAACGCCTCAAGAGTCAGGTAGTGGTAATAGCTCCCAGAGCTGATACGAGGGAATATCGAGTCGAAAAGCCGGTTGGCGAAACCTTCGCCTCGCTTATTCCAAGCCGGCATGATGGTTTTGTCTCCTGGCACGAAATCTAATGGGGATGCACGGAGTTCGATCGAGTGCTCTGCCATTACTCTATTAAATGTCTCTGCTGCTGATTCGGCCAAGGTTTTCATAGTTCTAGAGAATTGAATGGTTTTTGGATGTACGTTTCCGAACGGGCTCAGAAGAAGATCGATTCGCACTCAGATTTCACGGTGTTCTTCAGATCCGTTCCCAAGCTTCTTCGATCAGGCGTTGGGTTCGGAATTCACCGAACTGGCGGATTTCGGCGTTGCGGAGAGCTTTGAAGGTTTCGATGCCGCAGTCTTTGCCCAGGATGTTGTCGGGGTCGAGGATGTAGAGCATCTCGTCCTTCGTCAATTGATAGACATCTCTTGCTACGAGCACGTCGATTTCGGCGGTCGTGACAGCCCGATCGGCGGGATCCTCGATAACCTGGGCTTCCTGCTGGAGAATGCCAAGGTTGATCGCCCGCTTGCGGAACAACTCCATTTCCGCGCCCACTGCACAGAGTTCACAAACCCTCCGGACGATCTCATCAGACGAGGGAGTTTGGTCGAGATTCCGAGGGAACGGAAGGCTGTCCATGATGGTGTAGGTCATATGAAGTGACACTTTCGGACGCACCACGAAGTCCATTGCGAATGAGTTAGCTATTCCAATCCATAACAACAGGTCACCGATGTCCGATCCAGGGAACTCGATTGTGGGTACGCTATGTCCACTAATGCAGGTCTCCGGAAGTAGCGCCGCTATCAAAGCTCGCTGGTTTGTCGGGCTTGCCACATCGCCGAAACCGATGCGGTAACGATTCGTGCGTCCATCCAGCTTCTCGGGAACCCTTTCCTCCGTGACCCGCCATTGTGGCCGGATTCGCTTTTCGGATGAGGCAAAAGGATATTCTTCCCAAACTGCGGATCGGCCACGGCCGGACACGTAGCCCTTCGCTCGGTAGTCGTATGCGGAGATCATCCTCCCCTCAAAAACAGGTAACCCTTCCGCGCCTTCAGAGAACAGGTCCCGATCCGTACCCATGTCCACCTCACGCATGTAGTGTCGGAGGGGGACTCCCTCGACCTCATGCCCGAACTTCGGGTAGAGAGCATACATCTTCGAGCAGACATCGACCTCCCCCTGTGAAGCAAATTCCATAATGGCCATCGCGTCGGGTGAGAATTCCTCGATCATCGAGACGGGAATTCTCAGGCCACGGCCCGCCTTGAAGTCTTCAAGCTTCTCCGACGAATTGACACCAAAAGAAGCTCGGAGTTCTTCTGTGGATCCACCTTTCCATGCGACGTAGATACAGAACTTCATTGCAGTGTGAACCGAAGGGAACCAGACGCCTTTTGAGTTCTCGAAACCCGCGAGACTCTTCAAGTGAAAGGTTGAAAAGAGCTCTTTGCGAATCGCGGCAGCATTCGCTCCGTTGTAGAGACCTTCCGGTACAAACTGGGCAGCCACACCGCCGATCTTGGTTGCCGCCAGCGCGGTCTCCACGAACATCCGATAGACGTTGAAATCGCCTTTCCCAAGATTCCCTTTTGCAAACAGGCGATAGCGTCCGCTGGCTTTGATAAAGTGAACGGCGGTGTAGAGATTCGTGCAGTGCTCCTGCCAGAGCCTGGCGATTACCGGATCGGCCAAGAACCCCGCAAAGGCTTCCTTCTGTTCAGCCGGACTCATCTGGCGGATCCCCGGGTCATAAATCGAGAAGAACTCCTTGTAGTCGGGACTCATCGTATCCCACGGTGGGTTCCCCAGCACGACATCGAAGCCGCCCCGCTGCATGATGTCCGGAAACTCAAGAGCCCAATGGAAAGCGCGGGTTCGGCGCGCAACATCGATGGAATTGGCCATGGACTCGCGGAGCTTACCATGGCCGAGCACTGCCCAGAGTTCCTCGGTGGTTGGTATCGTACGGTCTGTTGGGTTCGTAGGTGCTCCGCCGATCTTCGGCATGAGGAATGCGGAAGTGAAGAGATCACAGGCAGTCTGGACGCGAGTGAATTCGAGGTTACCACGTAGAGCCTTGAATCGCTTTGCCTTGGCACCGATCTGGCCAACGGTCTCTTCGGGTAGATCGCGGAAGCCTGTGAATTCGACGGCCAACGGTTTGGTGTCGGGCATGTGCGCCTTGCCGGTGCTGAAGTCGAGTTCCCCTTGGCCCTTCTTGGCTCCTTTGTTGGCGTGAGCGTAGTATTTCGCGGTGTCTTTGTCGTCGTCCTTGAGTGCCTTGTAAGCTCCGTCAGGGATACCGTTCTCCAGTTCCTTTAGGTCGAAGACACCGAGAAGGGCGTCGCCACAGCGGATCTGGGCATCGAAGAAGCCGAGTGGGCGGCCGGGATCGACTGTTTCAATCCACAGCGCGACCTTGGTTAGTTCTACCGCCATGGGGTTGCGATCGATGCCGTGGATGCAGTAGCGAGCCACATCGCGGAGGGCGTGGCGGAAGTCGTCGGTGGAGGGAGTACCCTCCGCTCGAATACGAGCGAGACGCGTAGCGATGCGGCGGGCCGCCCCGAGGAGGAAGTGGCCGGATCCACACGCTGGATCGATGACGGTCAGCTCTAGTAGGGCCTGGGCGGGTTCCTCGGCTTCAGCTTGGGTCTGGTCGAGCACCGGATCGAGGGCGGTGTCGAGCAGGGACTGAACCAGATTGTCCGGCGTGTAGTAGGAACCGGAGGTCTTGCGTTGGTTTCCTTTCTGCTCGGCAGCATCGGTTGCGAAGGCCAGACTGCGACCGTCATCGGCGAGCTGGGGTTGAAGTTCTAGGAGGGATTCGTAGACCGAGCCGAGTTCCTCGGTCTCCATGGCTCGCCAGTTGACCGGAACCATACCTGATTTGTCGGTGAGCCAGGCGAGCCGATAGACCGCCTCCATGAAGGCTTTATTGCGGAGCCGAGCTGTTTCGAGGTTCGGGAGTTGGTTATCGGCAAATAGACCACCGAGAGCGGGCAGACCAAGGGTGGCCTCGCCATGAGCGAGAGACCGGAACACAATCCTCATGCCCTCATAGCGGTCTTGGTGGCGGTCCCAAGTAATGGAACGGGTGCTTGCAGCGCGCAGAGCTGTGAGTGAGTAACCCTCAGTGTATAGTTTCCGGGCAGTGGCGGCGGCGCTGGGTGTGTGGAGAAGGTTCCGGTCCTCTGCGACCATCAGGAAGATGAGGCGATAAACGAGGCGAAGAAGCTCATTGAACCACTCGGTTAGCGGGATCTCACCCCCGTGCAGTTGCTTGGCGAGGTTCGGGTTGGCTTCGAGGAAGCCCGAGCCGAGAAGGCGGAGGGCATCACGGACCTGGCCAGCGAGACGATCACGGGCGGCCACGCCTTCCTTAGCCCCTACGTCACGCCAGCGTTCGAGGTCACAGTCGGTCGCCGGGGCATTCTCCTGTCCAAAGCGGGTGCGATGGCAGAGAAGCCAAAGCACGGCAAACGAGGCCGCGTCTTCGTTGGTGAAGATCTGGGCGAGGTCGGCCTCGATGTAGGCCGGCCGGGTGAGCGAGGCATTGTCCCGCATGAGGCGGAGGATGGTGCCATTCGTGGCGAAGCCCCAGAGGGCTTCCTCCCGCTCGTTGAGATAGTCCTGGAGGGCGAAGGCGGCTGAGCGAGAACGTTCCGTGGAGAGCGTTGGGCTCTTGCGGTCGAGCTTCTCTTCGTCCGGCGGAGTGACGACGACGGGCACTCGGCCGCCAGCGAGAAGGCAGACTTCTCCCTCATGAGGGGCGAGATCGTCGAAGCCGAGGGTCTCGCTGAGGAACTCGCGGACAAAGCGGCGGGTGGCGTCCGCGGAGGGGCTCTCGAGCTTCTGGAAGGCGTCGAAGTGCGACTGGCCGACACGGAAGGCAGTGGAAATCTCGTCCCGGAGGGTGAGGCCTTTGCGAAGGCGGTAGGACTGCCGGGTCTCTTCATTGTCCTTGGGAGCCGCGACGGCGGCCACCATGGCGGGGGCGATGAGATTGCCCTCAAGGGTGAGCGATGGCCAAGCAGAGAGGTCGGTGACAGGTTTACGGGCCATGGGCTAGATTGCAGAGGGCATGAGGACGAAGAGGCCGATGACGTCGGGCGGAAGAACGGGCTCGACCGAGACGCGGGAGATGGATCCGAGCTCAGTCTTCACGGCACCGCGGAGGCGGGCATGGTCCTCGGCCAGTTCGTCGCCCCGCTGGCGGACGTAGTCGGCGAGAGCGCCCTCCAGCAAGTCCGGCAGTTCAGCCTTGGCCTTGTGGACGAAGCGTTCCTGGGCGGAGTTGGCAAGGTTGGCGGAGGCTTCGGCCTGCAGAAGATCACGAACCTCGGCATTGGTGGCGACGATCTGGTCTCCCTGCAAAGCGACGAGGGTAGCCTCCTCAGCCAGTAGGAGCCGCTCCCGCCTGGAGTGGACGGTGAGCTTGTAGCGGATCCGTAGGAGGGCGACCCGGGTGAGCTTGGATACGGCGCCGGTTTCCCAGGCTCCCACCCGACCGAGACCGAGGTCGCCGAGAAGCTCGGGATCGAGCGAGGCTTCGACGAGGGACTCGGCCAGCGTGGCGGTGAGCGGATGGGTCCGGGTAAGGAGGATCGCTCCAGACGGTGCGGGCTCGGTCAGGGCAAGGCGAACGGAGCCCTTGAGGTTTCGCTGTTCGAGCCGTTCACGGAGACTGGCGTCGAGGCCGTGGGTGTGAGCGAGAAGGAGGTTCTTCTTCGGTTCGAGGGGAACACCGAAGCGGGCCATAGAATGCTCGACAAAGAGCCGGGCGTCTTCCGGTGAACCAAGGAAGCGGCGAGCCTTTTCCCACTCTGGGGCGACCTCCTGCGGCTTCATGGCATTCTGGGCGAAGCGGGCCCGTGACTTCTTTTCGTTCTCGGAGGCGTCCCGCCAGTTGGCATCCATCGCTTCTGTGCTCCCACCTAGACCGAAGTCGAGCATGAGCTGATTATGCTCCTTCTGGCGTAGCATCATGGCGGCCATCAGGGCGTCGGTGACGGGACCGCGCTCGTCGGGAAGCGGCACGGTAACGCCGGTGGCTTTGCGGATGTCCTCGGCCTTGCGGAGGATGACCTCGAGAACGGCACCGTCGATGGCGCTATCCGGTGAGAACATGAGGACGGATCGGACCACTGGAGCGGGCTGCCCGAAGCGGTCTACCCGCCCCTCCCTCTGCTGGTGGCGGGTGGGATTCCAGGACATGTCGTAGTGGACGACCGCATCGAAGAGCTGCTGGAGGTTGATACCCTCGGAAAGGCAGTCGGTCGCGACCAGGATCCGCTGCTTTTCCTTCTCATCCTCCTCTGGAGCCATGTCGGCCACACGGTCTCGGCGCTCGTCTGGGGTGAGCACTCCGGTCACGGACTCCACGATCAGCTTGGGAAAGGCCTTGCGGAGGCCGTCGCGAACGTGACCGGCGGTGGCGAGGTAGCGGCAGAAGACGACGGGGTTGGCCCCGTCCTTGATGAGCGGCTTGAGAATCTTGACGAGGGCTTCGAGCTTGGGGTCGGAAGCCGTAGTCAACTGCTCGGCGTGCCCCACAAGGGTGAACAGGGCGGAATCTGCAGGGAAGGGCGCGCCGGGCTCAAGGTCGACGGCATCCTCGTCGTCACCGTCGTCGTCATAGATCTGCGGCTCAAGACGCTCTACCTCGTTGGCCATGCGGTTCCGTAGGGCGCTAAGGGCGGCGGCCGGCGAGGAACCGACGCACCGCATGAGGGCCAGCGTACCCCAGAAAGCGAGCCGACGGTCACGCTGCTCTGAGCCTGCCTTAGCGACCACCTCGAAGCAGTAGTTGAGTACGGCCTCGTGAAATTCGGCATGTTCCTGGGACAACCGATAGGGATAGCCCAGCTCACCTTTGCGATGCTCATAGGCCTCGTGCTTCGGGAATGCACTCTCCTCGTCCCATTCTCCTTCAACCAAATCGATCCGCCGGCGCTGGATGAAGTGACGGGAGAGTTGTTCCCGGTATTTCGCGTCGTCGAAGTCGAGTGAGGCGAACTCAGGGCCGATGAGCGAAAGCAGGCGAGCAAAGGCCTCCTCGTCCCCAGAGTGTGGTGTGGCGGTGAGCAGGATCATCCGCCGCTCTAGGTCCTCGGCTAGGCCGCTGAGAAGCCCAAAGCGCTGCTGCTTGCCGACACCTGTGCCGACGCAGGAGTGGGCTTCGTCCACGATGATGAAGTCGGGGCAGGCCTTGGCGAAGTTGTCGCGGCGCTTCTCGGCCTTGATATAATCGAGGCTGACCACCGTGTAGGGATAGGCTTCGAAAAGTGACTGCGAGACCGGGAGCGCTCGCTCCAGGCGGGAGGCACTGCTTGAAGTCACCGGCACAGCGTCGATGCCGAAGCGGGAGTTGAGTTCGATGATCCACTGCTCGACGAGGTGGGGGGGGCACAGAACGGCGAAGGCATCGACCTCTCCCCGATCCATGAACTCTCGGAGGATAAGACCGGCCTCGATGGTCTTTCCGATACCGACATCATCGGCGATCAACAGTCGCGGCACCGGCAGTCGGAGGGCCATCAGCAGAGGAACGAGCTGGTAGACCCGCGGCTCAAAGGCGAGCTGAGCGGCGGATCGGAATGGTCCTGCGCCCCGGCGAAGAGTAAGTCGGAGTGCGTCGGCAAGGAGTGCGGCCTTCGACTGGACAGTGATCTGAGCATCATCCGGAAGATCAAAGCGCGCCGGTTCGACGGGGGTGAACTCAAGCTCCGGATCGAGGAGGGTGACGTCGGCTTCCGTCCCCGACAGTGGACGCAGTCTCAGCAGGGACTCGTCGGGCGATGGCATGGCGACCCATTCGCGGCCACGGGCACGGACAAGGTCTCCTGGTGAAAAGGTGGTGCTCATGCAGGGAATCAGGATTGGAGGGCGGAAATCAGGGGTTCGGGAATGGAGCCACCATCGGCTTCGGCCGGTAGCTCGAATAAGGTCCAGCCCATGTCCTCGGCATAGGTGGCCGCCGCCTCAGTGATGGGTGCGGTAGCTACGGCGACCCTGTGGAGTCGCCACACGAAGGGATACTCCTGCCCTTCAAGGGCCGCCCCCTCGGCATCGGGAGCCGGAAGATTAAGTTCATTGAACACAGCCAGCCAACCGGTCGTCTCGTCGGTGGCGGTACGGGGAGCTGAGGGATGAAGCTTTCCGCGGGCGAGATCAATGAGGAACTGCTTCGCCTGCTCAAGGGTACGGTCGATCTGCTCGTGATCGGGCTGGTTGAAGTACGAGAGCAGGCAACGGTAGCAACCCCGGACACAGGTATCTTCATGTTCGGTGAGCACAGACGGATCCCCGGCTGCGATGGCCTCATCGACATTGTCGTAGTGCATCAATGAGAGCGCGGTGCGGGCAACGCGTCCAAGGGCATCGGATTCCTTGGAATCTTTGGGTTTCTCGATCAAGCGGCCGAGCACTCCGGCTCCGCCTTCGGTGGCTTCATAGGTAAGAATCGCACGACGGTCATCGCGTGAGGGTAGCGGTTCACCGAGCACCTCGCCCTCCTCCAACTGGAACTCAAGCTCGATCCCCCGGAGTAGCGCGTGCTGAACGGTGGCGATGGCTGAGTCCCGCTGCTTCTTCTGTTCGGGATCGGATTCGCTCTCACCGAAACCTTCTGTCGTGGTCAGCCTCAGTAGGAGGGCGTTCTTGCGGTCGCGGACGATCGGTACTATCCGAACTGGCCGAACAACGTCCGGCGGCGTTTCGGCGCTGTCGGCTTCGTCGTCAGACTTCGACCAGTAACCGTTGCGGGGATCGATGTAGAAACCGAAGATGGTCTGATCCTTGCGACGCTTGAGTCCCTTGTTGATGCGGCTGATCTCTGCACTGTTGGCGTACTGTAGCGATAGCAGGGAAACTTCCCCGCAGCGGAACTCGGCCTCCGTCACCTCGAGGCGGCCGTCGCGTCGCGGCCAGGAGAAGACGGTCTGGATGTCAAAGCCCTGACGAACCCGCTCCTCGTCGTTGGCGGTAATGCGATCTGCGGGGGCGGCCTCGACATTGTCGATCCGCAGCGTGCGCTGGATGGGAATCTGGTTTGCCATGGACGTATCGCAGGCATGGCAACGCTCGACTTCGCCCTCGTGAGAGGCTCCGCAGGTTGGGCAGATAAAAATGTCCTTGGTCGCTAGCTCTGAGCCGTCGGCGGTGCGGACCTCAGGAGGCAGCTTGGCCTTCATTACCCGGTAAGCACGGCCTTCATGGTAGATGAGGCTCCGTGGGCCGAACTCTGAGATGGCAAGGAAGCGTGCCCGTTGCAGGAAGGAGCCGGTTTTGCCCTCGCCCGGGATGAAGGCGTAGAGCGGTAGGCGCGGGAAGTTGTAGCCGGGAAGGAAGCCCTCGGTGGCAAGGTAGCGGTAGGAGTAGAAGTCGGATCCGTTGGACGCCTTCCCCTGCTCCAAGATGGCGATCTGGTCAGTCGCCTGCATCTGAGCGGCTTTGACTCGTTGCCGGTCTGCTCTCGACATACCAGTGATCATGGATCTGGCATTGGCCTCGGCGAGTTGGCTTCGGGCAGAATGGTACAACTCCCTCCAGCGACCGAAGGCCTCGTCGAAGCGCTGAGGGGCCTCGTTGGCGACGCTCTCGATAAACTTCTCACGATCATCGAGCCAGACCGGGTGGACTTCGTCGACGGATTCGAGAATCTGATCGAGGATCATTTTCATAGGAACCTGAGCAGCGGCGGAGAGGGGGGGCTTCTGGATCACTTCGAGCACCTCCGGTTTCAGCGGATACTCTGGCTGCCCGAGGTCGAGGGCGTCCGGGATGTCGGGAGCAAGCGCAAGCTTCGATTCGGCCAACCAGACGGCGTGGAGGTGGGATCGCACGAGTTCTTCGTTGGTGATGTCGAGCGCCGGTGGACGCACGACGCCCGCCACCATGTCATTTCGGCGGCTGAAGAAGTACTGATCGTGGGGCGACTGTGCGGCACAGTAGGTGACGATGACGGCTGCCTGGCCCGAGCGCCCGGCCCGGCCGGCCCGCTGAGCGTAGTTGGCCGGGGTCGGAGGGACGTTACGGAGGTAGACCGCATTGAGGGCGGAGATATCGACTCCCAGCTCCATGGTCGGGGAGCAGAATAGCGCCGGGAGGAACTGGCTCGGCTCGCCGGCGAGTTTCATCTCGGGCTTGCTCTCCTCGATCTTCTCGAGGTCGTCCTCTTCGTAGCGGAATCGCCATTCCCTCCACTCCCGCTGTTTCTGGGAAACTTGGGCAGTGTGTTCCCGCCCTTCCAAGCCCCAGTAGCTACTGTCTTTTCCCTTCAGGTCTATCGCTATGCTCTGGTAGAGATCAAGGAAGTAGGCGTTACCAGCCGCATCTTCGCCTAAGGCTGCGGGTCCGGGAACGATCCGAACTGCGGACGGCGAGAGCCGCCATCCCCGGACGTCCCCATCGGCCTCAATCGGAAGAACTATGCCCTCTTCGGAGAGCAGCTCCATGAGGGCGGTGATAGCGTCCCGGTATTCATCGCGCTTCAGTCGGGTGCCGATCACCGACACCCGGTTGATCTCGCGGCCGAGCCGGGAGGTTACCCCTGCTCGGAGAATGGTCTGTTCCTCGCGCAGGCCTACCTTATCCTTGCCGGGGGCCTGGAGGAACATGGTTGTATGACCACTCAGCGGCTCCTTCTGATCGACGGCCCACGGAGCCCGGAGTAGGTTCCTAGATTTTTGACTGACGCCGTCAAGGACTGTGCGATCGAGAGCCTCAGTGTTCACGGCCAAGCCCTGCAAGAGGAAGGTGAGGATCTTGACGAGGACTTCCCGCCGCTGCTCTTGGGGCAAGTCGCCAAGCGCCGGCAGGGCAGCGGAGAGGCCAGCGACATTATCAGCCACCTCGTCGAGACCGACGAATTCGACCTTGATCAGATCAAGATCAGAAAGGCTGGGGTTGGTGTATCGCCACCCACGCCGAAGGTCGGTCCAAACCCTGTGGGCAAGTACCTTGGCGAGCGCTCGCTGGGAGTCCTCGCGTCCAACGGCACCTGAATCGGGCTCTAGCATCCAGTGAATCCGAGCAACTTTGTTGGCCGCAGTGAAGCCAAGGGCACGGACGGTTCGGAGGCCGAACTCATCCTCTGTGATACCGTCTGGACCGGCGTCCTGCACGGCACGGAGGATCGCGCCCCGCAGGAGGCTAACGTATAGGAAATCATTGAAGTGGCCTGCCTGGAGGGCGGCATCCTGACGGTTGTCGGTGAAGCCGAGTAGCTTCCGCTTCTCAGGTGGCATGCTACTCTCCGGAGCGTTCATCCACTCCAAGGCAGTGGAGACGAGGAGCGTCGTCGCAGAACTCCGGCCTTCACCGGACAAGCCGGCGAGCTTGCTCCTCTCCCGCATGCTTGGATGGGGTTGTTCGTGGCAGCAGGCGCAGAAGCCGAATTTCCCGGGAATAAACCAGAAGGCGGAACCCGAAGGTGAACGTCGTCCATCGGCACCGATCGTGAGGCGCTCTAGCATGCGCTTCTTCCGGTTGGAACGGAGTTTTTCAATCCCTTTGCGGACTTCCTTCCAGTCTTCCGGGTAGGTTTCGACCTCACCAGTGAATTGGTAGGCGTCGTCACCGTCTCCAACCGGAACCAGATATCCGGCCGTGTCGCCATCGGGGTCGTCAAGCGGCGTGTCATCTATGTTCCGAGGCAGAAACTGGATGCCTTCAGGTTCATCGGCCCTGGTGACGACATGCACCTCGTGCCCGCAGGCGCGGCAGAAGCGGGTCGGATAGAGCCGGGTTCCGGGTGCCTCGGGATCCTCGCGCTGCCCCTCGAAAAGCACACGGCGGGGCGGCGCGTTGAGCGTGGTATAGAATTCGCCAGCACCCGAGATGAAGCGATGGAGCTTGAAGGCGAGAAAGGCTGTATCGCCGGAGCCGCCACGGTCCGTTTCCGGTAGGCTCGCCCGAGTCAGAAAGTTGACCAGAGAGCCTCGGCAGACTTCTTCATCAACGCCGCTGTCCTCGGCCAGATTCTCGATGGCTTGGTTAAACGGTATCGGGTCCTGGCGACTAAGTTTTTGCTCGTCTTTAAGACCAAGAGCGAGCTCGGCCCAGACGGCAAGTGGGTGGTTGCGAAGCACTTCATCGGTGAGTGTGTCGGGAAGGTCAGCTGTGAGAGACGCCGTGAGTCGGGGGCGGATGTCATCCAGCCGGAGCGAGTCGTTTGTAGCTCGTTGCAGGGACTCGTCGATTACCGCGTCCGCCCCCACGGAGGTGCCAAAAAGGTTGGAGGCGACCTTAGCTACTTCCTCAGCCTTGTCCTGTCCCGAGCCCTCACTGGCCATCGTGGCAGAGGTGCCGATACAGATCGGTACCTTTTCCGGGGTACAACGGTTTCGAAGACGACGTACCAGCACCGCCACGTCCGCGCCCTGGCGACCGCGGTAGGTGTGGAGTTCGTCTAACACAATGAACTCGAGGCCGGAGGCGTTGGCGACCACTTGGGAATCCTGTTCGTTCTGCCGAGTTAAGAGCAACTCGGCCATCATGAAGTTGGTGAGCAGGATATCTGGCGGGTTTTTAGCGATCTTCTCCCGCTCTGGAGCGTCCTCTTGGCCGGTGTAGCGGGCGACGGTCGGCCTTTGGGAATTGGGCAACCCGGACTGGGAAATGAACTTCTCGATCTCCTTGATCTGGCTATTGGCAAGAGCATTCATCGGGTAGATGATGACCGCTCTAGTACGTCGATCAGCGCCCGTCTTGCGAGCCCTCACGATGGCATCCACGATCGGCACGAAGAAGCATAGGGATTTACCCGAGCCGGTCCCGGTGGTGACCACGAAGCTCTGGCCAGACTTTGCTTTCGCGACCGACTGCGCCTGGTGTCGGTAGAGTGTGAGGGGTTCGGAGCCGAAGCGGAAGATCTTGCCTGTGGCCTCGTCGAGGTCGCCGGAAGCAACCAACTCGTTGATCGTGGATCCGGCTTTGTAGCGGGGGTTTAGGGACAACAGACTGTCGGGCCAGAAACGCCCGTCGTTGTATTCAACTTCGATCGCGGCCGCGAGGTCCTCGGAGCGGATCTTGGTGAACGACCGGGAAAAGCTCGCGTAGCGGTCGATAATCCGTCTGTCGAAATCGAATGCTTTCATGAAAAGGGGGGGAAGAAGCGACTGTTCCGTGAAGTGACGTTGTCGCAATGATTATTAGAACATTAGTAGGGGAAACATGGACAAGGGGAAGGAAGAAATTTTTAAATGGGAAGATTGAATGGTGAAGATTGAAGAAGGCTCAGGCACGGGACGGGAGAGGTGGAGTGACGCTTAGGCCTTCGGGGCCTGATGTTCGAGCGACAAAGGCGTGAGCTACACCCCCCATTCGGGAGGCATCAGAAGCACCGGCTCTTGAGATCCGAGGGAAATGCTTTTCTGGATGCTAGGCTGATCGGCCCAGCGGAGGAAGGATTCGCGTAGTGCAGGCGGGGCCTCGGAGAGCGGGGACTTGTCGAAGGACAGGCGGCGGACGAGGTGGTTCCAGGCGCGGTTGCCGTCGAAGAGGGACAGGGATTGGTCGATGTCGACGTAGCCGGCGATGCACATGCCGGTGAGGGACGGAGGAATGGTGAAAATTGAAGGGTGAAGATTGAAATTGGGGAGGAGGAGGTAGCTGGCGAATTTGCTGGGGGCGAATTGGGCGGATATGGGGTCGTGGGCGAAGTAGCGGACTCGGCGACGGCTTGTGCCCCAGAGTTCCTGATTTCGGGGATCGGAGATTTCTGTGTTCCAGCGGCGGATGTTCGTGACTACCTCGAGGGAGGAAGATTGAAAATTGAAGGGTGAAGATTGAAATGGCTTGGGTGCGGGAATTGAGATTTGGGATTTGGGATGGGCGATGCGGGTGACGGCGTGTGACGGGTTGGGGAATTTGGCATTTAGGGATTTGTCATTCGGAGCGAAAGCTCTGGAAGGCGCGCATGCCCGCCATCCGCATCAGCGCAATCGTGTGGCTGGCGAGGTTGCGTCGGCCGCGGACGACATGGCGGCTGACCATGGAGACGAACGTGTCGCCAGCAGGGAAGGGCTCAGCGAGATGGGACGTGGCGAACTTGGCATGGTTGGCCACCGGATCGGCCCGACTGATTTCGAGTTCTACCCAGACCCGTCGGCCTTGTTCCACCTGTGTCAGTAGCAGATCGGCGCGGGGGGCATAGCCGAGGAGCCTTTCGGTCGCCGGCTGGATGACGGCCGCCTCCGCCTCGCAGGTCCAGCCAGGTGGGCAGGCGGCGACGAAGCGGTCTTGGATGTGGCGGGCTAGGGGCATGGGGGAAATTGGAAGATTGAATGGTGAAGATTGAAATGGCTCAGGTGGGGGATGGGAGAGGCGGGTGACGTCTCCATTTAACCACGAATGGACACGAATTTTCACGAATCGTTTGTCTGAAAGGCTTCCTGTTTACAAAGTAATTCGTGTTTATTGGTGTTCATTCGTGGTTCCTCGTCTCTCTTTTTTAGCCACGAATGGACACGGATTTTCACGAAGCGGATAGGAGATGCGGGTGACGGCGGGATAGGGCTTGGAGAGGCGGGATGACGGATGACGGATGACGGGTTTCTGATGGCTGATGACTCAAAGCTCAAAGCTCAAAGCTCAAAGCTCACGGCAGGAATGCGGATGACGGTTGGGGGATTTGGCATTTAGGGATTTGTCATTCGGAACTGGGGATGACGGGGATACGGGATGGGAGAGGTGGGATTTGGGGGCTTTGCCGACAAGAATGGCACGTGAGGTGTTTGTGCGGCGCTTGGTTGCGGTGTCTAGGATGGGAGGAAATTATTGATCGTCCGCCTCGAGTGATAGGAACTCGTGAAGTTTGGCTTGAAGGAGGCCTTTGTCAGGTAGCTTGGTCTGGTAATGGGCGACCAAGGTAGGAGAAAGAGAACGGCTCAGAGCATATTCGACGACCTCGTCATCCTTGGAGGCGCAGAGAAGGAGGCCGATGCTGGGGTTCTCGTGCTCTTTGCGGACATCGCGGTCGAGGGCTTCGAGATAGAAATTGAGCTGCCCGAGGTGAGCGGGTTCGAAACGGCCGACTTTCAGCTCGATGGCGACGAGGGCATTGAGCTCCCGATGATAGAAAAGGAGATCGACGGAGAAGTCTTGGTTTCCTACTTGGAGCGGGTGTTCCGAGCCGATGAAGCAGAAGTCACGCCCGAGCTCGGAGAGGAAGGTGCGGAGATGTTTGAGCAGACCTCGATGTAGATCTGATTCAGAATGCGTGGCTGGTAGGTTCAAGAAATCGACAAGATAGGCGTCCTTGAAGGTATTCTCCGCCTCTGCATGAATTTCTCGCACCGCTGGTGCGAGTTTTGCAGGGCTGAGGATTTTGCGTTCAAAGAGAGCGGTGTCAATTTGGCGTTTGAGCGTGCGCCTGCTCCACTTCTCTTGGATGGCGAGGCGGAGGTAGAACTCGCGCTCCTCATTGCTCTTCGACTGGCCAACTATGAGTAGATTCGAACTCCACGGTAATTGTCGCACCAGTGGTGCGAGAATTGGTAAGGCGCGGTAAGTCTCATAGAACTGCCTCATCCTCCAGAGGTTTGAGGCGGAAAATCCTCTGAGGCCGGAGTGCTCGGATTTCAGGTAGTCGGCGAGTTCCTGGACAGTGGATTTCCCCCAATCCGCATCTTCGATTTGGCGGCTGATTGCCTTCCCAATTTCCCAGTAGAGGTCAATGAGCTCGGTGTTGATGAGCCGTACGACCCGGATCTTCCGCTCTGCGATCAGCAACGAAAGTTCGGTGAAATCCGGACTTGGGGTCAGTTCATCCATACGGGCACGCTAGGCTTCCTCCACCACCACCGCCAGCAGATGCCGCGCCCGCGAGAACGCCACGTATTTGGGGACGCCGCGGGTGCTGAGGACGAGAATGGCGATCTGGCTGGGGCGGAGTCGACCGTCTTGGGAGTGGGTCCATTCGGCGACTTGCTTTTCGATCAGGCGCAGGGCGTCGGCGCGGTCGGTGGCTTGGTGGAGGATCGGCTCGATGCCGGTGGGGGCGTCGTCGAGGGTGGGGATTTCTTCGTCGATGACGTTGCCGCAGTGCTCGGCAATGGCCCGGGTGTTGCG
>Ga0114957_1002426_pt1 | contig 17915 bp, 16 predicted proteins | sample BantaG_FD_87175 | JGI IMG/M metagenome (GOLD analysis project Ga0114957, IMG submission 87175) | Marine algal microbial communities from Bantry Bay, Ireland - BantryBay_4 metaG | ecosystem: Host-associated > Algae > Red algae > Unclassified | place: Bantry Bay, Ireland | collected 2014-11-21 | reverse complement strand
TTGGTAAGATGAAAGGTGTAGCTGCATTAAAAAGTGAAGGTTTACTCGAATATGTCGATCTTGAGAAGCTCTATCTAGACCATGTCAAAGCTAACTTTGATTTAGACCTTATAGATAGGAGTGGTATCAACATCGCATATGATGCAATGTACGGTGCTGGTCAAAGCGTACTACCTAAAATACTACCTAAGGCTCATCTTTTACATTGTGATAACAACCCATCTTTTATGGGGCAAGCTCCAGAGCCAATCCACAGAAATCTTGGAGAACTCTCTAAATTAATGGCCGAGGATGATAAGTTAGCATTCGGACTTGCCAATGATGGCGATGCTGATCGTATTGGGCTCTATGATAGCAAAGGACGCTTTGTTGATTCACACCATATGCTGCTGTTACTTCTCTATTACATGGCGGAATATAAGAAACTGACAGGTAAGGTGATAGTGACTTTTTCGGTAACTGACAAGATGAAAAAGCTTGCGGACCACTACAATTTAGAGTTGGAAGTAACTAAGATTGGATTCAAATACATTGCTGAAATCATGACAAAAGAAGATGTCTTAGTTGGAGGTGAAGAATCAGGTGGATTAGCAATCAAGGGACATATACCAGAGAGAGATGGAATTTGGATTGGTCTTACGATACTAGAATTCATGGCTAAGCGAGAAAAGACACTTGAAGAGTTAATTGATGAGGTCTATGCAAAAGTTGGAAGATTTTCATTTGATAGAGATGACCTTCACTTGACTGATGAAAAGAAGCATGCCATTATTAATCGTTGTAAGGAGGGTAATATAGAGAATATTGGTTCTAGAAAAGTAAATCGTGTTGAAAGTATAGATGGATACAAGTTTTACCTCAGTGATGATGAATGGTTACTTGTCAGACCATCAGGAACTGAGCCAGTACTCAGAGTGTATGCCCAAGCGGCTGATCCAGGAAAGGTAAGGTCGTTGTTAGATGATGCACATGTTGCCTTGCAGGAGGAACTTTAAATAGGAATTAATTTGGACTTAACACAAAAGAGCCAGATAGTTAAGCAAATCGCTTTGGATTTAGGCTTTAATCATGTGGGAATAGGTAAGGCCGAATTTATGGAGCCAGAAGCAAAGAGACTCGAAGATTGGCTTAATCACAGCTATCATGGTAAGATGGGTTATCTGGCTAACCACTTTGATAAGAGAGTAGATCCCACTAAGCTTGTTGAAGGTTCTAAGTCAGTAATTTGCTTGATGTATAATTATTTTCCAGAAGAAACACAAAAAGAAGATACTTATAAGATTGCCAAGTATGCCTATGGCCAAGATTATCACTCTGTAATAAAAGAAAAACTCAAAATCTACTTAGAGTTATTGCGGGAAAAATTTGGGGCTATTGATGGCAGGTGTTTTGTGGATTCTGCACCAGTATTGGAGAGAGATTGGGCAAAAAGAAGTGGACTTGGTTGGATCGGCAAAAACACACTTTTACTCAACAAAGAGAGGGGCTCATTTTATTTCTTAGCTGAGTTAATTGTAGATTTAGAATTAGATTATGACCATCCAGTCAAAGATCACTGTGGCACTTGTACTAAATGTATCGACGCATGCCCAACAGAGGCAATCAGTCCAGATGGTTATGTACTAGATGGAAGTAAATGTATTAGCTATCTCACTATAGAATTAAAAGATTCTATACCTTCAGAATTTGAAGGAAAGATGGCAGATTGGATTTTTGGTTGTGATATCTGTCAGGATGTTTGTCCTTGGAATAGATTTTCTATAGAACATCGCGAACCACTTTTTGAACCAAGTGAAGAATTATTGGGCTTGAAGTCTCAAGATTGGGAAGAACTCACAGAGGAAGTTTTTAGACAGGTTTTCAAAAAGTCTGCTATAAAAAGGACTAAGTTTTCTGGGTTAAAACGTAATATCACTTTTGCCAGTACACATCAAACTGACTAAGATTACATGAAAATATCAAGCAAGTATATCATCTCAATTATTGTGTTGCTTTTGGTAGCAGGGTTAATTTACTACTTCAGCGATATCTTTACATATGTGATCATTGCTTGGATATTGAGTATGATAGGAGCACCATTAGTTCGATTATTTTCTAAGGTCTTTAGTAATACAGTTTCTGCAGGATTGACCTTATTTATTTTTGCCGTTTTCTTTAGTTTATTGATTTGGCTCTTTGTACCTACCTTAATACAGCAGGCTAGAAATCTAGCAGGAGTAGATTATACGGCTGTAGCCAAAAGTCTTGAAGAGCCGCTTGATGATTGGAATCAATGGTTAGTCAAAAAGGGTTTTATAGAATCTAATGAAAATGGGAAAAACCAAACTCCAGAATTAGAAAATATATTCAATCCAGTTGAAGAACAGATTATCACCCAGGTTGTCAATGTTGATAGCATCTTAGTAGCTAATGGAGATACGGCTCTTACATCTAACATATCAGTCTATATTAATGTACTTCCTCAACATAGGGAAGATTCTGAATTAGAAGAAGATTCAATTGAGGATTCAGATGATTTTTTTGCTCGAATGCAAAAGTCTCTATATAAGTATTTAGACCCATCAAAGATCTCAGTGGTGTTTGGTAATATACTTGGTTTCTTCAGTAATTTTTTGATTGCTATATTATCTATTTTTTTTATTGCTTTTTTCTTCCTTAAGGAAGTTGGACTCTTTGATAATATCGTCACCTCACTTGTTCCAGATGAGTTTGTCGATAAGGCACTCAATGTAGTAGACGGTACGAGTAATATGCTGATTAGATACTTTATTGGGGTATTGATACAGATTACTGTCATTACATTATTTGTTACTACTTTACTTTCTATCCTAGGGGTAAAAAATGCTTTGTTAATTGGATTTTTTGCGGCGTTGATGAATGTTATTCCTTATGTAGGTCCAATTTTCGGAGCATCGTTCGCGGTGTTAATTACTGTTTCATCCAATCTTGATATATCATTTTACTCAGGGATGGTTCCACTTCTAGGTAAAGTAATAGTAGTGTTTGCCATAATGCAGTTGATGGATAATTTCATCCTACAACCTAACATCTTTTCTAAAAGTGTCAAGGCGCATCCTCTTGAGATTTTTCTTGTCGTACTTGTCGGCGCAAAGCTTGGAGGTATTTTAGGAATGGTTCTAGCCATCCCTATTTACACTGTGTTTAGAGTGATTAGTAAGGAGTTTTTGAGTAATTTCAAAATTATTCAATCACTTACTAGGTCAATCTAATTGCATCCATCAAGTCAACTCTATGAAGTTATATGTGTGCTTGCTTGTTTCTCTTACAGTATATTGCTCATGTGGGAATGGCAAAGAGACAAAGGTATCTTTGAACTCATTTCAGCATCAAGATACAACTCAGGTAATCAAAGACACTGTCAAAGAAGTGAGTGGTACACCAATCTCAAATCAGCTAAAAGACAGAATAATAGTCCCTCAAGATTATAAAAGAACAGTTCTAGCAAATAAGAGCTTTGGTTCGTTCCTTAGAGGACTTAAATTAAAACCATCAGGAACAGAAGTACGCTACTTTGATGGCAGTATCAAGGCTAACCATGGTATCTATGTTGGCGTTGTGGATCTACCAATTGGTAGCAAAGATTTACACCAATGTGCCGATGCAGTTATGAGGTTGAGAGCTGAGTATTTTTGGCAAAAAGGAGAGTTTGATCAAATCCACTTTAACTTTACTAATGGGCATAAAGTGGAGTATAGAGATTGGATGAAGGGAAAGAGAATGCATATCGATGGGAATAAGACTCAATGGGTACAAACCGAAGAACCATCAAACAGTTACTCTAGCTTTTGGGAGTACCTAGAACTCATCTTTATGTATGCTGGTACAGCTTCCCTATCAAAAGAAATGAATACTATTCCATTGTCTGAGGCAAGTATTGGAGATGTACTCATTAGAGGAGGATTTCCTGGACATGCAGTAATTATTGTGGATGAAGCGATACACGAGTCGAACGGTAAAAAAGTTTTTTTGTTAGCGCAGAGTTTTATGCCAGCCCAAGAGATACACATTGTAACCAATCCAATGGATATCGATCTCAGTCCATGGTATCACCTAGATCAAGACCAACTTATTACTGCGGAATGGGAATTTAGTAGTAGCGATCTCAAAAGATTTATAGATTAAGACATTCTGTACTACAAAATACTAAGAGTTCTTTTCGCGAAAGCGCTTATAAAACTTAGTGGCAGAGTAAAGGAATACCATTAAAAGGAGTAGGGATCCAATCGCATAAAGAGCATTGATTCCATTCTTGAATACAGCAAGTGGAATAATTGCAAAAAGAAAAAGAGTTGGTACTTCATTCAGTAATCTAAATCTAAACGATGACGTCTTGATGTTACCATTAGCCAAAGCTGCAATAGTCTTTGATAATGAAAGATGATAAAGAGTAAGTAGGATGATAAGACCTAACTTTGCTTGCATCCAACCATTCTCTAAAAACCAATCCATTCCATTAGAGTAAAGCATATAAAGCCCACAAATCCATGTAATCACCATTGCTGGGTGACAGATGATCCCATAGGCACGTTTCTCCATGAGAGTGTGGTCAGTGGAGTTATTACCATTCTCCAGTGCTTCTCTATGGTAAACAAAAATACGACCGAGATAAAAGAGTCCAGAGAACCATGCAGTAAAACCTATTATGTGGAGAGTCTTAGCAAGTAAGTACAACATATATCCAAAGGTAGTGAGTCGTAAGCTACTGATAGTAGTGGAGAGTTTGTTATTTTTTTGATATTTGACCAAAGAATTGTGATTTTTATCTCGTAACCAACAATAACTTCCATACTAAAAGAAATAACTATGAAATTCAACATTTTGAATGTCAGTGCAGTCTTAGCGATCTTACTTCTAGGTATTAGCTGTACAACTGAAGTAGCGGTTACAAGTGCAAGTGGTCTTACACCACTTTATGCGTCGGGAGATGATCTTAATATTTCATTACAAGAGCCAAAATCTTATGGTGAGCTTGGTCAAATCGTCTATGTACATCCCTATTTATTAATAGGAGAGGTTTACAGAGGTATCCATGTTGTAGACAATAGTGATCCTGAATCACCATCTAAATTAAGTTTTATCAACATCCCTGGATGTAATAGTTTTACCGTTGGTGATGGGGTGATTTATGCGAGTTCAGGTAGAGATTTAGTGACGTTGACATTTGATGGTGAGACTCTTGTAGAAAGAAGTAGACTAGATGGATATTTCACTGGAAATGATGCTGTTGATCAAGTTTCACCAGCTAATTATAGTGGATTTTTTGAATGCGTTGATCCTACCCAAGGGACTGTTATAGGTTGGGTCGAAGATGTTATTGAAAACCCACAATGTAGGACTCAATAATTGTATTTACTTAGAGTGAGGACTAATATTAGAATGATCAAGATTATTGATAATCTAACTAAAAGAAAAAACATGAAATTCAGAAATAAAAATAAAAGCATAACTCTCTATGGTCTTGTCTTTCTGCTGATAATGGGTATGAATAGCTGTGGGAGTGATGTCGGTGTGGCTGATTCAGGTAATACAGTATTGTCTGGATCATATGCTAGTATGCTCAATATTGGGAGTAAGCTCTATATACTAGGAGAAACCAACTTAAGAGTCCTTGATGTTGCTAATCCTTTAATTCCAATACATGTCACTACTGTGAATGTTGATGCTGATGTTGAATCTCTCTTTTTTAATAGTGGTAACCTTTTCGTCGGATCGCCACAGGGGATGTATATCTATACGCTGGATGGGAGTGGGATACCACAATTGGCAAGTATCACTCCATATGAGCAATTTGCAGAAATACTACCATGCGACCCAATCGTTGCCAATGACACTTTAGCATTCAGTACATTGAGTACATCATTTGATCAAACTGGAAATTGTTGGAGACCTGAAAGTCTTAATGAGTTGCATGTCTACGATATCAAGGACGTATCGGCACCAAAGAATCTGGCAAGAGTTGAAATGGAAGAACCAAAAGGTCTAGGATTAGCAGATGATCATCTCTTTGTTTGTGAGCGATATAATGGAATCAAGGCATTTAATATCAGTTCTCCTGAAAATCCAGAGTTAGTCTATTCGTCTAATCCTTTTGAGGCAGTTGATTTGATACCAGCAAATGGGACATTGCTCGTGGTTGGTGTAGATACCATTCATCAGTTTGATTATACTGATATCGATAACATTGTAAAAATATCTACGATTGCGACTATTAACTAAACTGAGTTTTTTTATTTGTATTGGAGTGTTTTGGACTTCATCAAGCTTGGCTCAATCGTATGATGAACCTGTCAAGGCAAAGGATACTCTGCAAACCAATATCCTTTCTTATGAATCACTTCCAGTAGATAGTCTAGAAGCTGACGAATATCTTACTGTCTATCGCCATTATCTGACATCCTCACTCAGTGCATTGATTAATTATACTCCTGGTATTCAATTTGGGTATGAGTTGAGTCTCTCTCAACGCTTTGCAATAGTCGCTGAAGCTGGATATCTAATGTCTACAAGGCAGCCACGCAATGGATATAGGCTCAAAGGAGAATTGAGATATTACCTAAAGAATACGAATTTTTTCCTTGGAATTGAGGGTGTCAAAAAGGAAACTCGAACAGATGCTAGTGATTGGTGGGATCTTGGAACGCATGAGCAGAGGTTTGACTACAAAGGTGTACGCCAATTTAATTATGTAGCATATAAGACCGGTTTCATTACTGACTTCTTTTTCAATAGTGATCGTTTTCTATTGGAGGTTGCTAGTTCCTTAGGTGCTGGTAAATACACTGTGTCGACGGTTGGGATACCAGAAGGAGCAACGATTGTCAATCCAAGATTCTTTTTTTTCAATTCTCGTAATTTTGAAGAGAGTAAAACTGATCAACTTGTAGCATCAATCAGCGTCAAAATCAAGTTTGGTCTTGGAAAGACTCTCAATTAAATCGCCAATCAATAAACAGCTAATTACTCTTAATAAGCTTTGGCGTACAATACTCGATATTTTCCTTCTTCACCACTGTACATACATGGACCAGTAGGTTCATGATTCTCATCTGGAATACATCTGATGGTTGCACCTGTCTCGTCTTTGATTGCTTGTTCAGTTTCTGGAGTGCCATCCCAATTAGCATAGATAAATCCACCTTTGCTCTCGAGCACTTCTTTGAACTCATCATAAGTTTTGACCTCATGCGAATTTTCAGTTCTGAAAGCTTTAGCTCTTTCGAGTAAGTTATTTTGAATCTCATCTAGTAAGTTGACCACATAATCTTCAATGCCATCAATAGGGATTGACATTTTCTCTTTTGTATCTCTTCGTGCTACTTCTACTACATTATTTTCAAGATCTCTCTTACCTACACCAAGTCTCACAGGTATTCCTCTCATTTCATACTCTGCAAATTTAAATCCAGGTCTAGTCTTTTTATCTGAGTCGTAAATTGCTGAGATCCCTTTTGCCTTGAGCTTAGCCATGATCTTTTCTACTGCTTCATTTATTTCACCGTTTGGTTTAGGGATAGGGACGATGACCACTTGAGTAGCAGCTAACTTTGGTGGGATAATCAAACCATCATCATCAGAGTGGCACATGATGAGTGCTCCTACAAGTCGAGTTGAGACACCCCATGAAGTAGCCCATACAAACTTTTCTTTGTTGTTATTATCTAAGTATTTAACATCGAATGCTTTCGCAAAATTCTGTCCAAGAAAGTGGGAAGTCCCAGCTTGTAGAGCTTTACCGTCTTGCTTCATTGCTTCTATGGTATAAGTATCTAATGCACCAGCGAATCTTTCGTTAGCTGACTTTGATCCTTTGATCACCGGCATTGCCATGTAGTCTTCAGCGAATCTTGCATAGACTTCATGCATTTTTTTTGCCTCATCTACAGCTTCATTTTTAGTTTCATGGGCAGTATGCCCTTCTTGCCAAAGAAATTCTGCAGTCCTAAGGAAAGGACGAGTTCTTATCTCCCATCTCACTACATTAGCCCATTGGTTGATAAGGAGTGGTAGATCTCTATAAGAGTGTATCCAATTACGGTAAGTATCCCAGATGATAGTCTCAGAGGTAGGTCTGACGATCAGTTCTTCTTCTAGTTTAGCAGTTGGATCGACTATTACTCCTGGTCCATCAGGATTGTTCATCAGTCTGTGGTGAGTAACAACAGCGCATTCTTTTGCAAATCCTTCTACGTGTTCTGCTTCTTTAGAGAGAAACGACTTGGGAATGAAGAGCGGAAAATAAGCATTTACGTGACCAGTTTCTTTAAACATTTTGTCAAGCTGAGCTTTCATGTTTTCCCAGATTGCATAGCCATGTGGTTTGATTACCATACATCCTCTTACTGGGCTATTTTCAGCTAATCCTGCTTTTTTTACTATGTCATTGTACCATTGTGAGTAATTCTCTTCTCGTGGTGTTATTTCTTTTGCCATCTGTAATTGTGTGCTTTAAGGACCTATTTTAGCATTTACCTAGAGTGATTTATACTGTTTAATAGAATATTAACTCAATTAGATATCAGTATTAAGTCCATTTTAACTAGATTATTGACACAAAAGTAATAAATTGGTGTTGTAAGTAATAGATAGAGAGAATTAACTCTATCAACTCTAACATCAAAAATTATTCTATTATGAAATTCTATTCCTTTTTAACACTAATCCTACTCGCAGGGTCTATAACTCTGTCAGCACAGTTTGATGATCTGTATTACACTCCAGAATACGATCGAGAAGTCATCGTCGATGTTACACCAGCATCAGTTGATGGCAATGAATACACTTACAGTGACAACTCGTACGACAGAAGTAATGATTACGACAGGTACGATGACTATGAATACTATAGTGATTATGACAATTATTATGCATCTCGTATCAGAAGATTCAATAGAGTTAACAGATGTGGGTTTGATTACTTCCACCCTTTTTATGGGTATAATGTCTATGGTACTCCTGCTGGATATTATGCGGCATTTAATGATCCATATGGTTACAATTACAATCCTTATAGATTTAATAGAGGGGTTAGAATATCTATTGGTAGTAGATGGGTAAATAGTGGATGGGGATATGGATATTATTCACACTACAATCCATGGAACAACCCTTGGAACAACTTTGGGTACGGTAATAACTACTTTGTTAACAACTACTATGGTTATAATAACTATAACCAATGGGGATGCCCATCAGGTGGTAATGGATACAACTCAGGTTTCAACAATGGAAACAATGGAGGTGGTGCTAACTATGATGATGGTACTGTTTACGGTTCAAGAGGAGGAGGATCTACGGCTAGTTCAACAGCAGGGTTGACGAAGAGTCCGAGAAGTGTCAGTCCAAGATCACCAAAAACCGGTCAGACTACACAAGCAGGTGTCGCTAGTGATGGAAAGGGTAGGGTACTTCAAAATGAGAGTGGACCTGTAAGAACAGCACCTACATCTCAGACTGCTCCTACAACAAGAGGAGAGAGGGGGACATACAGTAGAGATACGAATACTCAGCAGCAGTCTTCGCCTAGAGTATATAACAGATCAAATACACCTAGTAAAACTTATGAGGGTAATAATAGATCTGGATCAACTACTACTCAAAGTACAACTAAAGGGACAACGAGATCAGGAAGTTATAATAGATCTACAACACCATCTAGATCTACTAGTCCATCTACAAGAAGTGGTTCAAGTAGCACAAGGTCAAGTAGTCCAAGTGGCTCTTCTAGATCATACAGATCTACATCTCCAAGTAGAAGATCTAGTGGTAGTACAAGATCAAGCAGTACAAGGTCTAGTAGTCCAAGTAGCTCATCGAGATCATTCAGAAGTAGTGGCTCATCAAGTAACAGAAGCAGTTCTACTAGAAGTTCTTCTAGATCATCTAGTCCTCGTGCATCTTCTTCAAGGTCTAGTTCTTCAAGATCATCAAGTTCTTCTTCTAGAAGAGGTGGCAGGTAATTGAACTCAAAAATGCTAAGCTAATAGCAGTAGATAAATAAAATAGCAAGCACAAGACTTAAAAGTCAATTAGGATAGAATTTTTGATACAAGGAGGGTAATGTTCAACGATTACCCTCCTTTTTTTTGCCCAAACTGAACTAATTTTTTGACCTTTGTAGAAAGGAGAGCAAAGGAATAATGAAAAACAATAACACGATGAAAAAGATAATAACAGCATTGATCATTCTATCGACAGGAATGCTTACAGCACAAAATCTCTCAGAAGCAGTCCGATATTCATTTCTCAATCAGAATAGTACAGCTAGAGTATCTGGAGTAGCCGGAGCATTTGGAGCCATGGGTGGGGACATCGGAGTAATTCCTATCAATCCAGCTGGTCTAGGAGACTTTCGTAAATCTGAATTGCTGTTTACACCTACAATGCACTCAATAGAAACAACTGCTTTAATCAATGGAACAGACACTCCAATTACAACCGATTTAAATTCTAACCTAGGATTGGCATCGATTGGTGTAGTATTTAGTGGATCACCAAGAGGGGAGAGGTTTCAGACTAGTAATCTTGCTATTACAATCAATAAACGAGATACCTACAGACAGAGGTATGCTTATGAAGGCATGACACGAGGAAGTATTACGACTAGATTTGCAGAGGTGGCTAATGGAAATCCACCAGAGTCTTTAGATGAATTTGAGGGAGGGTTAGCATTTGATACCGGAGCAATTTATGACTTTGATAATGATAACTTTTATGATACAGACTTTAAACCAACAACAGTAGTTCGCAAAGGGCAAGAAGTGGTGAAGTATGGAAGGATGAACGAGATCAATCTCGCTTGGGGAGCTAAATTGAAGGACAACATTAATGTCGGACTTGGAATCGGAATTCCGATAGTGGGTTATGAAGAGATAAAGGTTTATCAAGAGGTAGACGAAGAAGAAGATTATATTCCAGACTTCAATTCACTCAGTTACACAGAAAATCTTATCACTAGTGGAGTTGGAATCAATCTCAGAGGAGGAGTACAAGGTCTAGTTGCTGATATCATTAGGGTTGGAGTCTCAGTTCAATCACCGACATGGATGACCCTCACAGATGACTTCGATGCATCGCTGACATATAGCTACACTAATCCGAGTACTCAGCAAGTACAGTCATTCACATCAGACTCACCGAGTGGAAGATTTAAGTATAGTCTCACTACTCCTTGGAAGGCAACTGGAAGTGTGGGTGCTATCATAAAGTCAGAGTCTCTTAAGGGATTTGTGAATCTAGATGTAGAATATTTAGATTACACAACCACACTGTTTGACTTTGGGAAGTTTGATGGATCAGATGTTGATGTCGAGAGAGGGCAAGAAGTCAACGATCAAATCTTTGGCGAACTTAATAATGCTGTTAATATTAGATTGGGTGGTGAAGTTGCCTATAATAAGTTGAGGGGAAGAGCAGGATTGGCCTTAGTAACAAGTCCCTACGCTATTCAATCAGATAAGGATGTTGCTTTTTCTGTAGGTTTTGGATGTAGATTTGATTCAGTTTACTTTGACTTAGGTTGGTCACAGAGACGTCAAACTGAAGGTTACTTGCCGTATGTAGTTATTGAGAATGACGACAATCAAGTTGTAACTTTAGATCAGAAGGTGAGTAATATAGATCTAACTGTTGGCTTTAAGTTTGGATCCTAAGTCGGTTTAATACCATTAAAATATTAGAATGTCGGTTGTATAATATTAGAATTAGTCAATCTCTGCGTTAAAAATATTCATCATTACCTGTGTCGCCCACAGCGGTAGCTACGGCTAATGATTGTGTTTTTTTGCCTTAATCTTAACAAATAGTCTTCTATAATCTTATTCGACACCTTAAAATCTAACTGGGATAAAAGAGCAGATAGATAACAAGGCATTTAGAAATTTAGATTTTATACTTCTTTGTAGATTTATGATGGAGCATATTTCTCATATTTGACTTGTTATCTTCATAGTAAAAAAGATCATTAGAAATAACTAATAGTAAACTAGCCTCAACTCTTGAGCTCCACCATTATTGATCTCATGATAAGAGACGATTTCAGGATAGGACTCAATTAGGTTGATAACTTCGAGTTTGAGTTGACCAGTCCCTTTACCATGGATGATGATAACGCTAAGTTTGCGTTGGTCAATGGTAAAATCAAGGAATGACTTGCACTTTCTGACTTGGTAGTCTACGATGTGGATGGGATTAGAATTGGCGAGTGTAGGGTTGAGTCGCTCTATGTGGAGGTCAATAGTGTCACCAAAATTGTCCACTTCTTTGTATTTCTGTCTATTGTTTTGGACAATCGATTTGATTGCTTTTTCTTCGTATTTGACGATCTGTTTTGGATCGATCAGGTAGATCTTCCCATTGGATTGTAGGCGTACCTTCCCGTTGGGATTGATGCCTTCGAAAGTTCCGTTTTTACCCGACTTACGGCTCATGATTGGATCACCTATCCAAAGTTCTTTGATGTCCATTGTGATGACAGGTTGAGTTAGTGTTATGCTGTTAGAGTTCGGATAACATTTACCTAGAGTGAAAGTAAATGTGCCCAATTAGAAGACTATAATGATAGAATTCAATGAAATGTTGCATCAAATAGGATGAATAGCTTTAATCTGTAGAAGTAATACTAAACAACCATGACGAATGTTTTATATTTGTTTTTATTCTAATGTATTCGAAGGAGAAATCAAGTAGCAGATGAGCAAAGAACACGAAGAAGAACAAAGTCCAGTAACAGGTGTGAAGTTAGTCCCACTTGAGGGGATGTATCAAGATTATTTCTTGGATTATGCCTCCTATGTGATATTGGAAAGAGCTGTTCCTGGAATCGCGGATGGACTCAAACCAGTCCAGAGACGGATTCTCTATAGTATGAAGGAGAAGGATGATGGAAGGTATCATAAAGTGGCAAATTTGATCGGGCACACGATGCAATACCATCCACATGGTGATGCTGCTATTGGTGCGGCATTAGTCAATCTTGGGCAGAAAGACTTGCTTATAGACTGTCAAGGTAACTGGGGAGATTATCGGACGGGTGATTCAGCTGCAGCAGCGAGATATATCGAGGCTAGACTGACTAAGTTTGCCTTAGATGTGGCATTCAATCCGCAGACTACTGAGTGGCAGATGTCATATGACGGTCGAAATAAAGAGCCGATAGATTTGCCGATGAAATTTCCTCTTGTGCTAGCACAGGGAGTAGAAGGGATTGCAGTTGGACTCTCTACTAAGATACTACCACACAACTTCTGCGAGTTGATTAAAGCATCTATCGCTCACCTCAAGGGAAAGAAGATGAAGATCTATCCAGACTTTATGCAAGGAGGAAGTATCGATGTATCAGATTATAATGGTGGTAAACGTGGAAGTAAGGTCAAAGTTAGAGCTACTATAGAGATCGTCGATAAGAATACACTTGCTATTAGGCAACTCCCATTTGGTGTAACGACGAATAACATCATTGATTCGATACTCAAGGCAAATGACAAGGGGAAGATCAAGATCAAAAAAGTCATTGATAATACTGCTAAGGACGTTGAGATCTTACTCCAATTGCAGTCTGGCGTATCACCAGATTTGACATTAGATGCACTCTATGCATTTACCAACTGTCAAGTGAGTATCTCTCCTAATGCATGTGTGATTATTGACAACAAACCACACTTCTTAACAGTCGAAGAAATTCTAAGAACTGTTACTGATAATACTAAGGCACTCCTTGGATTGGAACTCGATATTAAGAAGAAGGCACTCGAGGAGAAATGGCACATGGCTAGCCTCGAAAAAATCTTTATTGAGAATAGAATTTATCGTGATATTGAGGAGTGTGAATCTTGGGAGGAAGTACTGACTACAATCGATGCAGGCCTTAAGAAGTATGTGAGTACACCATCAGACAGAGGGAGTAAAAGTGATTCCAGAATCAAGCTTAATAGAGATATCACAGAAGAAGATCTTACGCGATTAACAGAGATCAAGATTAAGAGAATCTCAAAGTATAATAAGTTCAAAGCCACTGAGCTTATACAACAAATCGAATCAGATCTTGAGCAAGTCAATTATGACATTGCCAACTTAACTGACTTTGCGATTGCTTACTATCAAAGATTGCTAGATAAGTACGGGAAGGGGAGAGAGAGAAAAACTGAGATTAAGCAAATGGAGGCAGTAACGGCTGTAGCAGTTGTTGCTAATAATGCAAAACTCTATGCTAATCTTGCTGATGGATTTGTCGGAACAGGGTTGAAGAAAGATACCTTTATCAAAGAATGTAGTGATATCGATGATATCATAGCATTTACTAAGAAGGGAATCTATAAAGTTGTCAAAACAGAAGACAAGGTCTTTATTGGTAAGTCATTGGTTCATGTAGATGTTTGGAAGAAAGGAGATAAGCGGACAACCTATGATATGATCTATACAGATGGTAAGACTGGTGTCACAAGGGCCAAGCGATTTAATGTCAATGCTGTCACTCGTAACAAGGATTATGACTTGACTCTTGGATCTCCTGGAACAAAGGTACACTACTTCACAGCTAATCCAAATGGAGAAACTGATAGGGTGCAGATTCAACTCTCGCAAGGGTGTAAGGCAAAGAAGAAGATCTTAGAATTTGACTTTGCGGACTTAGCAATCAAGGGAAGTAAGTCTCAGGGAAATACAGTCACAAAGTATCCAGTCAGGAAGGTTACAGTACTTGAGACTGGTACAAGTTCACTTGGTGCAGTCGACATCTATATGGATGAAGTGAGTGGTAGACTTAACAAGAAAAAGAGAGGAATTAGGCTAGGAGGATTTGACTCTGGAGACTTAATAATCCAAGTGCTTAAGAATGGTACATATGAACTTTGGCCTCTTGATATGGCTAAAAGGTATGATCCAGAGCAATTGCTTGCAATCACAAAGTTTGATGAAAAAATGGTCATTAGTGCAGCTTACTATGACCCAGAAAAAGAGTGGACAATGCTGAAGCGATTCAATATCGAAGCGATGAAGACTGAGTATACACATACTTTCATCCCAGAAGATGGAGGTAAGCTTTATAGTGCTACAATTAATCAAGGTACGACTCTTCATCTAACTTATAAAGATGGAAGGAAGAATGCAGAGAGTACAATCAATACAGACGACTTTGTAGATGTCAAAGGTTGGAAGGCAAAAGGAAATAAGCTGAGAGAAGGTAAGTTGGTGAAGGCAAGATTTGAAGTATCAACTACTCCTGTTGCTCCTGAATCAAAGAGTGATGATGAAGGTCCTTTGAAGCCGGGTGATACGATTGAGTTAGACTTTTGAAGTAACAGTTAAGATTGTTATTTAAGGGATATAGTGGTTGCATATTAATTTGTAGTCAGGGGAGTACAAATAGCTGCTGGGACTACAAACATCTGTTTATAAAAAACTGTGATACTCTGTGTAATCTGTGGAGAACAGATCCCAACTACGAATTATACTTTTCCATCGTGTACTTAGGACCAATAGCTACAAAACTGAGAGCCATCTCAGCTGCCTTAGGAATTGCAAATTGGAGTTCTTCTATTTCTTTGTCTTTCCACTTACCTAGGACATATTTGACTTGTCCTCCTTTTGGAAAATCATCACCGATTCCAAACTTGAGTCGTGGGTATTTATTTGTACCTAGAGTCTCTTCGATATGCTTGAGTCCATTATGCCCTGCTGCACTCCCTTTGGTCTTCAGTCTAAGAGTACCTAGAGGGAGGTGTAAGTCATCTGTGATGACTAATACATTTTCTAGTGGGACATTAAGTTTGGGTAACCAATGCTTGAGTGCCTTGCCGCTGAGATTCACAAAGGTAGTTGGCTTAATGAGGTAGACTTGTCTTCCCTTGTGCTTGATAGTTGAAATCATTGCATTGCCTTCAATCTTAGTTTCTGCATCCTTGCCATCCATAAGGTAGTCAATGACTTCAAAACCAATGTTGTGGCGAGTGCCGTAGTACTTAGCTCCAACGTTACCGATACCAAGGATTGCATATTTCATAGCTGGGTCTACTTCTTTGTGAAGGGGGATTGATGGTCTGTTTAAGAGTCGGCGATATAATTGTACTAACATCTGATGTCTGTCATTGAGTTCAAAACTCAAAGATAGAAGATTGAAAAGATTTACAATACTTTACTTTCGAACATCGATACTTACCTGCGGATGATGAGCAAGTAAATATCCAGGTGCAAGTGCTAATCTTACTTCTTCTATTTCAATATTGGTTGGTAGAGGTACTTGTATTTTGATTGGATTATTTAGATCGTTAGCAGTTAATACCTGAAGTGTTTGTAATGTCATACATTCTCCATTTTTATAAAACATTACTTTGAGGTGTGGTGATGCTGTGGCATTGAACTCAGATGAAAAACCTGGTGTTATTCTCACTTCGGCGACCAAGGTATTATCTTTAATTTGAGTCTTGCTTGTATCTAATGCAATGTTCCATGAATTGTAAGACTGAAAGTTAGGTCGCATCTGATAATTGATACGTGATCCTTTTTCTATTTCATCCCATCCTTCTATTGTGTAGTTAGGTAATAGGATGACATCTTTTCCTGAAAAATTCTCTTTTGAATTCCAGAGGTCGTACTGATTTCTTCGGCCATGGTAGGTTGTATAGGAGATAGCTGATGGTTCTCCATAGAAGTTGTAAAGTGATGCTAACTGATATGAGTCATAGATGGCGACATGGTGCCCCTTTGTTACTTTAAGTAAAAAGTTGATTTGCTCTGTATGATTAAACTTAGTATTCAACTTAGCCATTGGCTTCCAAGAATGTTGAGTAAGATCCATCATTATAAACACTCTTACAGCAACAATGAAGATTAATGAGATAGTCGCCAACCTATAAAGTAGTTTCAAATATTTTGTATTTTCAAATAACCACTTATAACCAAAATAGAGTCCTGGCACCAGAGTGAATACTGTCCAATGTGCTTCGACTCTTCCTTTGAATGATAATAAGAAAAAGAAGAGATGGCCACCCCAGAAAAGATATTTAAGAGTTTTTTCCAACTGCGACTTCGATTGCATTTTAGCGACAGCGAAGAAAAAGAATAATCCAGCAACAGGTCCAAGTACAAAGAGTTGACTTGCGATGTGTTCTAGTGTATAGCTGATGAAATAAGTACTTGCAGACCTGTCTACAATATGATATTTGATGGATGGGAAGTCATAGCTTATTTGCCATAGAAGATGCGGTAGACAGAAGATCGCAGCGACGCCTATCGATAACCAAGCTTTTGAATTTCTAATTAGGTCTGGTTGAGAGAGAAGTGTTAAGAGGATTATGATAAATCCATGATACTTGGACAATAACATCCCTGCCATTGCTAATCCAAGGGTTAGCGCAATTAACCATTTTTCAGATTTAATAAATCTACGATAAGTATGTAAAAATAGGCTGAAGAAAAATAGAAATGGAGTATCAGGAAGTGCTAAAAATCCTAAAAAGTGGAGAATGCCAACGCTACTCACTAAAGCTGCAAATGGTAAAAAAATTTTTGGTTTAACCAAGTACTCTATCAAAATAATCGTGAGTAAGTGTAGGATAATCATCCCTAGTCTGACCCCAAGTTCTGTATCTAAGATTAATGATGTAGCAGATATTACTAAAGCTACTATCGGAGGGTGATCGAAATATCCCCAATCTAGTTGTTGGGAGTACATCCAATAATAGGCTTCGTCAGCCATTAACCCTGTATAGATTGCTTGCAAGACAAGAGAGACAGCCCAAAAACAATAAAAACTAGTACGTATCAATTGATTTGACATAGTATGGGGGTTGCATTCTGAAACGAGTTACAAATTCCTATCTTTGTGCTACTACAAATCTAAACGATAAAACAATGTCTAAACTATTAGAAAGTAAAAAAGCACTCATTACAGGAGGATCAAG
>Ga0114957_1002419_pt1 | contig 17936 bp, 18 predicted proteins | sample BantaG_FD_87175 | JGI IMG/M metagenome (GOLD analysis project Ga0114957, IMG submission 87175) | Marine algal microbial communities from Bantry Bay, Ireland - BantryBay_4 metaG | ecosystem: Host-associated > Algae > Red algae > Unclassified | place: Bantry Bay, Ireland | collected 2014-11-21 | reverse complement strand
GTTTGGCCATGTCGTCTCGGTCTGTGGTGACGATGAAGGTGCCGAGGCTCTCGGCCACGACGGTCAAGTGAGCGTCAACGATATCTGATGTTTCAGAGGCGGCAAGGCGGCGGCCGACTGGGACGGAGTTGTGGAGCGCATGGACGTCGAAGTGGCGGACGGCTCGGGCCAGGTTCGCCTGTCGGGTCGGGTTGCGCCAGACCTGGGCCAGGACCGGGTGAGTGGTGTGAAGGTCCTCGCCTCGCTCGGTGGCCCGCTTGATCAGGGCCCACAGTCGGGAGTTGATGTTCTCACCATCGACGATCAGTGGACCGGCGTCGATGATCATCGGCTGGTGCCTTGGCGGTCGAGGACGTCATCGGCCCAGTCGAGGTGGGTGAAAAGGCAACCGCATGACAGCCGCTGGCCCAGACATGCCGGGCACTGGGCGATGTCGCAGCCGAGATGGTGATGGCTGCACCCCAGCCTCCCTGCCCGCTACGAAGCAGCGTTGGCCGGTCGCTGGATTGTCAGACCGTAGAGTGGCGGTCGATTCCGAGCTGGGCGAGCACGTTGCGGGCCGCGGCAATGTCTTGCGCGGCGATTCCGGTGAGGTCGGCGATGGTGATGTCGTTGGTGGACCTCGCAAGGGTGGGACGTGCGAGCAGGTTACCGAGCTCGACCACTGCTGAGGCGCGTTCCGGATCGTCGGCGATGGCGGAGAATTCGCCGTGATCGAGGCACTGGGCGGCGCTGTCGGCGACGAGGAGGTCGGCCCGTTGGAGCAGGTGTGCATCGAGTTCGTGTTTGCCAGATGCATCAGCGCCAACAGCGGTGATGTGGGTGCCGGGCGCGATCCATTCATCGGCGATGATGGGTTCATCGGCGGCGGTTGACGTGGCGATGATGTCAGCCCAGCGGCACGCCGCGGCAAGGTCAGTTGCGACCTGAGCCTTGGCGGAGGCACGAAGGTCGTCGACGACGGTGGCGGCTGCGGCGGCTGATCGGCCCCACACGCGGACGTCGAGCGGTCGATCGAGGAGCTCCACGTGAGCCTCGATCTGGCGTCGAGCCTGTACGCCGGTGCCGACAATGAGCAGCTTCGTTGCGTCGGAGCGCGCCAGGCGACGGGTGGCGATTGCGCCGCCGATACCGGTGCGTATGTCGGTGAGTAGCATCTCGTCGTGAAGGATGGCCTGCACTTCGCCAGTCGTGGCCGAGATGACGAGCGACATCCCGTTGCCAGTCGGCTGTCCATGTGATGACTGGTGGGGGAATCCGGTGGCGATCTTGATGACGAAATCGGCGTCGCCGCGGCGGTGGCCGTATTTGATGTGGCAGTCACCGTCCACGTCGGGAAACGTGATGTGACCGACCGGCGGGATCTCGACCTCACCGGCGCTTGCCGCAACGTATGCGGCTTCGATGTCAACAGCCATCGAGGCGATGTCGATGACCGCTTCGACCTCGGAGCGCCCGATGACCAGCACGCCGCTACGCCGTTCCGTCGATGTGGTCACTCATGGCCGCAAGTCCGGCGTCGAGCCCAGTGCGGCCGGCACCGATACGAAACCGGTCGGTGGGAGTGGGGCCGAGATCCGAAGAGTAGATCGTGGAAGGCAGCACGAGCACGCCGGCTTCCTCGACGAGTCGGCGAGCGAACGCTTCGACACCGTCCTCGCCGAGATAGCGCGGAAAGGCCATGCACGACCCCTGCGGTCGCTGCCATTCGAACAAGTGGTCGAACCGGGCGAAGAAGGCATCCCACTTCGCGAGGTTCTCGTCGATGATCGAGTTGTTTCGAGCGAGCAGCGCGTCGCGATTCTGGATGCCGATGATCGCCAGGCGTTCGCTCGGGCCCGAACTGCAGATCGACACGTAGTGCTTGAACCGTTCCATTCTGCTCAGCAGCTCGTGGTCTTGGCAGGTGATCCAGCCCACCCGCAGTCCCGGGAGTCCGTATGATTTCGACGTCACGCCGAGCGACAACCCGAGTTCGTACTCATCGGCGATCAACGGTAGGTGCTCGGTGCCCGACGGGCCGAGGCCATGGAAGATCTCGTCGTGCAGGATGTGGATTCCGTGGTGACGGCAAAGCTCGATCAGAGCCGTATAACGATCACGATCGAGTATCGCACCGGTTGGATTGTGCGGGAAGTTGATGGTCACCAGCTTCGTATTCGGCTGAATCGCAGCAGCCACCTGGTCGATGTCGAGTGACCAACCGTCACCCGGATCGAGGGGCACCCCCGTCGCCCCGCATATCGACATCGGGAGCGTTTCGTGAGACTGGTAGTTCGGTGTGACAACAACTGCGTGGCTCGACGCATCGAGGAGCACGTTGTTGGCAGCGAAAATCCCTTCGCTCGCCCCAGCGAAACACAACACGTCGTCCGAACTGCAGGTACGGAACGTATCGGCAATTGCCGCACGCAGGTCCGGGGCGCCCCAGGTCTCGGTGTACCCGAGCCAAAAGTCATCGAACTCGGCTCGTTGCTCAGGAGTGCCATACGCAAGAAGGTCCCGAAGCGACATTGCCTCGGCATCGGATGCCGTCAAGTGGTGTTCGGCCTCGAACTCCCACTTCGAGAAGTGTGCCTCCAGCCGAAAATCAGGCAGCATCGCCCCGCCAATCGGACGTCCACGCAGTCGCTCGCATTCCGATGACGCTACAGCGTGGACCCCCGACGCTGTCTCACGCTGTCTCACGCTCTCGCCGTGACCATGCACAATCACAGCTGAACGAAACGGAATGTCACCGCTCCTCGCTGAGAGCTGCGAGGTCGAGGAGGTCGCATGCGTCGTCGGCGAGACCCTGGCCGGCCTCGCCGAAGAGGATTCGGGCGACATCAACTCCCTCGAGTTCGAGCTCGGCGACCTCATCGGAGTGGGTTTACCGACCGTTGCGAATCCGCCACTAGGTTGGGTCGGTTCGCTGGTGTGGAGAGAGCTGGTGTGAAAGGGCGATGACGGTTTGAAGCGATTGACCTATATCAGTAGCTTCGCTCGCCCTATCCCGGACGACGAGATCGCTGAACTCGGGGCGTATGCAGCTCAGCGCAACTCGGGAGACGGCATCACCGGTGTGCTCCTCACCCTCGGCGCTGTTTTCTTCCAGGTCATCGAAGGAGAGGATGGCGCTATCGACGATCTCTACGCCCGAGTGCTTCGTGATGATCGTCATACCGACATCATTTGTCTGAGGTCCGAGTTCGACGCCGAGTACCGCCTGTTTCCTGACTGGTCGATGAACGTGATCGATCTCGACGACTTGGTTGGCGAGGTCATGGCGCCGCTGAAGCTTCTGCTTGGGCGCATGAGTGAGGCCCAGCTGATCATCGAGCGCTACACCCAACCAGCGGTGTCGCGCATCATGATGCAGGGTCTCAACCCGCTCGAAGTGCCTCTGCGAAAAGTCGAGCGTTTGGTGATGTTCACCGACATGGTCGGCTTCTCGGCGATCACGGCCCGGCTCCCGATCGAAGAGGTTTCTCAGCTCGTCACCGCCTACCTCGAGGCATGCTCGAGGGGGATCTCGCAGCGTGGCGGCGAAGTTTCGAAGTACCTGGGCGACGGGGTGATGGCCTACTTCGATCCGACCTGCGTCGACGACGCGCTGCAGAGCACGGTCGATGTTCAGCTCGAGCTGAACAACATCAGAGACAACGCGCCCCCCGGTAGCGCACTGAACTTTCTCTTCAGCGGATTCGGGCTCGATCTGGGGCCGGTGATCGAAGGCAGCATGGGATCGTCGGTGAAGATGGACTACACCATCATCGGCGAGCCAGTGAACACTGCGGCCAGACTCGAGGCGCTCACCCGCACGCTCGACGCCCCGGTCCTGATGACCGACGAGGTCGCAGCTGCGGCACACCGGGACTGGGACATTCGTTTCGTCGGTACGCACGCCATCAACAGCGAGGACCCGATTCGGGTGCACTCGCTCGCTACCGGTGCAACCGACATGGCCGGCATCCGGTCGACGATCGCTGAGTACCTCGAACCGGACGCCGACGAATGAACGATCCCGGCGGCGACCGATAGTTCAGCCCAGGTTGGCGGTCCCGAGATGTCAGGCACCGGAACCCCAACCGGTCGGAGCCTGTTGCCCACGTGGTGTTTGGTGGTGCGGGCGACGATGTGCTTATCGGTTCCGCCGGATCTGACGATCTGCGGGGTGGGTCCGTGTGGGTCTGAGCGTCGGGCTGTCTAGAACAGTCGGGCGTGCGGTCGGGCCCACGCTCAACTTTGCCCGCGCCCTGCCGCCACCTAGGCTCGGAGCCGATCCTGGCCATGTGATCAGCGGGTTCGGAATAGGTAGCCGTCGTCGCCTGTTGCATCGACCATGCAGAGCCAGGGACACACCATCACCACACACGCCGAAGACGTCGACGTCGAGATTCGTCTCGACGGTGAAGTCGTCGCAAGTGCCAGCCGACCGGTGTTGCTGGAGGAGACAGGCCTGCCCACCGCCTACTACCTACCGAAGTCCGACCTGGTGGCTGACGCCAAGCCGCTTGAGCTGAGTACCCACTGTCCGTTCAAGGGTGATGCCTCGTACTGGACCATCGAGGCTGGTGGCCGCACTCATGATGCAATCGCTTGGAGCTACGAACAGCCGAAAGAAGGCGCCGAGGAAATCACCGGCCACGTCGCGTTCTTCGCCGACCGCGCCGAAATAGTGGTCAACGGCACTCCGCTCTAGTCACTCTCTTAGTCTCTTCAGTCTCGGCCGAGATCAGTCCTGTGGCGACAGCGAGGATGGGCTCAACGACTCCGCGGAGTCGTTGTAAGTGGCGCTGCGGCGCCATATCTTCACTGATTGTGAGGATCGCCTCGGCCACGACCACTAAGAGCGAAAAAGTGGCGCCGTGGCGCCGAGTGGGCGATTATGCGGAGTCGACCCCTCAGCCGCCGAGCGGAACTGGCGAAGCCGCTCTCCCAACTCGGAGTCGATGTCGCCGTTTCGGCTTAGCTGAAGTGGTTAGCCTTGGTCGGGATCTGAGGCGTCCCAGGCGAGGGAGCCGGAGAGCCGGTGGGTGATCTTTTCGTCCCGGTCCAGGGTTCGAGTAGCTCAGGAAAGAACGAGCCGTTCGGGAGATCACCCGGGCCGGGTTTCGGCATCGAAACCCTGACTGGTGCGAGGAGCAAGTCCACTACGAGTGGCTGTGCATTTTGCATGGTCGGGAGATGGCGGAGTTGCTGCGGTGAGTCAGTTTCGCCTGCTTGGGGAAACGGTGGCGATGCTCGACGAAAGCGGGATCCCTTACATGGTCGTGGGTTCGTCCGCGAGTTCTTTCCATGGTGAGCCCCGTATCCTCGAGCACATCGCGACGTGAACGACCTCACATGGAAAGAAACTGAATTGTTAGCCGACGAGGTTCCACCCGGAATGTTGACTGGTGGCGCGAGAGTTGTTCTCAGGGAAGAAGACTGATTAGGGCTTCGTGATGACGGCAAGTGTTCCAAGGGTGGCGGTCTATGGCCTCGGCCGATACGGCACTGCTTCCGTGCGTTTGGTCCACGAGAAGGGCTGGTCCATTGTGGCGGCGTACAACCGCTCCGGAGAAAAAGTGGGCCAGGACGTTGGCCGTTTGGCTGGCCTTGACCTCGACCTCGGCGTGACGGTGCAAGATTGTGAGACGGCCGACTACGAGGCTTTGCGCACCGGTGCAGACATTGCCATCGTCGCGACGTCGGACCGTTTGGTGCACAACATCGAAGGATACGAACGTCTCTTAGCCGCTGGCGTGAACGTGCTGTCGCACGGGACCGAGTCGTACTATCCAGCGGCCATTAATCCGACCCTTGCTGAGCGCATCCAGACCCTGGCAGAGAACAACGGCGTGACGTTTACCGGCACCGGCATCTGGGACATGTCTCGAATTTGGTCGGGCATACTGGCCGCAGCCCCGTGTGTCGAACTCACTGCTCTTCACCACACCAGTCGAACCAATCTGGGTCGTTCCACCGCGGCAGCCGTCGTTGGGATTGGCCTGACCTCCCAGGAGTTCGAAGAAGCCATCGTGCAGCAGCCCGGGCCCATCGGCGAGCTGTACAAGATCATTCCATGGCAGGTCATGACCGCCCTCGGCTACGAGGTCATCAACGTGGTCGAGCGCCGAGAACCCGTCCTCTTCGAGCATCCGGTCCATGCCTCAGCGCTGGGGCGCGACATTGCCCCCGGAGACCCGGCGGGTACTCGAATACTTGTGGATGTAACATCCGCTGAGGGTGTGTTAGCCCATGCCAAGATCGAACTGCGCGTCTGCGAAGCGCACGAATCGAAGGACTTCATGCGCTGGTCGGTCGAGGGCAATCCAAACTCCACTGTGCACGTGGATCGGCAGGTCGGTCTTCCGGGCTCTGCGGCTTCGATGATCAACCGCGTCCACGACGTGATCGCCGCTCCTCCAGGCATCCAGGAGGTGTATCGCCTGGGCCCGCCCGGGCACTCGGCGCTCAGGGGAGCACGATGAGCGAGTGGCCTCAGATCGTCGGCACTGCCGAAGAGCTTCTGGAAGAGACCCGTCGCAGCACCGGCATAGAAATCGTCGACACCGAGGCCCGAGAGCCACTGACCGTCTTGCTCGATTCGTACAACCGGTCGGCGAAGTTCACACCCGACGGCGCAGTGGCCAAACGGTCATACGTGATGCGGATTCTCCGAAACCGTTTGCGCATGCTTCGCGACGTTGCGGCCCACCCTGAGATCCATGAAATAGAACTGCGTCCGCCGGTCATTATCAATGCCCTAGCCCGCACGGGTTCCACAAAGCTCCAGAAAACGCTCGTCGCAACCGGCGACTTCAACTGGTTGCCCTACTGGATGGTCCTGAACTCCGCTTCAGAAACCGGCGTGCCGAACGAAGACACAAGCAGCCGCATTGCCGATGTGCAGGCCTATGCCGATTGGTTCGACACGGCAGCGCCCGACGTGAAGTTTGGCCATCCGATGTTGCCCTTCGAACCCGAAGAGGAGGCGTACGTCATGAACCAAAGTTTGCTGGCATCCAGCCTGGCAGGTTTCGCTCATGCGCCGGAGTACACCGAATGGCTTGCCACCCAGGACGAAGGGCGCCAGTTTCTCTACGTCAGAGACACTCTGAAGTACCTCATCTGGCAGGGCCTGGCCGACGCCAACAAGCCGTTCCTGCTGAAATGCGTGAAGACCGTGGGCTTGGAAAAACACATGCGGCATGCGTACCCATCGGCGCACATCGTGGCCACCCACCGCAACCCCGTCTCCGTCGTGCCCTCGGCCAGCAAGCTAGGCCTCCTTTTCCGCAGTGCGTTCTCCGACCAACAGCTGGATATGAGCGGCAGGCCAGCTCGGATGGCAGCCGCCATGAACGCCAGCCTGGACTACCGGGCTGGTCATCCAGACGAACAGTGGTTGGATATCAACTACGAACGCATCCGTACCGAGACCCGGACAGTTGTCGAAGACATCTACGCCTTCGCCGGACTGCAACCAACGACAGCAACGTTTGCCAACGTGGAGCGGTGGGAAACAGCCAACCCCCAAAACCAGCATGGACGCTGGGACTACGCCGCGGAAGACTTCGGCTTCACTGACGCGGACATCCGGCAGGCCTTCGCCCGCTACATCCAATGGGTGCAAACCAAAGGGATCTGCGCCTGGGATTAGCTGTCTGCGACGGACTTGAAAGACTGTCACCCCCCAGACGGGATCGCTGGTCGAGAGTGCATCGAAGAATCCCAAGACGCTCGAAGACGGGTGGCGCGAGAGTTGTTCTCAAGGAAGAAGACGGTTTGGGGCTAAGCGCTTCCGGTAAGACTGCTGAACGCAAGAAGTGCCTGACTTCGGAGTATGTCCCGATCTTCCCCGGCCGCAACACGCATGAGCAGTGCGTTGCATTGGATGTCGATCATCGCCGCCGCGACGGTGGTGGACACATCGGCGCGGACCTCGCCTCGCTGTTTTGCCATCTCGATCAGTTCGCCATATTGCTGGCGCGCGGCTTCGCGCAGGGCATGCACCCTGCTGGTCGCCAGTGGGCCGAGTTGGTCGGGTGCATGCTGCATTCGGGCAAGCAGGCAACCGGCGGGGCCGGGTCGCGTTGGGTCGGTGAGTAGGTCGACTACTGCGGACAAGACGTGGCTGAGCGGAGCGTTGGTGTCGATCTGGCCGGCCAGGGGCTCCAGAACGGTTGCCGCATAGTGCGCGAGTGCTGCGTCCATGAGGCCGTCTTCGCCGCCGAACTCGCGGTACAGGCCGGGCTTTGAAACCATGGCCCGCCGGCACAGCTCGTTCAGCGATATGGTGCCGGGGCCCTCGCTCCAATAGCCGTCCATCGCAGTGGCCACGACGAGTTCGCGGTCGAACGTGCGAGGTCTACCAATCGAAGGTGATTGGTGCTCGCTCATGTCGGGACCGCGCTCGTATCGGAGGTGCTCGTTTTTGAGGTGCTCGTTTTTGACAAGGGACGAAGCTTCATAAGCGCCAATAGTACTGCACGGTACGAAAGTCTCGACCAAGAGGTTTTCTTTTGTACTGACCAGTATTAATGTCAGACCTGATCGACTTGCAGGAGAGCTACACCCGATGAAGAAGTTCACGTTGTACGACCGTGTGAATGCCACGATCAATTGCTTGGCGTCACCTGAATGGCCGAAAGTCCGGCGCGCCCGCAAGGCGGCCACATCCTTTGAGACGCCTGAAGTGGCCATCCCTACCGAGACTCGAACACTCGCTGGTCGACAGATCCGAATTGCCGAGGCAGGCCCAAAGGATGCGCCACTGGTGGTGCTGCTCAGCCCGTTCCCTGAGAGCATTCTCGCCTTTATGGGGTCATGGGAAGCGCTCACCGAGAAACTCTGTGTGGTCGCCATCGACCTTCCGGGTTTCGGTGCTTCGGTTGGTGATCGCCACGACATGTCTCCCACAGCATTAGGTGATGTTCTCGCCGAGATCATCGAAGATCTCGATCTTCACGACATCCACCTCGTCGGACCCGATGTCGGCATGGGCGCCGCGCTCACCTATGCGCTCAACCCTGAGCATCGGCTCGTCAGCCTTGCCGTGGGCCACGGGCCGGGTGCACCCGGAGAGTTCAAGCGGGGCTTCCTGATCAATATGCTCAGTCGCTTTGGTGCAATGCGGTCGATGACTGCCGCGTTCGGAGCTGGCCCATTGATCGCCTACAGCAGCGCCATCGGCGCAATTCGTCACCGGCCTAATCCAATTCAGGTCGACGATTTCAAGCGCTCGTATGAGGGTCGTGCTGGCGAAGTGGTCCACTGGTTCACCAACTTCGCTGACAAGAACGCGGAGCTCGCAGCACGCGTCGGCGGTATCGACCTGCCATCGGTCGTTTTCTGGGGTGAACTCGATGTGCTGTTCGACAAGAGCAATGCCGAGAACCTTCACGCGGCGCTGCCGAAGAGCGAGCTGCGAATCCTGCCCGAGGCCGGGCATCACGCCTGGTCGGACCAGCCAGAACTCTTCGCGGAGATGATCATCGACTGGGCAACCGGCGGGTACCAAAGTCTGGTCTAGCGGCGCCACAAATCCGACGTAGCGATCAATCGCTTCGCTCGCCGATCATGTCACGACCAAGGTACAAACTCATCGATCGTCTACATGGACCCGAAGATGCAGATGAAGATGGTTGGCGAGCTCGCTCAGCTCATCTTCGACTTCGCAGTCGCTGTGGCATAGACGGTGGGCAGATCGATGGTTTTGCGGCCGCGAAGCCTGGCGAGCAAAACGCCATTCTCGAGGAGAACGGTTTCACCCCAGTCGGTGACATCAACGACACAGATGTACCCTCACGCGACTTGGAGGGCAGTGCGGCTCGCGGGCTAGTTGCTGATTCCTGCTGCCATGGGTCAGGGGTAGGGTTGGGTATGGCTAGAGGGGATACGACTGCGGATGCGGCACGGGTGTAGGTCGAGTCGTTTTGGTCGTTGACTGGTGCCGAGCGTGTGGTTCGCGCTGCAGGAATGGCGGACGAGGTTCGGGAGATCACCCGGGCCGGGATTCGACATCGAAACCCTGACTGGTGCGAGGATCAGGTCCACCACGAGTGGCTGTGCATTTTGCATGGTCGGGAGATGGCGGAGTTGCTGCGGTGAGTCAGTTTCGCCTGCTTGGTGAAACGGTGGCGATGCTTTAGGAAAGCGGGATCCCTTACCAAGACTTCTAGGTGAAACGAGCGGAAGTGGTTGTCGATCGTTCGATTCCAGCCCTTGATCATCTTTTCGATCGGAACGAGCATGCCGCTGTGCGAGGTGTTTTTCTTCGTTGAGAGCTCCACGTGGGTTTTCGGATTCGTGGAGATAAAGGAATCGGTACCCGAGTTGGGAATCAAGTAGCCGCCTCCCTTTCGATTGAATCCTGGGACGACGTCGACTTGAAAGTCGCTGAACCTGATCGTGACGGCACAGAGCGGGTCGATAGAGAAAATCGGGGTGCCGATATGGAGCGAGTCGGTGTGCGTGCAGCCTCCGTCTGTTGAGCGGGGTGGCTATTCGGTTCGTAGTGCTGTCGTCGGGTGCGTCACGGACGTGGTCGTGTAGGCGATGATCGCAGTGAGTGCTGCGCCGACGCCGCCGATTCCGAAGATGATGGCGACGCTGCTGACCGGGAGTTCGATAGGCGATTCTGCAAGCTGGAAGTAGGTGAGTGCGCTGAAAACGGTCGCGAGACCGGCGGTGACGATGCCGATCGCAAGTGGTGCGACGAGAGTCAATGTCTCTGCGTTCCGGAGCGTGTTGGGTGGGAGTCCGAGCGCTGTGAGGTGAGTGGCGTGGCGGCGGCCTTCGAGCGACCGGTCAGCGACGGCGGCGAGGGTCGCTGCAAGGCTGAGCAGGATTGCGACGATCGTTGCGGCCGTGATCAGCGACGTGTAGGTACTGATAAGACGACCTCGATCCGGACTGTCGATTCCGGAGATGCTGATGCCGGGTGCGGCACGTACGAGGGCGGCTTCGACCGCTTCGAGGTCGGCGCCGGGTGAGAGGTCGAGGTTGGGTGGTCGAGTCGATCCTGGAGACGACCGATCGCGCAGCGGTCGATGATCGTTCGTCGGCGAGAAGCTGCACCGTGGTCGTGGCCATGCGGTCTTGCCATGCTCGCCCGGGAGTCTGGCTCCGCGGCGTCCGGCCTTCGAGACGAGTTCGGCTGGGGCGATCAGATCGACCGGCAACCCGTTCGCTCATGTTCCCCCATCGATCTGGTCCTCTTGACCCTGGTCATAGCAGCTCTGCGTAACTCCGGTAGCATTGTCATACAATCCGTGGTCGAGGGCAAGCGTGAGACGAGCGTCGGCCGTGGTGCACGTCTGGGGAAATCGTGGCCGAGTCGACTATCCACCGAGACGGGTACAGACTCGGCCTTGCCAACCAGCCTTTTCGAACGATGGGACCCACCGATGACACACGATGAGTGCATTGAGGTCGCCCGCGGCCTGGCGCCGCTGCTCACTGATAGAGCGCGCGAGGCTGAAATCGCCCGCCAACCGCTCGACGAAGTCATCGAGGCCGTCCGGGCGAGCGGGTTGTTCTCGATGATGGTGCCCAAGCAGTACGGCGGCTACGAGCTCGACGTCGACACGTTCTTCGAGGTCGTGTTGATCCTCTCTGCGGCCGACCCGGCGATGGGTTGGATCATCGGCTTCTACATCGAGCACGCCTTCTGGCTCGCCGCGTTTCCCGACGAGGTCCAGGACGAGGTGTATGGCGACGCCGACCATGTGCTCGCGCCAGTTGCGCTCAATATTGCCGGCGGCACGGCCACGCCGGTCGACGGCGGCTACAAGGTGACGGGCCGGTGGTCGTGGGGGACCGGCATCGTGCACTCCACGTGGGTGGTCGCGGGATGCATGGCGATGGACGCCGCTGGCGGTGCGTCCCCAATGATGTTCCTCCTGCCGCGCCACGACGTCGACGCCATCGACACGTGGCACATCGCAGGCATGTGCGGAACCGGCTCCCAGGACTTCGCCATCGATGACGTGTTTGTGCCGACGAATCGCGCGGTGTCGTTCCTCGCTCTGTTGGACGGAAGCTCGGGGATGACCGACCGGTACGACGCCCCGCTGTACTCGATGCCGTTGATCCCGATCCTGTCGTTCGCCGCCGGTCTGCCGTGTCTCGGTGCCGCCCGCAGTGCCTGCGCTGCGTTTGCCGACCAGGTGAAGTCGAAGATCGAGGCCACCGGTGCGGTCAAAGGTGAAGGCAACTTCTCACGCATTGCCGAAGCCTCGCTGTCGATCGACACCGCCGAGCTGTTGATGCGAGACGTCCTCGCAGACATGATGTTGCGCCGCGGCGACGCCAGCACCGAAGAGCGCAGCACCTGGGCAAGCAAGGTCACCCACGCCGTGTTCATGTGTCGAGACGCGACGCAAACCATCGCGTCGCTCGTCGGTGCAAGTGGTGCGATGCTCGACAATCCGATCCAGCGCTGCGCACGTGACGTCAGCACCGCCTCGAATCACGTCATCTTCGAACGGGAGTCGCGCTACGGCGATTACGCCCGCCAGCTCTTCGGTCAGCCGACCACCAACCAGATCGTCTGACCCGGCGCGATTCACCTCGGCAGTTCCTGATCGACGAGCGGCGGCGAGGCCCGTCACCGGCGAGAGATCACTGCGAACTGGTCGATGCGAACTGGTGAGTGCAACCGGGTCAATGCGACCGGGTTAAACCGAACCGGTCAGTTCGCCATGAAGACGGCCCCGCCAGCCTTGTTGGTGTGGGCCATCATCGTGTCGGTGAGCTGTTCGATCGCCTCGGCGCGCCGCTTCGGATCGACGCCTGACACGTTGGTGCGTTCGTCGTCGTCGGTGCCGAGTTCATAGAGCTGGTCTTCGCCGGTGGAGTAACGCGAATAGCGATGGGTTGGCGTGATCAGCGTTCGGATCGATGTCGGGAACACCGGGGGCAGCTTCATGTCGATGTCGTCCTCGATGAGCACGGCGTCTCGCACCGACGCGCTCGGGTCGTCGAGCACGGGCGTCTGACTGACTCCCTGGGTCCCCTTGAAACCATCGATGTCACAGAGGTCGAGCAGCGTCGACGGCACGTCGATGCTGCTGATGAGTGATGACGAGCGACCGGCGGCGCGGCGCGGGTCGGCGATGACCATGGGCACCTGGGTGCAGCCGCGATAGTGCATCATGCCCTTCAGCAGCAGGTGGTGGTCGCCCATCATGTCGCCGTGGTCAGAGGTGAAGACCACGATTGTGTTGTCGGTCTGTCCGAGGCGTTCGACGGCTGCGAGGATCTGGCCGACGCGATCGTCGATCATCTCGATCGTGCCGTAGTTGGCAGCGATCGCAGCGCGGGTGACCTCGGGGCTCGTGGCGCCGATGACGTCGACCCAGTAGCGCATGTCGTGGACCGGACGCTGCTGGGTCATCTTCAGGAACGCCGGGGCGCCCTGCATCGGGTCATCGAAGGTGGCGGGCAATTCCATGTCGGCAGGGTCATGGCGGTCGTACCACCGTCCGGGCGGGGTGAACGGGTGGTGCGGATCGGGGAACGATGCCCACGCCAACCAGGGTGACCCCTCGGCGGTGGCATCCTCGATGAAGTCGATGGTGCGATCGGCGACGAACGAACTCGAGTGGGACTCTTCTCTATACGGCGGGTCGTACACCTGCCACCATGCGTCGCTGCCCCGCGAGCGCGGATTGTCGGCGCTCTGCGGGACGACGAGATCCTCGTGGCGGGCGCCTCGTTCGATCGCCCACTGGTAGTGGTGGCCTTCGACGCTGGCGCCGTGGTTGAGGGACAGCTCGGTGGTGTCGAAGCCGTAGAAGTCGTTGGGCCAGTCGAGTTCGCCGTCGAGGAAGTGCTCGGCGAACTCGAGTTCATTCCAGCCGGCTGGCCAGGGATCGGAGCTTGCTCGCTCCTGCTGGCTGTCCTGGGAAGTGAGTTGGCTGACGACATTTTGCAGGTGCGATTTGCCGAGTAGGCCGGTGCGATACCCCTCGGCGCGGAAGCGGCGGACGTAGGTGTTGGCGCCCTACTCCAGCGAGCGGTCGTTGGTGATCACGCCGTGGTTCGACGGCATCCGTCCGGTGATGAGCGTGCTCCGATTCGGCATGCAGACCGGATTGGCGACCCAGGCGCTTTCGAACACCGTCCCCCGTGCAGCCAGTGCATCGAGGTGAGGTGTCTTCACGACGGTGTTACCCATGAAGCCGACGTGATCAGCCCGGTGCTGATCGGTGATGATGAACAGCACGTTGGGCCGCTCATCGGGTGCGGAGGTCTTGGACATCGGAGTGTTTCCCTTCAGGGTGTTGCGTTCAGGCTGTTTCATTCAGGGCGTGAGAAGCGAGTGGGCGAGTTCGACGATCGGCTCGATGTGGTCCCCGAGCCCCCGCAGCCGATCGTCGGTGCTGTCGCCGACAACGAAGCGATGGTGCAACTGCGCAAGGACGACCGCATGCTTCCAGAGCGCAAACGCCTCGTACCAGCCGACGTGCTCGACGTGATGGCCGGCCGATGCGTACCGCTCGATGATGTCGTCGTGTGATGGGAAGCCGGTCATGTCGAGTGCGATCGTCGGGGCCCGGTCGGTCGGATCCGTCGGAACCTTCCAATAGCCGAGGAGCGTGCCGAGGTCCACGAGCGGGTCGCCGAGCGTGGCCATGTCCCAATCGAAGATCGACGACACGCGGTCGGGGTCGCCCGGCGTGAACATCGCGTTGTCGAGCTTGTAGTCGTTGTGCAGGATCGACACGCGAGCGGTCGGCGGCCGAGTCGACACCAGTCGTGTGTGGACCTCGTCGAAAAGCTCGCTGGCGCCGTTGTCGCCGCGGTCGATGCGGTGCCAACGATCGTGCCATCCAGCGAGTTGCCGCTCCACGAAGCCAACCGGGCGGCCGAGCCGACCAAGCCCGATCTCCTCCGGGTCGATGGCATGGAGGTCGGCGAGGGCGTCGACGAGTGCCATCGAGATCCTGCGGGGGACCCCAGAAGCTTCCGAGAGTCCGAGCGGGATCTCATCGCGCACGACGAGCCCGCGGCGCCGTTCGACAACGAGGAACGGCGCACCGATCACCGACATGTCGTCGCAGAACGCGAGCGCCCGCGGTGCTCGGTCGAACACGGGCCCGAGCCCGTACAGCACCCGATACTCGCGACCCATGTCGTGGGCGCCGGGCGCGATATCGCCGAGCGGAGGTCGACGCACCACCAACTCGGTCTCGCCCATGGTGACGCCGTAGGTGAGGTTGGCGTGTCCACCGGTGAACTGCTCCACGCTGAGCTGGCCGTCGAGCTCCGGCGCCATTGCGCTCAGCTCGCGTCGGAGCCACGCTTCGAGGGCGATCCAATCCTGCTGGTCGGTGACCGGCGCGGCGTCGCGGCTTGTTGCGGACTCGTGGTCCGGTGTTGGGTCGAAGTTCGCCATCACATCAGGGTGATGCCGCCGTCGACCAACAGCATCTGGCCGGTGATGTAGCTGGCCATGGGCGAGGCGAGGAAGAGGGCGGCGTCGCCGGTGCCCAGTCCGATGCCGCTGCTTCCGCCCGCAACCAGCACGGCGCGTCCCGCGAAGTCGATCATCGTGCGCCTGTCAGTCGTCAAGGAGGACCGGCGGCGTGCTCTCGCTCATCGTCTCGGTGAGGACGTCGTCGGGCATGCTGATGAGCCCCTGATACATCTCCTGGGGGATACCACGCTGCCAGGGGAGGTCCGGGTCGAACGCCGGCTGAGGCACCGGAGTGTCGGGAGCATCGAAATTGACCGGGCTCCGGTAGCGCTCGAGGTCGGCGGCGCTGATGCCGGTCAGTTCGACGACTTCAGGATCGATCCAGGCCCGGCCGTCGATCGGCACCGCCGAGGTGGCGACTTCGAGCGTGAGGTCCTCGGGGCCGGCGAAGTAGATCGACTGGCACATGCCATGGTCGAGTGGCCCGTACACGGTGATGCCACGCGAGCGGATGCGGTCGCGCATCGCCAGCAGGTCTTCCTCGGTGTCGACGTTGAGCGCCACGTGCTGCATCGCGCCACCGGCGCAGGGCCCGCCGCCGCTCCCGGCATGAGTGACGCCGAGGGTGCGCTCGATACCCGCGATGTCAGGCGTCTGCACGAACGCGAAATAGCACGAGTCGTTGAGCTTCATGAACCCGTGAAAGGCGCCATCGACGCCGTGCATCCAATAGAGCGCCACGAGTTCGCACCCGAGCACATCGTTGAAGAACTCGATCTGGGTCTTGATGTCGCTGGTGGCGACGGCGAGGTGATGGATGCCGTTGTTCCTGGTCATGGTGTCTCTCCGGTTGGGGTGTCGTTACTTGCTTGATCAATGGCGGTCACGGCATCGTCGAGGTCGAGGCCGGCGAGTTCGCAGCCTCGCTTGAAGTCGACGAAGTGCTTGGTCATCCAGTTCTCGGCAGTGTCGGCGTCGCCGGCTTCGAGCGCCTGGAAGATGCGGCTGTGAGCTTCGAACAATCGCCGTCCCGGCCCGATGCGCCGGATCACCGTGCCGTACGCCGGGAAGAGCAGGGCGCCCAGGGGCTCCCGGGCGAGGAGCAACGCATGGTTGTCGGACGCCTGGGCGACGAGTTCGTGAAACTCGACGTCGGCCTCGACGAGTGCAATCGGATCATCCAGGCAGTCGGCCGTACTGTCGAGGTTCGTCCGCAGGCGCGCCAGGAGCTCGGCGGTGATGTTGGTTGCGGCCAGGCGCGCCGCTATGGGCTCGACTGCAGTTTGGACTTCCCACAGCTCGCGATAGGAGATGCCGTGCAGGACGATCGCCTCGTGCATGGCGTTGGTGACAACGCTCTTGTTCGGGGCGGTCACCGCCATCCGCCGACGAGCGCCGCGCTCGATGAGCCCCGCCGACTCGAGGGACCGCATTGCCTCGCGTACGGTGGGCCGGGTAACGCCGAGTTGGTCGGCCAGGTCGTGCTCGGGAGGCAGGAGAGTGCCAGGCGCCAACGATCCATCGAGGATCCGTCGCCGAATCGTCTGCTCTGCAACCCGGTAGGCCGGGAGTCGTTTGAGTGTCTCGAACACGGCGTCTGTCACCGGGTCATCCTTTCGCACGCAAGACGTTACGACGCAGTTTGCCGGTGACCGTCTTGGGCAACTCATCGGCGAAGCTGATCGCCCTCGGATACTTGTATGGAGCAGTGGTGGCTTTGGTGTGCGCCTGCAGCGTGGTGACAAGGGCGCCGTCGCCGACGTGACCGTCGGCAAGCACCACCCATGCCTTGACGAGTTCGCCCCGGTCGGCATCGGGCACGCCGACCACGGCACACTCCTGGACGGCGGGATGACGAAGCAGCGCGTTCTCGACCTCTTGCGGGCCGATCCGGTAGCCGGCCGAGTTGATGATGTCGTCGGCGCGCCCGGTGTAGAAGACGAATCCCTCGTCGTCGATCTCGACGTTGTCGCCGGTGGCGAACCATTGCGCGTCGTCGAGCGTGATCGTGGACGACTCCGTGCGGTCGGGGTCATCCCAGTAGCCGAGCATCACCTGAGGATTGGGGAGTTGGATCAAGAGTTCGCCCGCGCCGGAAGCCTCGGCGGCTTCGTCGACGGTTCGGACCGCGATGCCGACCCCGGGCAGGGCACGGCCCATCGAGCCCGGCTTCACCGGGCGACCCGGTCGGTTGGTGACGGTCATGAGGGTCTCGGTCTGGCCGTAGCCGTCGAGCACTGTGGTGCCGCTGACCTCACGCCAGCGGTCGATGATTTCGGGGTTCACCGATTCGCCGGCCGACACCGTGGAGCGCAGCTTCGATAGATCGAAGGTCGATGCGTCTTCGAGGATCAATCGGCGCAGCTCGGTTGCCGCTGCGCAGAAACAGGTGATCTCGAATCGTTCGAGCAGCCGGAATCGCTCTGCGGGAACGAACGGGCCGTCGTAGAACAACACCGACGCGCCCTGACTCCACGGCCCGAAGAGAATGCTCGTGCCAGCCTTCGACCAGCCGGTATCGGCCGTGCACCAGATCCGTTCG